>OGIX01000320.1_pt1 | contig 41115 bp, 47 predicted proteins | sample 1571901 | NCBI WGS metagenome assembly OGIX01 (sample SAMEA2582102, study PRJEB24529) | metagenome | biome: Human gut stool | place: China | collected 2011
GTTTTCCATTATATACCCATCGAAAAAGTATTCTTTCCATAAATTTATATTAATGAAAGTAAATAAATATTAATAAGTTAAGGAAAAATAATAAAATAAAATTTTTTATACTAAGACTTGGAATAATGGTGTATAATTTTAATTAGAAAATTTATGGTGGTGGACTAAATGCAAGAGTTTTTTACAGTGGTTACAAATTCACTAGCAAATATTTCAATAATGTCTATTGTAGATATTTTAGCAGTTGCATTTATTTTTTATAAAGGATATATGCTTATAAAAGAAACTAGAGCAGAACAATTATTGAAAGGTATAGTTTTTATAATTATATTAATTCCTATAAGTGGATTGCTAAATTTAACGATGTTGAATTTTATATTGAATAAAACATTAACTATAGGAGTATTATCAGTAGTAATTATTTTTCAACCAGAAATAAGAAGAGCGTTAGAGCATTTAGGAAGAAGTGCATTTGAAGATGTACATGGTTTCGAAGATAGTGAAAAAAGAAATATATATGTAAAAGAAATAGTTACAGCTGTATCTAACTTAGCCGAAACTAAGACTGGAGCATTAATAGTTATTGAACAAAGTACAGGGCTTGCTGAAATAACATCTACTGGAACTATATTAGATGCAAGAATTTCAGCAAATCTTTTAGAAAATATATTTGTAGTAAATACACCGTTACATGATGGTGCAACGATTATAGGGAAAAATAAAATATTAGCATCAGGTTGCGTGTTGCCTTTGACCGGTAATAAGGATATTAATAAAAAGCTTGGAACTAGGCATAGAGCAGCTATTGGATTATCTGAAATATCAGATTCAATAGTTATAATAGTTTCAGAAGAAACAGGAACTATTTCATTGGCTATAAATGGTAGATTAACAAGAAACTATGATAAAGAGAAATTAAGAGTAATTTTACTGAAGATAATGGAACATAGAGAAGAGAAGAAAGTTAAAACGGCAGGCAAGAAGGTGAAATTATGGATAACTGGAATAATAAACAAAAAGTAATAGTTCAAATAGTATGTCTTTTATTATCCGTAGCTTTATGGTTCTATGTAACGAATGTAGAGAACCCAATTAAGACACAAGATATAAATAAAGTACCTGTCAAACTTATGAATGAGGGAGTGCTTAGAGATTCTAATCTTATACTGGCTCCTAACCAGCAATTCTTTGTTAACTTAAAGGTTGAAGGAACGACTCAAGATTTACGTAAAATAAGTAAGGATGACTTTGAAATTACTATAGATTTAAGCGAATATGCTTATAAGGTTGGAGCTAATAAGATTCCAGTTCATATAGTTGATTCACCTGCTAGAGTGGCAATAAAGAATAATAGTTCATTGACCTTAACGATATATATAGATGAATATATTAAGAGAGATGTAGAGATAACTTCAGAGATAGATATAATAGCAAAACCGACTTATTATGTTGCGCCAATAGAATTTGCTAAAAGTAAAGTAACTATTAGTGGACCAAAATCAGCAGTAGATAAGGTTTATTCAGTAGTAGCTAGAGGTGAAGAATATAATGTAAATGAAACAATATCTAAGAGTTATCATTTATATCCTGTAGATGAGAATGGTAATAAAATTGAAAATGTAACATTATCTCAAGATACAGTTGATGCAACTATAAAAGTAAATGAAGGAAAAGTGGTTCCTATTAAAATAAATACAGTAGGTCAACTAACAAGTGGTTTAAGATTAAAAGATTTTACACCAAATTATAAAGAGGTTGAATTAAGTGGACCTAAGGAAATTTTAGATACTATTGATGTAATTGAAAGTGATGTAGTAAATCTATCAAATATTACAGGAAATACAAGTATAGATGTAGCATTAAAAATACCTGACAAAGTACAGGTTAATCTAGGAGAAGTTCAAAGCATTTCTATAAATGTTGTTGTGGAAAGTGAAGTAAGTAAAGAGGTTACTGTAGATGTTGCATTAAATGGATTAAATGAAGGATTAACGCTTGATGCACCTAATAAAAGTATAAGGATAAAAGTTAGTGGTTATGAAGAGGATATAAAGAATATAACGTCAGAATCAATAACTGCTAGTTTAGATTTATCAAGCTATACTGAAGCAGGACAATTTACAGAAGCTCCAACGATAGCGTTAATTACACCTAATGATAAGGTGAGGATAGAAGCTTTGGATAAAGTATCTTTTAATATAGAAAAGATAGTTACGGAAACTCCGCCAACAGAATAAATTTATAGATAATATTTGATTAATAAAGCCATCAATAAGATGGCTTTATTTTTTTATAAAAAACTGTATTAATAAATAAGATATGATAAAATATAGAACTATAAGTAATATCAAAGGTTAAATTTTTAATCAGCTATGTATTTAAAGAAATTATCGCAGATTGAATTACGACTTGATAAATAGAATTATAAACCAGTAGGTTATAGTTCCTTAAAAAACAATTTGAAAGGTGATTATATGACTATAAGAATTAACAATATAGTACTAGGATTAGATGATGATATAGAAGTAGTAAAGAAAAGAGTAAGTAAAAAATTAAAAGTATCAATTGGTGAAATAGAAAACTTTAAAATTATAAAAGAAAGTTTAGATGCAAGAAATAAGAATAACATTAAATTTACATATGCGGTTGAAGTTAATCATAAAAACGAAAAGAAAATAGTTGATAAACTTCATGATAATAATGTAAAGATAGATGATACAAAGTATGATCCTGATGTAGAGCCAGGAAATGAGAAACTTAACAGTAGACCTGTAGTAGTAGGATTAGGACCAGCAGGATTATTTGCAGCTTTAATGTTGGCTGAAAAGGGATATAGACCTTTAGTTATAGAAAGAGGAGAAGATGTAGATAAAAGGACTGAAACTGTAAAAAGGTTTTGGGATAAGGGAGAACTAAATTTAGAATCTAATGTTCAGTTTGGAGAAGGAGGGGCAGGATCGTTTTCAGATGGTAAGCTAACTACGAGAATTAAAGATAAAAGATGTGATTATGTTTTAGAACAGTTAGTTGACGCAGGAGCGCCATCAGAAATTATATATGAAGCTAAGCCTCATGTTGGAACGGATATACTAAAGGATGTAGTTAAAAATATAAGAAAGAAAATAATAGCTTTAGGTGGAGAAGTTATGTTTTCATCAAAGCTTGAGTACATAAACGGAAAAGATGGTAAGATTAAGAGTATAGTAGTTAATGGAAATGAAATACCTTGTGAGGCTTTAGTTTTAGCATTAGGACATAGTTCAAGAGATACATATGAGATGTTAAAAGAAATAGGGATATTTATGGAACCAAAAGCTTTTGCAGTAGGGGTAAGAATAGAGCATCCTCAAGAGATGATTAATATTTCTCAATATGGTAAATATCATAACCACCCAAGATTAAAAGCTGCAGATTATAAGCTTACATACCAAAGTAAAGATTTAAATAGAGGAGTTTATTCGTTTTGTATGTGTCCAGGAGGAGTTGTTGTTGCAGCTTCTTCAGAAGAGAATAGATTAGTTTCAAATGGAATGAGTTATCATGCTAGAGACTTAGAAAATGCAAATTCTGCTTTAGTAGTTACAGTTAGCCCTGAAGATTTTGAAGGAAATGATGTTTTAAGAGGAATGGAGTTCCAAAGACATTATGAAAGTTTAGCATTTAAACTTGGAGGAAGTAATTATAATGCACCAGTTCAGTTATTAGGAGACTTTTTAAATGATAGAAAGTCTACTAAGTTAGGAGCTGTAAATCCAAGCTATAAGCCAGGGTTTGAATTAGTTGATATGAGAGGATGCTTACCAAATTATGTAGTAGAAGCTATAAAGGAAGGTGTAGGTAACTTTGATAAGAAGATTCAAGGGTATGGAAGAGCAGATGCAGTTCTTACAGGTATAGAAACTAGAACTTCTGCCCCAGTAAGAATAACTAGAAATGAAAACTTAGAAAGTATATCTATGCATGGCTTATATCCAGCTGGTGAAGGAGCTGGATTTGCTGGAGGAATAATATCAGCAGCAGTTGATGGAATAAAAGTGGCAGAAAGAATTATAGGAAAGTATAAATTAATTAATAGTTAAGAATTAAAAATTAAGAGTTATAGAAGGAATTGCTTACGCAATTCCTTTTTTTATTCTTTAGGAAATTATATTTTTAAATATCTGTGCATAACTTTATCAAAAGTTAATTAATAAATATCGTCAATATGGAGAGTAAATAAGGATTTTAAGCTAAATGTGTAGAAAATTATTTTGGAAAAATATTGAATATAATTTCAAAATAGTAAAATAGTGGTATAATAGTAATAATGATACAAATTTAACAAAAAATAAAGAAAATATGGAATAGTATGAGGTGTTATATGGGAAAGAATTTTGAAGAATTATTTTCACAATTAAAAGCTGTAAGTACTAAGAAGTTAGCCGTAGCAGTAGCTCAAGATGAGCCTGTCTTAGAAGCTGTAAGCTTAGCAAAGGACAGAGGTATTGTAGATGCAATCCTAGTAGGAGATAAAGAAAAAATTGAAGAAATAGCTAAGAATATTGATATGGATTTAAGTAAGTTTGAAATAGTAAACGAAAAGAATCCTCAAAAAGCTACGTTGAAGGCTATGGAGTTAGTATCTAGTGGACAAGCTGATATGGTAATGAAGGGGCTTGTAGATACAGCTACATTTTTAAGAGGAGTATTAAATAAGGAAGTGGGATTAAGGACAGGAAAACTTATGTCTCATGTTGCAGTATTTGAGATTGAAGGGATAGACAGACTGATTTTACTTACAGATGCTGCATTTAATACTTATCCCGATATTAAAGCAAAGATTCAGATTATTAATAATTCAGTAATGGTAGCTAAATCTTGTGGAATAGGGTATCCAAAGGTAGCTCCAATTTGTGCTGTAGAAGTTGTAAATCCAGACATGCCAGCCACAATAGATGCATCACTTTTATCTAAAATGAATGATAGGGGTCAAATCAAAGGATGTATAGTAGATGGTCCATTGGCATTAGATAATGCATTATCAGAGGACGCTGCTCACCATAAGGGTATAAAAGGTGAAGTTGCTGGAAAAGCAGATATATTAGTATTTCCAAATATAGAATCAGCAAATGTAATGTATAAAGCATTAACATATACAGCTAAAACTAGAAATGGAGGAATTTTAGTAGGAACATCAGCACCAGTAATTCTAACATCTAGAGCAGATAGTTGCGAAACTAAAGTTAACTCTATAGCTTTAGCAGCATTAGTTGCAGAATAAAATAAATAAGGGGATAAAGGGGAGATTGAGAAATGTCATACAGGTTATTAATAATTAATCCAGGATCAACATCAACTAAGATTGGAGTTTATGATGGAGAACATGAAGTTTTAGTTGAAACTTTAAGGCACTCATCAGAGGAAATTCTTTCATATGAAACTATATATGATCAAAAGGGGTTTAGGAAAGGTGTTATTTTAGATGTATTAAAAAATAAAAATTTTGATATAAAAACCTTAGATGCTGTAGTTGGTAGAGGTGGAATGCTTAAACCTATGCCAGGAGGAACTTATGAAGTTGATGATTTGATGATAGAAGATTTGAAAATAGGAGTACAAGGACAGCATGCATCTAACTTAGGTGGAATATTATCAAAAGAAATAGCAGATGAATTGGGAATAAAAGCTTTTATAGTTGATCCAGTTGTGGTAGATGAACTTCAGGAGGTTTCAAGAATTTCAGGCCTACCAGAACTACCAAGGAAGAGTAAATTCCATGCTTTAAATCAAAAGGCTGTAGCTAAGAGATATGGAAAAGAAAGTGGAAAAGGATATGAGAACCTTAATTTAATAGTTGTTCACATGGGTGGAGGAGTTTCTGTTGGAGCTCACAAAAACGGAAGGGTTATAGATGTTAATAATGCATTAGATGGTGATGGACCATTTTCTCCAGAGCGTGCAGGTTCAGTTCCTGCAGGCGATTTAATAACAATGTGTTATAGTGGAAAATATACTGAAAGTGAAATGCATAATAGATTAGTAGGTAAAGGTGGTTACGTAGCATATTTAAATACAAATGATGCTAGAGACGTATTAAAGCTGAAAGAGGATGGGGATGAGTATGGAAGCTTAATATATGATGCATTTATATATCAAGTTTCTAAAGAGGTTGGTAGCATAGCAACTGTATTAAAAGGAAATGTTGATGCTATTATTTTAACTGGTGGAATAGCATATGGTAAAAAAGTATGTGATGATATAAACTCATACGTAGGATGGATTGCGCCGATGGTAGTATATCCAGGAGAAGATGAATTACTAGCATTAGCACAAGGTGCAATTAGAGTTCTTAGTGGAGAAGAAAAGCCTGAAAAATATGTTTAAAATAATGTAGAAATGATAAATTAAAGTGCAGAATAATAGTCTGCACTTTTTTATTATTAGGGTATAAAGTTTTTACTATATTGTCCGTATATCTAAAATAATTAGATTAGTTTTGCTAATAGGAATGATTGAGGTGAGCAAATGTTAGATATGATACAGGCTTTAGGAAATAAAAGTACATATGGGTTAAATAGTTTTAATAATTGTAGTTGTAGTTCTGATTCAGGAGCTTTTAATATGGTAATGGAAAGTTTGTTAAAAGCTATGAAAGAAAGTAATAAAGATTTAAATATGAATGAAATAGAAACATCACTAGAAAGTATATTTAATAATACTAATAGATTAGATATTACCACAGATTCTTTAAATATCGATGAGAAAATAGATAATGCAATAGAAAAGTATTCTAATAAATATGGGGTAGATTCTAAATTAATAAAATCAATAATAAAGGTTGAATCAAATTTTAATCCTAATGTTGTATCAGAAGCAGGAGCACAAGGTCTTATGCAACTTATGCCAGAAATATCTCAATCGTTAGGAGTTACAAACCCTTTAGATATAGAGCAAAATATTAAAGGTGGAGTAATACATATAAAAAGTTATATAGATAGATATAATGGAGATATTGAAATGGCCCTTATGGCTTATAATGGAGGACCAACTAGAATGATGAACAGAGGGGTAACTTCTATAAATGATATATATAAGATGCCGAAGGAAACACAGAATTATGTTCCAAAAGTAATGAGCTATTACAGGAGTTTATAGATGAAGATTGAAGGGGTAAATATCAATAGAAATATAGAGTTGAAAGATAAAGTGATAGGTAACAAACAACAATTTTCTGATAGCTTCATGAAGTCATATAAATCAGCAACAAAAGAGGAACTAGAGAATTATATAAAGGATATTAAGAAAAAAGGAAATAGGTTGATAGTAACTAAAAGCTATAATGATGTTAAAAATTATAAAGACACGATAAAAAAATACTTAAAAACAGTAGTGGATTATACATATACATTAAATAAAAATATAAGCTTTTGGGAAAATCAGTATTACTCTACAGTAGAAACTATAAATGAAAAGTTAGAAAGTTTAACACAGGAATTATTAAAAGAGGAAAAAGAAAACTTGGATATATCATCTACTGTAGATAGCATTCAAGGATTATTATTAGATATATACAGGTAGGGGGAATAAGAATGGAAACAATGCTTAAAGAAAGATTATATGAGATAGAGTTCGAAACTTTAGAAAAAAAACCAATTGAAGCATTTGAAAATAAATCTGCTATATTAAATGCGAAATTAGATATGAGTGTAGTTATAGGAAAGTGTGAAAAGAGTATAAAGGATATAATAGACTTAAAAGTTGGAGATCTTATATATTTAGATAAGACTGTAGATGAAGATTTAGATATAGAGATAAATAATAAAAATGTGGCAAAAGGTGAGACTATAAAATTAGATGAAAAAATATCAGTAAGAATATCGGAATTTAAATGAGATTCAAATAAAAATAGAAATAAATAAGGAAATCTTATAGGTGTAGTGGTAAAAGCCCTATACCTATTTCTTTTTTATAAAAAGCTAAATAAATATTGCAATATGCCGATAATATAATTATAGATTAATGGATAAGAATTTGAGTGGAGGTAAATATGAAGATTGATTCAATACAAAGAAATAATATGATAAATGCCTATACTAAGCAAAGACAAAATTATAAAGCAGAAGTAGTTAATAAATTGCCTAAAGATAAAGTTACTATTTCAGAAGATGCAAAATATTTAAATAAAATAACTACTGAAAATGAGAATATAGATTTAGATAAGATAAGTGAGATCAAAAATAGAATAAAGCAAGGCACATATACTGTTGATTCTAGAAAGGTAGCTGAGAAAATTATTAAGTCTATAAAGGAGAGTAAATAGATGAATGCAGAATTAAAATTAATAGTTTTTGAAGAGAAAAATATTCTGCAAGAGTTGTTAGAACTATTAGATAATCAGTACAAAGCGATAATAGATAAAGAAATAATATTGCTAGAAAATATAACAACAAAAATTGAATCTATCGGAAAAAAACTTGCGACTATAGAGATAAAAAGAAGAAATTTTATTAAAGATGAAGACTTCAAATCTATTATAGAAAATAGCGAAGATGACCATATAAAAAGTGTATATGGAGAGATAAAGGTATTATTAAATAATTTAGAATTACAAAAAGATACTAACAATACTTTAATAAAGCAACAATTGTTTTTTACAAATAAAATGATAAAAGTTATAAAACCATCTAAGTCAGTTGGTACATACAATTCATACGGAAAGATTAGTAGATAGAGGAGAGAATATTATGCCTAGTTTAATGGGAACGCTTCATTCGGCAGCATCAGGAATGACTGCAAATCAAACAGCAATTCAGACTACTTCACATAATATAACAAATTTAAATACACCAGGATATACAAGGCAAAGGGTAGAACAAAAAGCTAGTAGGCCATATAGTCAGATTGGTTATAACAGTAGTATGGGACCTGGCCAGCTTGGAACAGGAGTACAAGTAACCGATATTACAAGAATAAGAAATACATTTTATGATTTTCAATTTAGAAGTGAAAGTCATTCATATGGAGAAATAAGTGTAAGATATGATTACTATAAAAACATAGAAAATATATTTAATGAGCCATCAGATAATGCTATATCTTCATCATTAAATAAGTTTTTTAATGGATGGCATGAGTTATCTAAAGATCCAAATAATATAGGAGCTAAAAATATAGTAATTGAGAATGGAAAGTTTTTGGCTAACAATATAAGTCAGTCATATAGTAAGCTTGAAAAACTTAAGGAGAATATAGATAAGCAAACATCAGATATGTTAAATGATGTAAATTCTATGTTAGGGTCATTAAAAGAGTTAGAAGAAAATATTAAGATTGTTCAAGCAACTGGAAAGTCTCCTAATGATTTAATGGATGAAAGAGATAGGATATTAGATGATCTGAGCTTTAAGCTAAATATACAAAATGATGATGTAAAAGCAGCTATGTCAGATGGAAAAGTTACTTTAGATGAATTAGAAAAAATAGATGCTTCAGGAGAAATAAGTGGAGCATTAAAAATGGCTAAGGAACTAGATTCATATATGAATGATTTGAAAACATTAGCTAAAGGAATAGCTGATAGTGTAAATAATATTTATAATGATGGTCTTGGAGCAGATGATGTAAAAGATTTATTTGTATTTGATGAAGATAAAAATCCAATGCTTGGTATAAATGAAGAACTTTTAAATGATAGTAGCAAGTTACAAATGACTACAGATAAAGCATTAAAGTTATTTAATTTAAAAGATGAAAAAGTAAATATAAATGGGAAAGATATAACTATTAATAATTACTATAATTCGATAATTGAAAAATTAGGACATGCTACTCAAAACGTAGTTAGAGAAGAAAAAAACCAAAGTCAGTTAATGCTTAGTATAGATAATTCAAGATTAAGTGTATCTGGAGTTTCTATGGATGAAGAGATGATAAATTTAATACAATTTCAACATGCGTATAACGCAAGTGCAAAAGTAATATCTACTATAGATTCTCTTTTAGATGTAGTTGTAAATGGATTAGTGAGGTAGAAAGGAAAAGCTATTATGAGAGTAACAAATAGAGCTATGACTAACACTTATTTAAGTGATGTTCAAAAGAGTTTACAGTCAATAAATAAGTTAAATACGCAATTAAATACTGGAAAGCAAGTAAATAAGGTATCAGATAATCCTTATGAAGCTATAAAAATACTTAATATGCAGAATGAGATAAATGATGTAGAAAGATATAATTATAATTGTGATGAAATAACAGGATGGCTTGATTCTACAGATGATGCCTTAGATAAAATAGGAAATATAAGTAGTGAGATAAAGGTTTTGCTTACATCTATAAGTGGTTCTTATGGAGAAGATGAAATAAAAGCTATAAAAAGTGAGATAAATGAAAAGGTGAAGCAAATCGGAGAGGCATTAAATACAACTTATGCTGGTAGATTTATATTTGGTGGAAGTAATACCAATGAAGCACCAGTTGAAATATTTGAGAATGCTGATGGAATTGTAGAGTTAAGGTTAAAGGCAGGAGCTAATGAAGATAAGCTAAAAGCAGAAATATCTGATGGAATAGGAATAGATTATAACTTAACAGCCTCACAAGTTACAGATAATTTAAAGGGGTTAAATACAATAAATAATATTTTGGTTGAGCTTGGAAATAATCCAGTAGATAAAGATAGAGTTCAAGAGTTAAATTCAGAATTAGGTGATTATATGAATCATGTATTAAATAATAGATCAGCTATTGGAGCTAGAAGTAATACTGTATCAAATGTTAAATCAAGTAATGATGAAAATATACTCAGACTTAAAGGTGTATATTCTGATATGCAAGATGTTGACTGGGCTGAGAAATATATAGAATTAACATCTGCTCAAATGGTATATAACTCAAGTATGCAAGTTGGAGCTAAGATGATTCAACCAACTTTATTGGATTATTTAAGATAGGAGTAGTTTTATGCAAATAATATTTAAAAGAGGAATACCAGGATTTGAAAGCCTTAAGAACTTTAAAATAGATGAGATTAAAGATAATGAAAAGTTTAAAGTAATGTCTTCTTTAGATGAGGAAGTAAGTTTTGTTGTAGTATCTCCTTTTGACTTTTATAGTGAATATGAATTAAATTTAGATAATGAAACTATGAAAGATTTAGAAGTAAAAGATTCAAAGGATGTTTTAATATTAAATATTATAACTTTAGGAGAAACATTAGAAAAATCAACCATAAATTTAAAAGCTCCTATAGTCATAAATATAAATAATGATTTAGCAAAACAATATATTATTCAATATGATACATATGATACAAAACATCCTTTAATAAGGAGAGAGAAAAATGTTAGTAATTACTAGGAAGAAAGATGAGTCAGTATTAATTGGAGATGATATAGAAATAACTGTTGTAAAGTTGGAAGATGGAAGTGTTAAGTTAGGTATATCAGCACCTAAGGATAAAACTATACTAAGAAAAGAAGTGTATGAAAAAGTTAAAGAAGAAAATATTAAGGCTATAAGCAAGGAGATAGATTTAAGCAAACTATTAAAATAAAGAAACAATTAGGGGGAAGTAGTGGATGTATGCTGCAAATCCATACAATGTATATAAACAAAATTCAATAAATATGTCATCAAAGGAAAACCTATTGCTTATGTTAGTAGACGCAACAGTTAGATGTACAAAGCTTGCAAGAAAGGCTATAGAAGAAAAAAATATTCAATTGGCACATAAAGAATTAACAAGAGTTCAAGATATATATACTGAACTAATTTCAACATTAAATATGAATGCCGGAGATTTTACTAGAGATTTACATAATTTATATTCTTTTATTAAAGAAAGGTTAGCAATAGCAAATATAAAAAAAGATGTGACTATAATAGATGAGATATTGCCATTAATAGAAGAGATCAGAGATATGTGGCATGAAGCAAATAAAATAGCAAAATTAGCAAAATAGGAGGGATAGTATGTCTTCAGTAAATTCAGTTAGAATACCAGGGTTAGCAACAGGAATGGATACAGACCAGATGATAAAGGATATGCTTACTGGTGAACAAAGTAAAATTGATAAAGTATTTCAAAATCAACAGATGGTAAAATGGCAGCAGGAAACATATAGAGATATAACTAAAAATGTAAAGGGTTTTTATGATAAATACTTTAGTGTAACTTCTAAGGATTACATATTAGGAAGTAAAAGCTTTAACACTATCACAGTTAATAGCTCTAATAATAGTGTTATAACAGCTACTGGTAGTTCAAGCGCAAGTAATATTAATTATAAGTTTGATGTTAAGCAATTAGCTACATCTAAAACTATGAGCGCATCAAGTGCAAGTAATGGAGTAACTATAAAGAAAGATAGTACTCTAGAAGAATTAGGATTATTAGTTGATGGAGCTACTTTCAAAATAAGTACTGGTGAAGGTAAAGAATCAAAGGTTATTACAATAAATAAAGATGATAAAGTAAGTGATTTGATAAATAAAATAAATGAAAGTTTTCCAGGAGAAGTTAAGGCTTCCTTTAGTGATATGACTGGAAAATTAACTATTTCATCTAATACTACTGGTGATAGTTCAACTTTGAAAATTATAGATGTTGAAAAAGATGCAGATGGTAACTATGTTAATAAAGATACTTCAGATTCGCTATCCTTTTTGAAGATGAGTGAAACTGAAGGAAAAAATGCAGAAGTTATTGTAATGGATAGTGCAGGTAAGGTGATTAAAGAATTAAATGAAAGTAAAAATACATTTAATATAGATGGAATAACATATAACTTAAATGGTGTTGGACAAGCATCTTTAACTTCAACTCAAGATGTAACTCCTGTAGTTGAAAAATTAGAAAGTTTTATAAATGATTATAACAAGATAATGGATGATATTTACGATTTAGTAACTCAGAAAAAATCAAATGGTTATCCACCTCTTACAGAAGCTCAGAAAAAGGAAATGACAGAAGAGGAAATAAAAAATTGGGATAAAAAATCTAAAGAAGGTATGCTTAGAAATGATAGTGAGCTAAGAGCCTTTATGGATGATATGAAAAGTGCAATGCTAGGACCTTTTGAGAGCTTAGGTAAGAGTTTATCAGACATAGGTATTACAAGTGTTGATAATTACAATAAACCAGGTCAAATAAAACTTGATGTAGATAAATTTACAAAAGTTCTTCAAGAAAATGGAGATTTAGCAGAAAAGATTACTACTGGTGTATTTGATAAAGTAAAAACTAATATGTATAAATATGTAGGAAGTTCTACTAGTATATTCGCTAAAAAAGCAGGTATTGAAAAGACATCAACTGATCTTAATAACTTATATTCTGAACAAATTAGAAAACAAGAAGAGCAAATTAAAAAGTTAACGAGTAAGATGAAGACAAAAGAACAACAGTTATATTCTAAATTTGCAAGATTAGAAGCAACTATGAGTAAGCTTAACTCACAAATGAATTATTTCGTTAATCAGTAGGTGAGTATAGCATGGAAAGTAAAATAAAATTGTATAAAGAGTTAACTATAGCTATGTTAGAATCTCTACAAGATGAAGATTATGAAGGATTTGATTTGTTAATAGAAGAACGGGAAGGATTTATAAAAGTATTAATAGCTAATGATGAAATAGAAAGTTTTAAGCTGTTGTATGATAGAGAAAAATTAAGAGGTTTAGAGCTTGAGATTAAATCATTATTAGATAGAAAAATTCAAGATACTAAAAAAGAAATAAAGGAATATAAAGTTAGTATCCAAGGAAATAAATTATACAATAATATAAAAAAAGAAAATTTAAATATTTTTTCAAAAAAAGTATAAAGTATTTTAAGTATACACCGATATATATAACATAAGGTTCTTCAAGAGGAAGTTAAGCCTTATAGAATATAAAAGACAAGGATGTCGTCAAAAATCAAGGAGGGTTTTACAATGATCGTAAACACAAATATGAATGCTTTAACAGCACACAATGCAATGACAAAGAATACTGCTTTATCAGGAAACTCAATGGAGAAAATTTCTTCAGGATTAAGAATTACTAAGGCTGGAGATGATGCTGCAGGATTAGCAATCTCTGAAAAAATGAGATCTCAAATTAGAGGATTAGACCAAGCTAGTAGAAATGTTCAAGATGGTATCTCTATGGTTCAAACTCAAGAAGGGGCTCTAGAAGAGGCTGGGAACATAGCTCACAGAATGAGAGAACTTGCGGTTCAAGCTGGCAATGATACATTATCAGCAGAAGATAGAGTAAAGATAAGTACTGAAATTAATCACTTAGGTGAAGAAATGTTAAAAATTGCTCAAGAAACAAAATTTAATGATATCAATGTTTTAAATGGAACAACAGCAACAACAACTATTCAAGCTGGAGCTACTGATGAAACTAGAACTATAAATAATGTAGACTTAAAGGATATAGCTGAAACGCTGACAGGTCTAGTTATAGCAACTGATACAGGTGCCATAACTGGTACTTCAACTATGGCTGTGGATACTAATGCAAATGCTCAAACTTTAATAGAAAATATAGATACGGCACTTGAAGATATTAATACTGGTAGAGCTAATATGGGAGCTATTCAAAATAGATTAGAATATACTCAAAGTAACTTAACTACTTCAAGTGAAAATTTAACAGCTGCTGAATCAAGAATTAGAGATGTAGATGTTGCTAAAGAAATGGTTAACTTATCTAAGTTAAATATTTTATCTCAAGCTTCTCAATCAATGATTTCTCAAGCAAATCAACAACCACAAAATGTATTACAATTATTAAGATAATTAGTTTTATAAGGGTAAAGCAATTGCTTTATCCTTTGTTTAATATAATTACAATATAAGTTTAAAAAGTAAAGTTTAATAACAAAAAAAGTGTAATTATAAAAATAATTCTAAATATAGGTAAAATTATGTAAAAAAATTGTGAAAAGTATAGAAATAAATAGAAAAAGGGTATATAATGATACTTGTAAATTAAATATGGCAAACTTAGGGAAATCTAAGGACGCAAAGCTATAGGGGCTAAAATTAGAAATCATGCCAGCCAGTTGCCGAAGAGTCAGTGAACTTTTTGTTTTGAGATTCATGTTAAAATATACAAGTATTATTATAATATTTAAGTATAAAGGGTAATTATATCCTACACTTAATATAGATACTTGTCTTTTAAATAGAATTTTATTAACTACTGTCTTCGGACAGTAGTATTTTTTTGCAGAATTTTAAAATTGAATAGGCAAAACTAGGGAAACCTAGTGACGCAAAGCTATAGGGGCTAAAATTAAAAATCATGCCAGCCAGTTGCCAAGGAGTCAGTGAACTTTTTGTTTTAAGACTTTGTTTATGTAATATTAGACGATAGTTATAATAATTATTATTATATTTAAGTTAATAATAATTGTTATTAAAGTATGTGTTTTAATAGTAGATACTTATACAATGTTTTTTAGAATACTACTCTCTTTGGAGTAGTATTTTTTTTGTTAAAAAATTCAGAGAATTAAAAAAATTGAAAATAAGAAGGGGAGTAAATATGGAAATATATAGACTTTTAAAGACAAGTCTAGACGCTACTGAGATTAGGGGGAAGACTATAGCAAATAATATAGCAAATATAAATACACCTGGATACAAGAGAAAATATGTAACTTTCGAAGAAACTCTAAACAATATAAATAAAAGTCCAAAGATAGAAGTTAAAGAGGATAAATCAACATCAATAAGAACAGATGGAAATAATATTGATTTAGAAAATGAAAAAGTAAATCAAGCAGCAAATACACTTATGTATAACGGATTGGTTAGTGTAACAAATACAAAATTAGCAATAGCTAAAAGTGTGATAACAGGAAGGTAATTAATATGAGTATATTTAATGGTATGAGAATAAGTGCAAGTGGTTTATCGGCAGAGAGACTAAGATTAGATGTAATTTCATCCAATATTGCAAATTCAAGAACTACTAGAACAGAAGATGGAGGGGCTTATGTAAGAAAAACAGCTATATTCTCTGAAAATTATGATAAAAAGTTAGGGTTATTAGGTGTAAAGGCAATAAAGGTAGAAGAAGATAAATCTCCTTTAAAAAGAGAGTATGATCCTAGTCATCCAGATGCAGATGATGAAGGATATGTAGAATATCCTAATGTTGACTTACTAGTTGAAATGTCAGATTTAATATCGGCATCAAGAGCATATGAATCGAATGTTGATACATTAAATGCTCAAAAGAATATGATATCTAAAGCTTTAGAAATAGGAAGGTAGTGGGTAGGTTATGAATATACAATCAATAGGGTCAAGTTCATTATTAAATAATATAGGAATGCAAAGCTTAGAAAAGAACATAGATGAGAAAAAGAGTTTTTCAGATGTCATAAGTAATGCGATTAATAATGTAAATGAAAAGCAGATAAATGCAGATAACAGCATAGAAAGCCTTATAAAAGGTGATGATATTACAATGCATGAAGTAATGCTTTCAATGCAAGAGTCACAGCTTTCAATGCAATTACTTATAGAAGTAAGAAATAAAATAGTTGAAGCATATCAAGAAATAAATAAAATCCAACTTTAAAATCCATTAAGAGGTAAATAATATGCAGAAGAATTTTATAGAAAGTATAAAAGAATTCATAAATAAGTCAGTAGATGGATTCAAAAAGTTAGATAAGAATAAGAAATATGCTATAGGAATTGGTGTAGTAGCTATAGTGTTAGCTATCATATTTAGTTTCAATTATAGTGTTAAGAATAAATATGGAATTCTATTTTCAGGCTTAGATACATATGATGCAGCCAACATAAGCAAGGCTTTAGAAGACAAAGGTGTTGAGACTAAAATAGAAGGAAATACTATATATGTTCCAAAGGAGCAAGTGGACAGATTAAGATTAGAACTATCTTCTACCATTACTAATGGTTCAAAAGGGTTTGAGTTAATGGATGAGGGGTCAAGCCTTTCTATGACTGATGAAGAGTTTCAAATAAAGAAATTAAGAATGTTGCAAGGGGAGCTTGAAAAAACTATAAAGACATTTCCACAAGTAGAAGATGCTAGAGTACATATTACACAAGGAAAAGAGTCTGTGTTTACCAATGAAAATAAAGAAGGTAAAGCCGCTGTTTATATAGCTTTGAAAGCAGGAGGAGAGTTAGATGAATCGCAAATAAAGTCGATAATGTCTTTAGTTTCTGCTAGTAGCACAAATGTACCAAAGCAAAATATAGAAGTTATAGATCAAAATATGAATTTGCTATCTGAAGATATATATGATGAAAATGGAAATCCAATTAAAAATGTTGGATTAGCATCTTCTAGATCGGCAGAAAGAGAGCTAAGCGAAGAGTTACAAAAATCAGTAGTTTCAATGCTTGAACCTATTTTTGGTAAAGATAAAGTTAAGGCTACTGTAAATGCTAATTTGAATTTTGATACAGTAGAAAAAAGTGAAATCAAAATAGATCCAGATAAGGTAATTAAATCAGAACTAAGAACTGAAAATTCAATTCTAGATAGTAGTGCGACAGGATCGCCAGTAGATAATAATATGACTAATACAGGAGAAGGAGAGAATAGCAATAGTACATCTAAAGAAGAGCAAATAGAGTACGAAGTAGGCAGAACAGAAACAAAAACTATTACTACCACTGGAGAGGTAAAACGTATAACAGCTTCTGTAGCAATAGATGGGGATATTACAGAAGAGACTTTAGCTAATGTTGAGAAGATGGTTTCATCAGCTATAGGAATGGACACAAATAGAGGAGACCAACTATCGGTAGTAGCTATGAAATTTAATGGACAAGTAACGGATGTATTTGCTGATGATGAAGCTATGATGCCAGATATAACTAATATTGCATATATTGCAGGTGGATTAGCACTTTTAATATTAATAATTATTATAAGTGTACTAATTTATAGAGGTAGAAAAGGAAAAGAGGAAGATGAAATAGATGAAGTTTTTGAGTCTATAAATAATAAGGATATCATAAATGAAATATCACAATTAAGAGAACAACCTAAGAAAGAGATAACTCTAGAAGATGAAATTAAATTAATAGTTTCGAAAGATCCTGAAGAAGTAACTAAGTTAATTAAGACTTGGATAAATGATTAAAGGTAGGTGATAAAAGTGGAGAAAGATATTTTAACTAGAGGGAATGCCTATGATTTAGGGGATATAAAAAAGGATAGGATAAGTGGTGCTAGAAAAGCTGCTGTATTACTAATGACTATAGGGGTTGATTTGTCATCTAACATAATAAAAAATCTATCAGATAAGCAAATACAAAAAATAGGAGTTGAAATAGCAGGGTTACATACAGTTACTGCGGATGAACGAAGAAAAATATTAAACGAGTTTTTAGAGATAAGAAAAAGTAGAGATTTTTCAATAGAAGGTGGAATAGATTATGCGAAGAGTCTTATTCAAGGAAGCTTTGATGACTCTAAAGCAAGCAAACTTATGGAAGGTATAAACTATGAAGCTTACACTAAGGTTTTTACAGCTGCTAGGAAAGCTGATGCAAATCAAATACTTTCATGTATACATGGAGAAAGCGCTCAAACTATAGCTATAGTTTTAGCTCATATTCAACCAGAAAAGTCTGCACAAATAATATGTAATTTAAATGAGGACCTACAAAGAGAAGTTGCTTTAAAACTAGGATCAATAGAGAGAATATCTCCTGTGGTAATAAAAGCTGTAGATAAGATTCTTGAAGAAAAATTAGCATCAATAAGTGAAAAGAAAATAGGTCACTCAGATGGATTTGATAATTTAATAGATATTTTAAGTAAGGTAGATGGAAGAACGGAAAAAAATATTATGAATTTCCTAGAAGTTAAAAACACTATTTTAGCTGAAAAAGTTAAATCTAGTATGTTTGCTTTTGAAGATATATTAACTCTAGATAATAATTCAATCCAAAGAATATTGAAGGAAGTAGATTTAAAAGATGTAGCTATTGCACTTAAGGGAAGTGGAAATAGCATATCAGAAGTAATATTTAGAAATCAATCTAATAGAGCAGCTGAAGTTCTTAAGGAAGAAATTAGCTTATTAGGGCCAGTGAAGGTTTCACAGATAGAAGAATCTAAGAGAAATATAGTAAAGGTTGTTAGAAACTTAGAATATGAAGGACAAATAAGTATAAGTAAGGGAACGGAGGAAGAGCTCGTTGTCTAATAGCAATAATATACTTAGAAAAAAACAGATTCATATAGAGGGGAAATTAAGCTTTAGTATATCAGATGATGGAGAAGTAGTAAGTAATATACCGGAAAAGTTGATTAAAGAAAAAGAAGATATAGAAAGAAAAATAGTTGAAGCAAAGGAAGAATATAACAATATTTCTAAAAAGACTTCTTTAGAGATAGAAAAGATATTAAATGAGGCTAATATTGAAGCAAAAGATATAGAGAGAAAAGCTTATGAATTAGGATATGATCAAGGATTAAAAAATGGGTATGAAGATGGATTTAAAGAAGCATATCAGAAAAATATAGATAAAGCAATTAAAGAAAGTAGAGCAATAAAAGATGAAGGATACAAAACTTTACTGCAAATAAGAAGTGAAGCAGCAGATTATATAAAAGAGAGTAAGAATAATATTTTACAGGTATCTATAGAAATAGCAGAGCAGGTTCTTAGGGAAAAGTTTGAAGACACTGATACTATGAACAAGCTTTTAGAGAATGTAATAAAGGAATATAACTTAAAAAAAGATATGGTAATAAAGATAAATCCGACATATATAAATCAATTACAAATTAGTGATATAAAAAATAAGCTTGATTTAACTCAGAGAGTATTTGTTATATGTGATTCAGATATAGAAAAGGGAAATGTAGAAATAGAAACAGGTAGTGGAAAATTAATAGTAGGAATAGATGGGGTTTTAGAAAAGATAAGATCGGAACTATTATAGTGGAGGAAATATGATATCTATAGATTTTAATAAGGTGATTAAAAAGATTAATAATATAACTCCATATATATCAGAGGGGAAAGTTAAAAAAATTATTGGATTAACTGTTGAAGTTGAGGGATTAAAAACTTCGGTGGGAGAGTTATGTACAATATATAATCAGTTTAATAATCCAATAAGTTGTGAAGTAGTTGGATTTAGAGAAAATGAAATTATATTAATGCCATTAGGTACATTAGTTGGAATAGGTCCAGGATGTAGAGTGGTTGCTAGTGGAAATCCTTGTAGTGTTAGATGCAGCGAGGAGCTTCTGGGTAAAGTAATAGACCCATTAGGAAATCCTATAGATGAATATAAGATAGAAGCAGGAGAGAGATACAGTTTATCTAATAATCCGCCAGATCCTATGAAGCGTAAGAGAATTAAACATATAATGCCTACTGGAATAAAGGCAATTGATGGATTTATAACTTGTGGTGAAGGACAAAGAATAGGGATATTTGCAGGTAGTGGAGTAGGTAAAAGTACAACTTTAGGAATGATAGCAAGAGCAGCTGAAGCTGATGTTAATGTTATTGCATTGGTAGGTGAAAGAGGTAGAGAGGTTATGGACTTTATAGAAAGGGATTTAGGTCCAGAAGGTATGAAAAGATCTGTAGTAATTTGTGCTACATCGGATAAACCACCATTAGTAAGACTTAAGGGAGCGTTAACTGCAACTTCAATTGCTGAGTATTTTAGAGATCAAGGAAAAAAGGTAATACTAATGATGGATTCTGTAACTAGATTTGCGATGGCTCAAAGAGAAGTTGGACTTGCTATAGGAGAACCACCGGCACAGAAGGGGTATACTCCATCAGTATTTGCAGAATTACCTAGGCTTATGGAAAGAACAGGACTTTCTGATAAAGGTTCAATAACTGCTTTTTATACAGTGCTAGTTGATGGAGATGATTTTAATGAACCAATTGCTGATGCTGTAAGAGGTATTCTTGATGGACATATAGTTTTATCTAGGGCATTGGCACATAAGAATCATTATCCAGCTATAGATATTTCAAATAGTGTAAGTCGTCTTATGAATGATATATGTGAAGACGAGCATAAAGAAGTAGCATCTTTTGCGAGAGATATAATTGCAACTTACAAAGAGGCTGAAGACTTAATAAACATTGGAGCTTACGAAAGAGGGTCAAATAAAAAGATAGATATAGCTATAGATTATATCGATAAGGTGAATGAATTTTTAAAGCAAGGGATAAATGAAAAAAATACATTTGATGAAAATATAAGTAGCTTAAAAAATATATTTGCATAAGGAGAAGAGGTTATATGGAAAACTTCAAGTTTAGTCTTCAAAAGGTATTAGATATTAAGGTTAAAAATGAAGATGAAAGTAAAATAAACTATTCGAAAGCTCAGAATGAAAAAAGAGAAGTAGAAGAAAAGTTAAAAGGTCTAGAAGTTAGTTACGAAAAATACTCTGATTCAATAAATATTGAAAATATAGTAGAGAGAAAAATAACTTCAAACTATTTGAATTTTATATCAACAATGATTGATGAAACTAATGATGAATTAAACCAAAAAGAGGAAGTAGTAAATAAAGCCAGAGTTGATTTAATGAATAAACAAATTGAAAGAAAATCCTTAGAAAAACTCAAAGATAATAAATATATGATTCATAAAAAGAGTGAGGATCATAAGGAGCAAATTATAAATGATGAGTTTGGAATGTATGCGTACTTAAGAAATAAAAGTAGCGTAGGTTAGGAGCTGGATAAATATGAAGATAGATATGTTATCAATGGCAATGAATAACTCGATTAATAATGATAAAAAAACAGAAAAAAGCGAAACAGGATTCTCATCTATTTTAGAAAATGAAGTTGATAATATTTTTTTTAAAGATATTCAAGATGAAGAAGTAGAGATTAAAGATGAATTATTACAAATTATATATTCATTAATAAGTAAATTAAATATCAATAATGATGTTGATAGTAAAAAAATAGAAGAGCTAGATTCAATTATAGAGAAAATAAATCCAGAAAGATTAAGTGAACTTAATACAAAATTAGATGAAGATAAAATAGCTACAGTATTAAATGATATTAATTTAAATAGTTCAGAGATAAAGCTTATAAATAATAAGTTAGAAGATATTATTAATAGAACAGTAGAGAGTGTTAGAAAAGAAATAAAAGATATACATAAAAGCAGTTTATTAATTAAAGATAATAGCAATACTGAAATCAAGTTAATTGAAGATATTAAGAAGGGTTTAGAAAATAACTTGAATAAAGAAGGTAATGGCAGTACAGTTGAAAACTTAATAAATAATAATTTTAAGCAAATCCAATATGTAGAAGATAATTATTTAGACAAGGATAAAAATATATTATTGAAAATTAGTGAAGGTAATAGTGATACTATATTACCTACTAAAGAGATAGAGTCTGGTGATAATGATTTAAATATCTTAAATAATATATCTAATTTAGAAAAAAATTTAATGGAAGACATTGCTGATATAAAACCGGTAGAGATTAGAAGTGGTTATATAGTAGATGATATAGGACAAGCAATTAGATATCTAAAAAATAACGGAATTGAGGATTTAACTTTAAAGATAAATCCTAAGGAGTTAGGAGAATTAACTATAAAGTTAATAAAGAGTAAAGGGGAAAACAAAGTTATTATTACTTCATCAAGTAATGAAACCTTTAAATTAATAAATGAGAATATTAAGGATATAGAGAGTCATTTATTAAATTTAGATATTAAATTAAATCAAGTATCGGTAGAAATTAAAAATTATGGTCATGGTGATTTTTCAGGTGATTTAAATCAACAGTTTAATAGAAATACTTCAAAAGAAGAAAGAAAAAATACATTTACTAATGGTAAAGATTCAGAAGAAGAAATAAATAAGGTATCTGAAGAGACAAATATCAATTTATTAATATAGGAGGGTCATATGGAGATATCAAATATAAAAAGCACAACGTATGGAAAAACAGAAAATGGAACTACTATTGTGGAAGCAGGAAAGGAAACTGACAAAGATATATTTTTAAAGATGTTAGTAGGTCAAATGGCTAACCAAGATCCTTTTAATCCTCAGGATCCAACGCAATATATTACTCAATTAGCTCAGTTTTCTAGTCTAGAGCAAATGATGACTCTTAATGATTCAATGGAGTATTTAATAGGAGTAAATAATGGAGTTTTAGTTAATAGTGCATTACAAACAGCATCATCATTAATAGGAAAAAATGTTGAAGTATCATCTTTAGATGAGGATGGAAAGTATCAAGATTATTCAGGAAAGGTCCAAAGCGTAGCAGTAAAGGATGGAACTGTAGTTTTAGAACTAAAATTAGAAAATGGAGAAGTGAAAGAATTCGAATATTCAGAGCTTGTTAAAGTAAATGAAAGTAAAAATATAGAAGAGTAAAGGGGTAAGGAAAAATGTTAAGATCAATGTATTCGGGAATAAGTGGAATGAAAGCTAATCAAGTAAAGATGGACATAGTAGGTAATAATGTAGCTAATGTTGGAACGACAGCATTTAAAAAATCCAGTGCAAGATTTTCAGATGCCTTAAATCAAAGTATGATATATGCAAGTGGAGCATCAGCTACAGTAGGTGGAGTAAATCCTGGACAAGTAGGGATTGGAACAAAAGTTATAGGAATAAATAAGTATATGACTCAAGGTTCATTACAACCAACTGGAAGACCATCAGATTTAGCTCTTGATGGAGATGGATTTTTTGTAATAGATTTAGGCGATGGGGAGATTGGATATACGAGAGATGGATCATTTAATATAGATACTAATGGTCAATTAGTAACAGCTGAAGGATATAGAGTGTTAAATTCAGATGGCGATCCGATAACTATTGATTTATCTACATATATATCATTTACTGTGGGGAAAGATGGAGCTATTACAGGTATAGAGAAAGATGGTAATAAAGTAGAACTTGGAACTATAAATGTAGCAACATTTCCAAATCCAGAAGGTTTAGAGATGATAGGTGGAAATATATACAAGGCAACAGTTGCTTCAGGAGATGTTGTAAATAACAGTGCAGTTTCGGGTTCGGTAATACAAGGAGCAATAGAAATGTCAAATGTAGATTTATCAGAGGAGTTTACGGATATGATAGTTACAACAAGAGCATTCCAAGCTTCAAGTAAGGTAATAACTACAAGTGATGAATTATTACAAGAAATAATAAATCTTAAGAGATAAATAAGAGGTTAATTATGAAGAAACAAGATATATTAACACCAATTGGATTGTTATTAGGAATAAGTCTTATCATATTTGCAATATCAAGTGGTGAAGTTGGTTTAGGTGGTTTTTACGATGTGATGTCCATAATCATAACTATTGGTGGTTCATTTTCTGCTTTACTTATAACATTTCCACTAGATGAAATGATAAATATTTTAAAGATGACTAAAAGTTTATTTACGACACCAGCTGTATCTAAAGTTGAAATGATAGACACTTTTAAAAATTTATCTATGAAATCTAGAAAAAATGGATTACTTTCAATAGAAGAAGATATAGAAGACATAGAAGATGATTTTTTAAGAACTGGGCTAGAATTAGTAGTAGATGGTGTTGAAACAGAATTAATAGTAGATATTTTAAATACTAATATTTCAGAAGTAGAAAATAGATATAACAAAGGTGCAAAGATATTTAAAGCATGGGGTTCATTTGCACCAGCCTTTGGTATGATAGGTACATTAATTGGGTTAATAGAAATGTTGGCACAGTTGGATAACCCAGACAATATAGCAAGTGGTATGGCAAAGGCTCTTATAACAACCTTCTACGGAGCATTGCTTGCAAATTTAGTTTTAAATCCTCTTGGGTTTAATCTTCAAAATAAGGGCGAAAAAGAAGTTGAGATAAGAGAAATGATATTAGTTGGTATCTTAAGTATAAAAAATGCTGAATCAACAAGAGTGTTAGAGGAGAAATTAGTAAACTTTTTAACTGTAGAAGAAAAAGCCAAATATTTAAACGATGGAATATTAAATAAGAGGATGAATAAACATGCAGCGTAGAAGAAGAAAGCAAGATGATATTAATACAAATGCATGGATGGATACTTACGCAGATACCATAACATTATTGCTAACATTTTTTATACTATTATATTCATTTTCTACTATTGATAATGAAAAGTTAAAACAAATTGCATCATCACTTAAGGGGCAGGTAAGTGGAACTCCAATGGTTGTTGAACCAATAGGAGATGAAGTGGAAATTTTAGAGCCTGGAGTAGGTAGTAAAAATCCATACGATATATTAGTTGAAAAAGTAACTACGATTATTGAAGAAAATGGATTAAGTGACGTTATAACAATAAGGGAAGAAGATGCAGGAGTAATTCTTCAATTAGGAAATAGTATACTGTTTGATTCATCTAAAGCTATATTGAAAAGTGAGAGCTTTGAAGCTCTTGATGTAATAAGCAGTATAATACCACAGATTGATAATGAAATTATGGTGCAAGGACATACAGACAATAGACCTATAAATTCTTATGTATATCCATCTAACTGGGAGCTATCTACTGCTAGAGCAGTTGCTGTAGTTAAGTACTTTATTAATGAAAAAGGGCTTGATCCTGCTAGATTTTCAGCGACAGGGTATGGAGAAAATAGACCTTTAGTAGAAAATACATCAAGTGCAAATATGGAGATAAATAGAAGAGTTGATATATTAATAGTTCAACAAAAGGAGACTACAGAGTAGATAATGGATAAAACACTTATAGAATACTGGATTAACATAATTATAATAGTACCGATTATAGTTTCTTTAATAATAATTTCGCTAAGACTTAGTAGAAAGAGTATAGAAACGTTAAATATAGGTTCATATACTCAGGTTATTGAAAGATTTAATATGACTAAAGATACGACATTATATGTAATAAGAACAGGAAAAACAGGATGTGTATTAGTATCTTCAGCTCATCACACGGAAGTAATTAAAGAATTAAGTGAAGAAGATGTTAATGAAATTATTAATGCTAAAAAAGAGAAAAGAGCTTCTATAAGTTTATCAGCAGTATCTGAGATAAATTTTAAAGAAATATTAAATAACAACTTTAAAGGAAAAAGAAAAGATGGATATAATAAGCGAAATTTTATCTAATACAGAATTAACTTCAAGTATGCAGATGTTATTCTTTATGACTATTCTTATGCTATTGCCAACGATACTAATTATGATGACAAGCTTTGTAAGAATAATAATTACATTTTCATTTATAAAGTCTGCATTAGGGGCTCAACAAACAATACCTAATACTATATTAATTGGATTAGCTTTGTGTATGACCATGTTTATTATGAGTCCTGTTGTAGAAAAAATAAATCAAAACTCTATACAGCCTTATATGGGTGAAGAAATAAATGATGAACAAGCTTATGAAGAGTTAAAAAAACCAATAGTAGAGTTTTTACTTAAGAATACAAGAGAAAAAGATTTAGAGTTATTTGTAAACAACTCATCAATCAAAGGTGAAAATATAGATAGAGAAGAGTTACCACTTAATATAATAGTGCCAGCATTTGCAATAAGTGAGTTAAAAACAGCCTTTCAAATAGGTTTTATAATTTATATACCATTTTTAGTTGTAGATCTTATAGTATCTAGTACTTTAATGTCTATGGGAATGTTTATGCTTCCACCTGCAATGATTTCATTACCATTTAAATTGCTTTTATTCGTAATGGTTGATGGATGGAACTTATTAGTTAAGTCCCTAATTGAGAGTTTTATATGATAGGAGAAAAATATGAGTGAAATAATGATAATGACAATAGTTAAAAAAGCATTAGTAGCAGGAATAATGGTAGCAGGTCCGATACTCCTTATATCGTTAATAGTTGGACTAGTAATAAGTATCTTTCAAGCTACAACGCAAATTCAAGAACAAACTTTGACCTTCGTACCTAAACTAGTAACTATAATTTTAGTTTTAGTTTTATGTGGACCATGGATGTTAAATAAATTAGTTATGCTTACGACAGAGTTATTTAATATGATATCATCAATAGCTAAATAATTATGATAATATATGTATTTTTTAGGCTAACAGCGTTCTTTATAGCTACTAATATAATATTTCCGAACGGAACACCTAAATTGTTTAAGGTTGCATTTTCACTTTTCTTATCAATAGCAATAGGAATTAACGTAGACGTAAATATAGAAATAAACAACTTTTATGAACTGATAAGATGTACTGCTATTGAAACAGCTAATGGATTAGTATTAGGGTATATAGTTAATATATGTTTTTATACATTGAAGATGGCGGGTAAGTTAATAGATAACCAATTAGGATTATCTATGGCAAGTACATATGACCCTAATACTCAAAGTCAATCAACTATAATTGAAAACTTAATGTACTTTGTAGGAATTGTAATATTTTTTGTGGTAGATGCCCATCATATTTTGATTGATTCTATACAAAAAAGCTTTAACTTAATACCTATAGGATACTCTATATTAGAAAATAATCTAAGTTATATAATACATGTATTTACACAGTATTTTATTATAGGAATAAAGCTGGCAATACCAGTAATAATTGTATTAATATTAACTGATTTAATAACAGGAATAATATCAAGAAGTATTTCAGGCTTAAATGTAATGATTATAGGAATGCCATTAAAGATGTTGGTAGGAATAATATTTTTAATGAGCGCATTGCCTTTTATTTTAAATCAAATACAGGATATGTTTAAGGGATTAATAGATGTGTTAGAAGGAACATTAGCATATAGTGGTCCAATTATAAATTTAATAAGTGAATTAATTTAAAACACATAAATATAAATTTAGGGGGAGATACTTTGTCTGCATCAGATAAGACAGAACAACCTACTGCCAAAAGGAAAAAAGATGAGCGTAAAAAAGGTAATATAGCAAAAAGTAAGGAAGTCTCAAATGCTTTTACTTTAATAGGTGCTGTAGGTTGCATTTACATAATGCTTAATAGTTCAATAAAACAATTAAAAATAATTATCTCCTCGTCTTTAACCATGAACTTTAATACTGATATAACTAATGGAATGGGACATTCTTTACTAGTTGATGGATTGTTTAATTATGCCAAAATATTTATACCTATAGGTGTTGTAATTATGATGCTAGGAGTTATATCGAATGTAGCACAAACAGGATTTTTATTTAGTAAAGAAGCAATAAAACCTAAGTTTTCAAAGTTAAACCCTATAAGTGGATTTAAAAATATATTTTCACAAAAAGCAGCGGTATCGGCAATAAAAAACACTATTTTATTAATAGTTCTTGGATATATAGGATATTCATTCATTTCAAAAAAATATATAGATATTTTGAAGTTGGGAGATATTTATTTTCCATATTTAATTTATTCAATAATTGAAATAGTAAAAGAACTATTTAGTATAGCAATACTTATAGCAATAGTTATTGGTGCTATAGATTTTGCTTACCAATTATATTCTCATAAGAAAAACTTGAAAATGACTAAGCAAGAAGTGAAGGAAGAATATAAACAGTCAGAAGGGGACCCTCTTGTAAAGTCTCAAATTAGACAAAGGCAGAGACAGATGTCTAGTCAGAGAATGATTCAAAATGCAAGAGAAGCAACTGTGATAATAACAAATCCAACTCATATATCAATAGCTATTAAGTATGAAAGGGATGTAGATTCAGCCCCTACGGTAATTGCAAAAGGAGCTGATGTTTTGGCTATGAAGATAAGAGAGATAGCTAAAGAAAATGATATTCCTATAATAGAGAACATACCGTTAGCAAGACTTATGTATAGAGAAGTAGATGTGGATCAGGAAGTTCCAGCAGATATGTATGAGGCAGTAGCTCAAGTTTTAGTTGCTGTATATAAAATAAAAAATAGATATAAAAAGAATAAATAGAGAGGTTATAAATGAGTAAATTCAACATTAAAAATAGATTTGATATATTAGTTGCCTTTGGGGTAATTGGAATAATACTAATGATTATAATACCATTGCCTTCATTTGTTCTTGATATATTACTAGTAATAAATATTAGTTTGTCAGTATTGATTTTACTTATGACTTTATTTTCAACTAATATACTACAATTATCAATATTTCCAACAATATTATTAATAACAACATTATTTAGATTAGGGCTTAATATTTCCTCAACAAGACTTATTTTAGGAGAAGGTTATGCTGGAAATATAATTGAATCCTTTGGAAGTTTTGTTGTAAGAGGTAACTATGTAGTAGGAATAATTATATTCTTAATAATTATAATAATACAATTTGTAGTAATTACTAATGGATCAGGAAGAGTTTCAGAGGTATCTGCAAGATTTACATTAGATGCTATGCCAGGTAAACAGATGGCTATAGATGCAGATTTAAATGCAGGTATGATAGATGAAACAACTGCTAGGAAACGAAGAAAAGAGTTGCAACAGGAGGCAGACTTTTATGGATCTATGGATGGTGCATCTAAGTTCGTAAAAGGTGATGCTATAGCAGGGATAATAGTTACCTTAATAAATATAATAGGTGGAATAATAATTGGAGTCATGATGTTAGATATGGAGTTTGGAAAAGCAGCTCAAAACTTTATAAGTTTAACTATTGGAGATGGACTTGTTAGTCAAATACCAGCGTTATTAATATCGACTTCAGCAGGTATTCTTGTAACTAGAGTCAATAGCGATGAAAGCTTTGCTAGTCTTGCTGGGAAACAATTAACATCTATTCCAAAGGCCATAACAATAACAGGTGTAGTACTACTTATACTTGGAATGATACCAGGATTACCTAAGTTATCTTTTTTAACACTTGGTATTGGATGTGTTGCAATTGGCTTTGTATTAAGAAAGAGTGAGCAAGAAAGTAGAAATGAAATTGTAAATAATGAAGTAGCAGTAGATGAAAGTGCTACGTTAAATGAAGTAGAAGATGTAACAGATTTATTGAGTGTAGAACCATTAGAGGTTGAAATAGGGTATGGCCTTATACCTTTAGCTGATGAAAGTGGTGGAGGAGATTTATTACAAAGAATATCTTCAATAAGAAGACAATGTGCAATAGATATGGGGATAATAGTTCAACCGATAAGAATAAGAGATAATCTACAATTAAATCCAAATCAATATTGTATAAAAATAAAGGGAAATAAAGTAGCTACATATGACTTAATGCCAACAATGATTTTATGTATGGATCCTATGGGATTAGGGTTAGATATAGAGGGAATAAGAGCAATTGAACCAAGTTTTGGGTTAGATGCTATGTGGATAACTAAAGATAAAGTTGAAGAAGCTGAATTAAAAGGATATACGTTAGTAGACCCTTCCACTATATTAGTTACTCATTTGTTAGAAATAATAAAGGAAAAATCTCATGAGCTAATGGGAAGGGAAGAAGTTAAAGCTATAATAGATGCAACTAAAGATAGATATAGTGTAGTTGTAGATGAGCTTATACCAGATTTAATGACATTAGGAGAGGTTCAAAAGGTATTACAAAATTTACTTAAGGAAAAAGTATCAATAAAAGATAGAGTAACAATACTTGAAACTTTAGCTGATAATGCCATAAATACAAAAGATATTGAATTGTTGACTGAGTATGTAAGAATGGCGTTAAGCAAAGGAATTTGTTCGCAGCTTATAGATGAAAATAACTATATAAATGTCGCAACATTATCAAGTGATGTTGAAAGATTAATATCTAATAGCTTACAAAAATCTGCCCATGGAACTTATCCAGCAGTAGATCCAGATAATACAAATAAAATTTTTAGCAGTATAAAAAATATAAGTGAAAACATTGATTTTTATAATAATAGGCCAATAATTTTAGTTTCGCCAAAAATAAGAGCACCATTTAGAAAACTTGTTGAGATGGTATTTCCGAATGTATCTGTACTTTCGCTAAATGAAATACCAAATGAAGTTCAAATAAAAGCGCAGGCTACAGTTAGTATATAGTAGGGGAGGGTATTGAGTTGATGAAATCAGAGCAAGAAAAATACATATTAGAAAATATGAATTTAGTAAGATATATAGCATCTAAGTATTATACAGAAAGTATTGGAATAGAATATGAGGATTTAGTAAGCTATGGAACAATGGGGCTTATAGATGCTGCTGATAAATATGACGAAGATAGGAACTGTAAGTTTTCAACATATGCATCATTAAAGATAAAATCTTACATAATAGATGAAATAAGGAGACACTCTCCAATTTCAAGAAAAGATGTATCAATGATAAATAAATATAATTCTGCTATACAAGATTTACAAAATAACTTATTAAGGGAACCTACTGAGACTGAAATATCTAAATATTTAAATATATCTATAAAAGAAGTTAAAAAAATAGAAAATAGTATTCATCTTATGACAACAACATCTTTAGATACAGTTATATTTCAAGGAAATAATGATATAAGTCTTAAAGATACAATAAAGGATGATAAGACTTTATTGCCATTACACGTTATTGAGGAAGAAGAAAAATTAGATATACTTTCTAAGGCTATAGATATGCTTAAGGAAAAGGACAAGCTAGTTTTATCTTTATATTATTATGAAGAATTGAATTTAAGAGAGATTGGAATGATTTTAGAAGTATCTGAATCAAGAGTATCACAATTACATAGTAGAGCAATAGTTAACTTAAGAAATATAATGAAAAGGCTTAATTACAATATAGCTTAGGGAGGTAATTATGTTAAGAGGAATGTATTCATCAATATCAGCAATGATAAATTTACAAGCTAATCAAAGCGTAATAAGCAATAATATGGCTAATATAAACACTATAGGGTATAAATCAGAAACATTAGTTTCTAAGAGCTTTGATGAAATAGTGCTAAGTAATAAAGATAGATATATTAATGGAGAAGGTAAAAGACAACAAATAGGAAGTTTGAATCCAGGTGTGAAAATAGATGAGACAGTAACAAATTACTCTCAAGGAACAATAGTTGATACGGAAAGTGACACTGATTTTGCTATATTAGGAGATGGATTTTTTACTGTAAGAGATAATGATGGGAATACAGCATATACACGAGATGGAGTATTCAAAGTTGATAGTAAAGGGTATTTAGTTACTTCTTCAGGTGAAAATGTATTAGGAGTTAATCAGATTACTAACAGAGTTGAACCAATTTATGTGGGTAATAAAAAAGTATCTGTGGATAACAATAATAATTTGTTATTAGATTCAAAGATATCTTACAAATTTAGCATAGTAGATTTTGAAAATTATGATGGTTTAAATAAAGTTGGACAAAATCTCTTTACAGGTGAAAATCCAATAGGAACAAATAATTATAAAATACAAAATAGAGCTAAAGAATCATCAAATGTAGATATGATTGATGTAACATCAGCATTAATGGCAAATTTAAGGGCCTTTGAGGCTAATCAAAAGGTTGTACAAATTATGGATTCAACTTTAAGTAAAATAGCTAATGAAATAGGAGCAGTTAGGTAGGTGAATATAAATGTATAGTATATTAAGCACTAGTAAAACTGGGATGAGTGCAAATCAAAATAAGATAAATATAATATCTAACAATATAGTTAACGTAAATACAACTGGATATAAAAAGCTAGAAATGGGGTTTCAGGATTTAGTAAGAGATACTTTAAATAGAGATTCGTACCCTGTAAATAATAAAAATTCTACTATTGGGACAGGAGTTAAAACCAGTAGTGAAGTAAGAAATTTTACTCAAGGTAGTTTAAAAGAAACTAAGTTAGTTAGCAATATGGCTATAGATGGAGAAGGGTTTTTTAGAGTTATTAGACCAGATGGAACATATGCGTACACAAGAAGTGGAGAATTTAATATAGATGCAACAGGGAAGCTTGTAGATGACAAAGGTAATGTTTTAGATATACAGTTTGAAGGAAGTAATAATTATTTAAATTCAGGAATTACTTCTGAAAATTTTACGGTTAATAAAAAAGGTGAGGTATTTGCAGGTGACAAGAAGGTAGGAAGTATAAAACTGTATGTTGGAGAAGGTATGGATGACTTTTTAGCGGTAGGAGATAATTTGTTTACTCCTAAGGATGGATCAAACATTAAAATTAGCAATAAGGCTAATATTATGCAAGGATATGTGGAAGCTTCAAATGTAGATATTTCACAAGAAATGACTGAATTAATAGCAATACAAAGAGCTTTTCAATTAAACAGTAAGGGAATTACTGTTGCAGATGATATGTGGTCTATGATTAATAATCTACAATCAAGATAGAAAGAGGATATAGATGGAAGATATAAGATTATATGACTTTAAAAGAAGTGAAAAATTCTCTATAGAAAATTTAAAACATTTAATTCAAGTTAGCGAGGAGTTTTGTAAGACTTCAAACATGCAAATAACTTACGAGACGAAAAATAAAACTTTTAAAATGGGATTAGATAGATCAAGTCAAGTTTCATATGGAGAACTAATTGAAAAAATAGATAATAATAGTTTGGTTGTTGAATATAATATTTGCCCTGTAGTAGAAAATCTAACTCTATTTATAGATAAATCGGTGGCGTTAAGCTTAGTTGATTTATTATTAGGAGGAAATGGAGTAATAGAGGATTTAAGAAGAGAATTAACTAATATCGATTTAGAGCTAATTAAATACTTAATCCAAAATTTGTTGAAGAGAATATATATACCATATGAATATGAAAGTATAAGCATTGTAAATATCTATACTAATTCTGTTCAGTATCAAGGATTAAGCAACAAAGATATAGTGTTTAATTCCTTTATAAAAGTAAATTTAGAAAATGAAGCTATAGGAGATATGGTAATTTGTATGCCATACAAAAATTTAGGGCATATTGTAAACTCGCTAATGTATAAGGAAATAGATGAAATATGTTGTGATAGAGATATTGATATAGAGACAAATGAAATTTTTAATTCAGTAAAAAATGTTAAAGTTGATGTTTGTGCAATTTTAGGAAGCACAAATATAAGTATTAATGATTTAATCAATTTAGAAAGTGGAGATGTAGTTCTTTTAAATCAAAAGATTAATGATGAGATTAAGTTAAGTGTAGGAGATGAATTTATCTATAAAGCTAAACCAGGATTAATAGGTATGAAAAAGGGCGTAGAAATAAGTGATATTGTAAATGAGGAGAGATAAAAATGACTGATAAAATAGCTAGAATTTTAGATATACCAATAGAGATAACTGCAGTTTTGGGAAGAACTAAGATGTCTTTAAATGAAGTACTAGAGTTAGGTAGAGGTTCATTAGTGGAATTAGATACATTAGAAAACCAAGAGGTAGAAATACTTGTGAACAATAAGAAGATTGCGTATGGACAAGTTGTGGTTGCTCAACAAAACTTTGGAATTAAGATAACTAAGGTATTAGATTCAGAGGATTTAATTAAGAGTTTAAAGTAAATGAAAAAAGTGTTGATGTTAGGAAATAGTGATATTGTAATCTACAACTTTAGACGTGAACTTATAGAAAAGATGATAAAGTCAGGTTATGAAGTATATGTATCTTTACCGTATAGTAAAAGAACTGAGGCTTTAAAAGATATGGGATGCATATTTATAAATACAGAGATTAATGGAAGAGGTACTGATATTTTTGAAGATATTAAATTATGTTTACAATATCTAAAGACTTTAATAAAAGTAAGGCCAGATGTAGTTTTAACTTATACAATAAAACCTAATATATATGGAGGAATAGCTTGTAGACTTATGAGAATTCCTTATATTTGTAATATTACTGGTTTAGGAAGTGGATATCTAAAAAACGGACTAGTGAAGAAAATTATAAAGATATTATCTAGAATATCTTATAAAAAAGCTACTAAGATATTTTTTCAAAATACATCAGATATGAATACATTAATAAACGATAATATTCTAACTCGAAACTATGATTTACTGCCAGGATCAGGAGTAAATTTAGAGAGATATAATTTGTTAGATTATCCTGATAAAGAATCAGAAGTTAACTTTAGTTTTATAGCTAGAGTAATGAAAGATAAAGGTATAGATGAATATTTAGAAGCTGCAAAAAGTATAAAGGTCAATTACCCTAGAGTAAACTTTAGCATAATAGGTAAAATAGAAGAAGTTAAATATAGAAGTATCTTAAGTGAGTATGAAAGAAGAGGAATTATTAAATATGAAGGATTTAATGATGATATCATTCATGTTATAGAGAAAAGTAATTGTATAATTAATCCTTCATATTCAGAGGGAATGTCAAATGTTTTATTAGAAGGTGCTGCTTGTGGAAGACCTCTTATAGCATCAGATATTCCAGGATGTAGAGAGATAATAGATAATGATATCAATGGACTATTATTTAATGTTAAGAGTGCGGAAGATTTAATAGAAAAGATAGATAAATTCATAAATTTAGATTATAGAGAAAAAGTATTAATGGGTTTAGCAGGAAGAATTAAAGTTCAAGATAGTTTTAATAGAGATATAGTTGTAGATAAATATATGAATTTAATAAACTCTATTGAAAGAAATAATAAAAAATATAAGCTGTTTAAGATAATAAGAGCAACTTAAAAAAGACAGATAATTTAGGGGGGACTATAGTGGGATACAAACATCTTAAGTTTCCAAAGGATAGTAAATTTTTAATAACCGGTGGAGCAGGATTTATTGGTTCTAATTTATGTGAAGCTATATTGAACATGGGATATAGTGTAAGAATATTAGATAATTTTTCTACTGGTAAAGAAGAAAATATTAAGGAATTTATTAATAATGAAAAATTTGATCTAATAAAAGGTGACATAAGAAATATAGATATATGTAATAAGGCTTGTAAAAATATAGATTATGTATTACATCAAGCTTCTTGGGGATCAGTTCCAAGGAGTATAGAAATGCCTTTAATTTATGAAGAAATAAATATTAAAGGTACATTAAATATGATGAATGCTTGTAGAGATAATAATGTTAAAAGATTTGTTTATGCATCGTCTTCGTCAGTATACGGAGATAGTACTGCTCTTCCAAAGATAGAGGGTGAAGAAGGAAATGTACTTTCACCTTATGCGTTAACTAAGAAGGTTTGTGAAGAATATGGAAGACTATATTATAAGCTTTACGGATTAGAAACTGTAGGGATGAGATATTTTAATGTGTTTGGAAGAAGGCAGGATGCTGAAAGTTATTATGCGGCTGTGATTCCTAAGTTTATTAAAAGTCTTCTAAATGATGAAATATGTACAATTAATGGTGATGGTAAACAGAGTAGAGACTTTACATATATAGAAAACGTAATTGAGGCAAATTTAAAAGCTTGCACAGCACCTAGTGATGTTGCTGGTGAAGTTTTAAATATTGCTTTTGGAGGACGAGAATATTTAATAGATATTTATTATAAAATATCTAAATTATTAGAAAAAGATATTAAGCCTAAATTTGGAAAAGAACGAATAGGTGATATAAAACATTCAAATGCATCGATTGAAAAGGCTAAGAAATTAATAGGATATGAACCAGAGTATAGCTTTGAAGATGGATTAAAATTAGCAGTTAATTGGTATAAACATAATTTAACTTAAGGAGACAATATATGAAAGTATTACATATTATTAATAGTTTTGATATTGGTGGAGCTGAGAAGCTACTTTATAACTATATACTTGAAACTAATAGTAAATGTAATTCTATTGCTATATTTAAAAGTTCTAATTCGTTTTTATATAAGGAGTTAACTAAAAGAGAAATAAAGTTCATATATATGTGTGATAAAAATCCAATATCAAAATTTATTAGATTGGTTAAAGATATTAGGAATGAGAAATATGATGTAGTACATGCTCACTTATTTCCATCAAATTATTATGCTGCTATAGCAAGTTTATTCTGTAAGAAAAGTAAATTTATATTTACAGAGCATAGTGTTACAAATAGACGAAGAAAATATAAGATATTTAAGTTTATTGAAAGAATTATATATAGACAGTTTGATGGAATAATAGCGTGCTCTGAAGAGGTAAAGAGTAGCTTGTTAAGATGGCTAGAAGAAAATATAAATGTTTATACAATAAATAATGGTGTTAAGGAAATAAAAAAAATAGATACAAATAAAGAATATGATTTAATTACAATTGCCTCATTAAGAAGCAATGTTAAAGGTATAGATATACTAATTAAGGAATTAAGTTATATAAAAGATGATTTTAATAATGCCATTATAATTGGAGATGGAGTAGAAAAAGATAATTTATTGATATTAAGAGATGCTTTAGGTTTAGATAATAAGGTTAGTTTTTTAGGGATAAGAGATGACATAGGAAGTATGTTATCTAAATCTAAAATATTTGTTATGTCATCAAGAAATGAAGGATTTCCATTAGCACTCTTAGAAGCTATGAGTGCTAAAATTCCTATTATAGCTTCTAATGTTTCAGATATACCTAAGATAATAAGAAGTAATGAAAATGGAGTTTTAGTAGACATAAATAAAAAGGGTGAATTGAGTAGGGCTATAAAATGTTTATTAAAAAACGGAGATATGCGTATTAGGCTAGGGGAATATGCCTATAAAACATATAAAAATAACTATACTATAGAGATTTATTGTAAAAATATAAAAAATTTTTATGAATATATAATTAAAAAATAATAGGGGAGTAAAAATGAAAAGAATAAGTATTATAATGTCTAGTTTTTATCCTAAGATTGGAGGTTCGGAAAAACAATTACAATTAATCTCTGAAAAATTAATAGAAAAGGGATATGAAGTTGAGGTAGTAACTAGGAAGTATACAGGATTAGAGAAAGCTGAATATGTAGGTAATATAAAGGTAAGAAGAATAGGAATAATGAAATTCAATAAAGGTGCTGAAAAGATATCGTTTTGCATTAATTCTATTTTATATTATCTTATGAACTTTAAAAGTAAGCCAGATATAATAATTGCATCTCAAACAGGGATAGCAGCTAGAGTTGCTATATTTATAAAGGGAATATTTAATTGCAAGGTATTAGTTAGAATTGCTGGTGGAGAGCTGAAGAAGTTTGAAAGTAATAAAAGTAAATTTTCAAGGAAATTTAAGAATGTAGATAAGTTTATAGTTCTAAGTGAAGATATGAAAAAGACTATGGAAAATTTAAATGAAAAAAGAGTTGAGAAGATAACTAATGCTGTGGTAAAGCAAGTTAACATAGAATCTAATATAGGAAGATACGTATTGTTTTGTGGAAGAATAGAAAAAGTAAAGGGATTAGATTTGCTTTTAGAATCATGGAGACAGATGCAAAAGGCTGGAGTTGATATTCCTTTAGTAATAGTTGGAGATGGAAGTTTAAAAAAAGAGTTAGAAGATGAATATAGTGATCTAAGGAGCGTTAAATGGATTGGCGAAGATAAGAATACCTCTAAGTATTATAAAAATGCTAGATTATTAATTAATACATCAGAATATGAAGGTATATCCAATACAATATTAGAGGCTCAAAGTTATGGAATACCTGTAATAGCATCAAATGTTGGTGGAAATAAAGATTTAATTTCTAATTATAAAAATGGAATATTATTTGAGAGAGATCCTAATGATGTTATTAATACTATATGTGAAATATATTTTAATGAGAAAAGAATATTAGATATGAAAAGTAATTCATTAGAATATATTAAAAATCATTATATAGAAAATATAATAGGCAAATATATAAAGCAATTTAATTAAGCGGGGATTAATATGAAGATATTATTTGCTATAAGCACAATGCAAGATGGTGGAGCGGAAAGAACAGTAGCAAATCTAGCTAATTATTTCGCGAGTCAAAATAATGAAGTAATAATAATGGTATTAGATAATAATGAAAGTTTTTATAACTTAGATATAAAAATAGATTATAGAAGGCTAGATTTATATAGGGATAATAAAAAAGTAATTAACAAGATATTAAGATATAAGAAAATAATTAATAAGATAAGAAAGCTACTTAAAGAAGAAAGACCGGATATAGTACTAAGTATGAATTACAAATTACTTCCTATTATAATAATGGCAAATATATTTATTAATATTCCAATAGTTTGTAGCGAAAGATCTAACCCATATATTTATCCAAGTGGTTTAACGTGGAGATATTTAAGAAGAATTTTATCAATTGTATGCGATGGATATATATTTCAAACTGAAAGAGCTAAAAAATATTTTCCTCTAAAAACTCAAAGTAAAAGTGTTATTATACAAAATCCTATAAGTAGTCAATGTGAATTATATAAAGATAGATATATGGGAGATAAAAAACAGATAGTAGCTGTTGGTAGGTTAAATAAGGTTAAAGGATTTGATTCATTAATAAAATCCTTTAGTCGTATAGCTGATAAAATTCAAGATATAAATTTGATTATTTACGGGGAAGGTCCTGAAAGAAAAAATTTAACTAATTTAATTGAAAAGTTAAAGCTTGATAATAGGGTGACTTTATACGGAAAATCTACTGATGTATTAAATGAAATAAAAAACTCTAAGATGTTTATACTTTCATCTAGAAATGAAGGAATGCCAAACTCATTAATGGAAGCTATGGCAATAGGACTTCCATGTATATCTACTAAGTGTGAATTAGGTCCTGAAGAATTGATAGAGAATAATATTAATGGATTATTAGTCGAAGTAGATGATGTTGAAGAGATGTCCAAATCTATATTAAAGCTTATTAATGATAGGGGATTTGCAAAGATATTATCTAAAAATGCATTAAAGATTAGAGAAACAAATTCTCTAAAGAAAATATCTATGGAATATTATACATATTTTCAGCGAGTAATAGAAAAGAAAAAGTGTAGCATTATTACAGAGGAGATTATAAGTGTAGGCAAGAATGTATTAAAAAATATTCTTATTAGGCTTAATTTATTGGAGTATGTATATGAAAAGATGGATGACATAGAGTGGCTACGCTTAAGATATTTTACGTCTAAAGATGATTATAAATATGCAATTGACTATTTAAGTATAAGAAATAAAGAAAATTACAATATAAAAAGTCCTAAAACTTTTGATGAAAAATTATGGTGGCTAAAATTAAATTATAGAGATAACTTGTTAACTTTATGTACAGATAAATATAAGGTAAGAGATTATATAACTGAATGTGGATTTGAAGATATATTAGTAAAGCTATACGGAAAATATGATAGCTTTGAAGATATTAATTTTAAAAGCTTACCAAGTGAATTCATAATTAAAGCAAATCATGTTTCAGGAGGAAACTATATTTGTAGAGATAAAAGTAAATTAGATAAGAAAAAACTTTCAAGAAAGTATAAAAAATTACTTAAAAGAAATTACTATCTAAGGTCAAGAGAGTGGAATTATAAAAATATAAAGCCTTGTTTGATAATAGAAGAGGTTTTAAATAATAATGATGATTTACCTTTACTAGATTACAAATTTATGTGTTTTAATGGACAACCAAAGTTGTTATTTATTGATATAGGTGTAGCTAAGAATGATGGATCTCATTCAAGAAATTATTATAGAAATATTTATGATATGAATTTCGAACCAGTTAATATGAAAGAAACTAGAGAAAGCTATAATTATGAATTAATAGATAAGCCAATTAATTTTGAAAGGAGAATAAAAATTGTAAGAAAATTATCCAAGCCTTTTCCACATGCTAGGGTTGATTTATACAATGTAAATGGAAAGATATATTTTGGAGAAATTACATTTTATCATGGTGGAGGAGTTAATAATATTGAACCACAAGAAATAGCTTTTGAAATGGGCAACTGGATAAATTTAAGTAGATTTTAAAAGAGGTAAATTAATATGAGGATAGTGAATTCAATAAGAAACTCTTCGGTTGGATTAGTAGTACATATATCTATTATGATATTAAATTTTATTTCAAGGACATATTTCGTAAGGTTACTTGGTACTGAATATTTAGGGATTAACGGGCTTTTTACTAATATTATATCTATGTTAAATCTTGCAGAGTTAGGGGTAGGTAGTGCTATTACTTATACTTTATATAAACCATTAGCTTTAGGCGATAAAAGTAAAGTTGCTACTATAATGGGAGTTTATAAAAAGATATATTATAAAATAGGCACTGTAGTTTTCGGAATAGGGATTGCA
>OGIX01000329.1_pt1 | contig 40486 bp, 29 predicted proteins | sample 1571901 | NCBI WGS metagenome assembly OGIX01 (sample SAMEA2582102, study PRJEB24529) | metagenome | biome: Human gut stool | place: China | collected 2011
CCCATGCCCGTGATAGCCGCCACAAGCCCCACCAACTGCTTCGAGTCGGCCTACATGGCGGCCAAGATGGCACTGGAACATCTCACGCCGGTGACGCTGCTCACCGACGCTTTCATCGCCAATGGGTCGGGGGCATGGCGCTTGCCCACGATGGACGAACTGCCGGAGATACATCCCCACTACGCTCCCGAGTCGCAGAAGTTCAATTACACGCCCTACCGGCGCGACAAGGAAAGCCGGGTGCGCTATTGGGCCATCCCCGGACAGGAGGGCTATGAGCACATCCTCGGCGGATTGGAGAAAGACGGCGAGACCGGGGCCATATCCACCGAACCTGAGAATCACGACCTGATGGACCGTCTGCGCTTCGAGAAAGTGGCGAAGATTCCCGTGCCCGACCTTGAGGTGGAGGGCGATGCCGACGACGCGGAACTGCTCATCGTGGGCTTCGGGAGCACTTATGGGCATCTCTATTCGGCCATGGAAGAACTCCGTGGCAGGGGGTATAAGGTGGCTTTGGCACAGTTCCAATACATCAATCCGCTGCCTGCCAACACAGCCGAAGTGCTGCTGCGCTACAAGAAGGCGGTGGTGGCGGAGCAAAACCTGGGCCAGTTGGCCGCGCTCCTGCGCATACGCATCAACGGTTTTGCACCCTATCAGTACAATCAGGTGAAAGGGCAGCCTTTCATGGTGAGCGAACTCGTAGGCGGCTTCGAGCGGGTCATCAAGACCGACGAGGCGGCTAATGCAGGCAAGACCTTCAACGAACGAATCATCAAACTTTAAATCTTCCGGTTATGACACAATACACAGCACAAGATTATAAGAAGGGACAGCCGCGCTGGTGTCCAGGTTGTGGTGACCATTTCTTCCTCTCCTATCTCCATAAGGCTATGGCCGAACTGGGTGTGCCGCCCTACGAGACGGCTGTAATTTCGGGTATTGGCTGTTCCAGCCGACTGCCTTACTACGTGAATACCTACGCCATGCAGACCATTCACGGGCGGGCCGCGGCTGTGGCCACGGGACTCAAGGTGGTCAACCCGAAACTCACGGTGTGGCAGGTGAGTGGCGATGGCGACGGATTGGCCATCGGTGGCAACCACTTCATCCATGCCATGCGCCGCAATATCGACCTCAACATGATATTGCTCAACAACCGCATCTACGGTCTCACCAAAGGACAGTACTCCCCGACCTCGCCGCGCGGCTTCGTCTCCAAGTCGAGCCCCTACGGCACGGTGGAAGACCCGTTCCGTCCGGCAGAGCTCTGCTTCGGTGCCCGCGGGCGATTCTTTGCCCGTTCGGTGGCCAGCGACGGGGGCGAGACGGTGAACATCCTCAAGGCGGCCTACCGCCACAAGGGGGCGGCCGTGTGTGAAATATTGCAGCATTGCGTCATTTTCAACAACGGCACCTACGAATCCGTCTACACCAAGGAGGGCCGGAAGCGCAACGCCATCTACGTGAGGCAGGGCCAACCGCTGGTGTTTGGCGAAAACAATGAGTATGGACTGATGCAGGAGGGCTTCGGACTGAAAGTGGTGAAAATCGGAGAGAACGGCGTAACTTTAGACGACATCCTCATCCACGATGCCCATTGTGAGGACAACACCTTGCAGCTCAAGCTCGCCATGATGGACAATGAACGGGGCTTCCCCGTGGCTTTGGGTGTGATACGCGACGTGGAGGCCCCCACCTACGACGAGTGTGTGAACAGCCAGATAGAGGAAGTGAGCGAGCAGAAGAAATACCACAACTTCATGGAACTGCTCGAAACCAACGATATTTGGGAAATTTAGGCGAGGTGTTAAGAGCCTCCCCAACCTCCTAAAGGAGGCTAAGGCTACTTATACCCTGACGATATCCCTTGCTCAGCCCCCCAACCCCCTAACTTAGGGGGCTCAAGCTACCTATGTCACGACAATATCTCTTGTTCAGACCCCCAACCCCCTAACTTAGGGGGCTTAAGCTACCTATGTCACGACAATATCTCTTGTTCAGCCCCCCAACCTCCTAACTTAGGGGGCTTAAGCTACCAATATCCCTTGTTCAGACCCCCAACCCCCTAACTTAGGGGGCTCAAGCTACCTATGTCCCGCGAGGCCCTCCCCTCCTTCGGAGGGGCTGGGGGAGGCCTATAGTCATTTCTATTAAATATTTCGAAAAAGCCTTACACGCCTTTTTGTTGTATTCCCCCGTTTGCCTGTTTTCATCCACCTTATCAGCCCGATTAGCCCCATCGATTTTCTCACTAAGCTCGAACGACATTGCAAAAGGGCCACAGTTGAAAGCTCATTCAGCCCGAACGAACTTCCAACTGTGGCCCTTTTACACAACCGTTTGGGCCGAATGGCCTCCTAAATCAGGATGGCGAAGCCCCCTTTAGGGGCTTGGGGGACCGTTGGTGGATTGGTAATCAAAAAAAGGGAAACACCCGCGTGCTTCCCTTGCTCATGCAAAGATAACAAGGAAATGATGAGAAACCAAACGCAATAGGAAAAAAGCGAACAAAGATAGAGCCCATACGCACTTGTCGCCAACGTGTGTAGGCAGGATGATTTGTATGGAAGTACGAAAAAATCCCGTTTCTTCTTGCAAAGAAACGGGATTGGAATATATTGGCAAAGCCTCCGGCATGAAGCCGGAAGACCGATGCTGCATACACAGTTTAGAGCTGCGGACCGGCTGCTACGAGAGCCTTACCGGCTTCGTTGCCTTCATACTTCTTGAAGTTCTTGATGAAGCGGGCAGCCAGATCCTTGGCTTTCTCATCCCACTGGGCGGCATTGGCGTAAGTGTCGCGCGGATCGAGAATCTCGGTAGCCACACCTTCGAGCTTCGTGGGAACCACAAAGTTGAAGTAAGGAATGGTCTTCGTGGGAGCTGCATCAATGGAGTGGTTGAGGATAGCGTCGATGATGCCACGGGTATCGCGGATAGAGATGCGCTTGCCTGTGCCGTTCCAACCGGTATTCACGAGGTAGGCCTTGGCACCGCTCTTTTTCATCTTCTTCACCAGTTCCTCAGCATACTTGGTGGGGTGAAGCTCCAAGAAAGCCTGACCGAAGCAAGCGGAGAATGTGGGAGTGGGCTCGGTGATGCCACGCTCGGTGCCGGCCAACTTGGCGGTGAAGCCGGAGAGGAAGTAGTACTTGGTCTGCTCGGCGTTCAGAATGGACACGGGAGGCAGCACACCGAAAGCATCGGCGCTCAGGAAGATAACCTGCTTGGCGGCAGGACCCTGAGAAGCGGGACGCTGGATATTCTTGATGTGGTAGATGGGGTAAGACACGCGAGTGTTCTCGGTGACGCTCTTGTCGGCGAAATCAATCTTGCCGTCCTTGTCAACGGTCACGTTCTCGAGCAGTGCATCGCGGGTGATGGCACCGTAGATGTCGGGTTCGGCCTCCTTGTCGAGGTTGATCACCTTGGCATAGCAGCCACCTTCATAGTTGAACACGCCCGTATCGTCCCATCCGTGTTCGTCGTCGCCGATGAGCTTACGCTTCGGGTCGGTAGAGAGAGTGGTCTTGCCGGTGCCGGAGAGACCGAAGAAGATGGCGGTGTTTTCACCGTTCATGTCGGTGTTGGCAGAGCAGTGCATGGAAGCCATGCCCTTCAGCGGCAGGAAGTAGTTCATCATGGAGAACATACCCTTCTTCATTTCACCGCCATACCAAGTGTTGATGATCACCTGCTCCTTGCTGGTCACGTTGAACACAACGGCTGTCTCCGAGTGCAGACCCAGTTCTTTCCAGTTCTCAACCTTGGCCTTGGAAGCGTTGTAAACGATGAAGTCGGGCTCCTGGTCGAAGTCGGCTTCGCTCTGGGGACGGATGAACATGTTGGTCACAAAGTGAGCCTGCCAGGCCACTTCAACGATGAAGCGCACCTTCATGCGGGTGTCCTTGTGTGTGCCGCAGAAACCGTCGACCACAAACAGGCGCTTGTTTGAAAGTTCCTTCTTGGCAATTTCCTTCACGGCAGCCCAAGCTTCCTTGGTGGCGCGGTGGTTGTCGTTCTTGTATTCGTCGGAAGTCCACCACACGGTGTCGTGGGAGTTCTCGTCGTCGACGATGAACTTGTCTTTAGGAGAACGGCCGGTGTAGATGCCGGTCATTACGTTGATGGCGCCAAGCTCTGTTTCCTGGCCCTTTTCATAACCTACGAGACCTTCCTTGGTCTCCTCGTTGAACAACACTTCGTAAGAAGGATTGTAGAGAACTTCGGTCGTACCTGTGATGCCGTACTTCTCTAAGACTGACTTGTCAAACTTTGCCATTGTGTTTAATGTATTTAGTTGTGAATAAACTCCGATGCCAAGGGCGGTGGTCCCATGCCTCTTACAGGAGGAGTTTTTACCTTAAAAACCGACCGCAAAGTTAGTGAAAAAGCAGAAAACTGACAACTTTCAGGGCCCAAAATTGGGCATCATGTCATCTTTTTAGGTTAAAGAATTTAAAATTTCAAGCCCCGTCCGGCTATTTGACATTTAGAGTTTGCAATTTATCCATCATCTGCTTTTCATGCGGAAACGATGCCGAAAAACGACAATCAGACGCCCGCCATCGGCATAGATAAAGGCTTGAAAGTCAGCAGATAGCACACTTACACCCCTTATGTGCAGTTTTCGCAAAAAGAAAGAGGCTAACAAACATAATTATACCGTTGATTATCACAATTCAGAATAAAATTGTACCTTTGCAGTCAAAACTGAAGCAAAGTATGAAAATCATCAACTTGAGTGAGCAGAACTCAATCATCGGCCAGTATATGGCCGAAATGAGAGACGTTGAGTATCAGAAAAACCGATTGTTATTTCGCAACAACATCACCCGCATCGGCGAGTTTGAAGCCTTTGAAATTTCCAAGACACTCGACTATGAGACCGTGGATGTCACCACCCCGCTGGGTGTGGCGCAGGTGAACGTGCCCACCGACAAGATTGTGTTGGCCACCATCTTTCGCGCCGGACTGCCTTTCCACGAGGGCTTCCTCAACATTTTCGACCACGCCGGCAATGCTTTCGTTTCGGCCTATCGCGAATATACCGATGCCGAGCACCACAAGGTGGGCATCCATGTGGAGTATCTCGCTACACCGAGCATCGACGGCAAAAACCTCATCATCGCCGACCCGATGCTGGCCACGGGCGGTTCGATGGAGCTGGGTTACAAGGCATTCCTCACCAAGGGCACCCCGAAGCGCATCCACGTGTGCAGCGTGATAGCCACTCCCGAGGGCATCGAACACATCAAGAAAGCCTTCCCTGAAGACAAGACCACCATTTGGTGCGCAGCCATCGACCCAGGCATGAACGAGCACAAATACATCGTGCCGGGCTTCGGCGATGCCGGCGACCTCTGCTACGGCGGCAAACTGTAAACGGCTCCCACATCATCACATACGGCTCTTGGAAACATCCGCATTCCGCTTGTTTCCAAGAGCCGTATTTCCTTTTCTTTTCCAAGCATCTGACCTTCCCGTCCACCCCCCATATAATTAAGGTCATTCCATTCCTTATACTCTTTGTTGGGGCGAAAAAGCATTCAGGTAGCCCCACAAAGAGAGCCGTCATGTTATTTCAACAAGGCTGAAAAGGGAGCAGACCGGGGGAAGATTCGTCTTTTCGGAATGCAAACGTTTACGCAAAATTTAAGCTCTTTTGTTTGCATTTTAGGGCATTTATTAACTCTTTGCTGCTTACTTTTGCAAATACCATTCCTAATAACATTCTGGCATAAGGTGTCCATGAGCACGTTTCGGAGCCTCATTTTCATCCATGAAAAAAACTTTTCACCTGCCTAAAACCGATAAACAATTACCATAATGAAACAGAAACTCCTATGGTTGGCAGTCCTCCTGTTGAGCGGCATCATCTCAATCGAGGCCGACGGCTATACCGACAATTTCACCGGAGGGCGCACCGACTTCCGTGATGAGACCATCTACTTCATGATGACCACCCGTTTCTACGACGGCGATCCGAGTAACAATGTGCTGTGTTGGGACAACCAGCAGGAACAAATCAAGACCGGCGATCCCTGCTGGCGTGGAGATTTCAAAGGTATCATCGACAAACTCGACTACATCAAGGCCCTCGGCTTCACGGCCATTTGGATTACCCCCGTGGTGCAGAACGCTTCGGGCTACGACTATCACGGCTATCACGCCATGGATTTCTCGAAGGTGGACAGCCGCTATGAGAGTCGGGATGTGAACTTCCAGACGCTCATCGACAAGGCACATGCCAAGGGCATCAAAATCATCCTCGACATCGTGCTCAACCATACAGGCAATTTTGGCGAGAGTTATCTCTGCCCTGAATTTACCCGCACCCCCGACATCCGCAATCAGGCGAGCCTCGAAGCGTGCATGACACCCAACACCGGCCTTCTCGGGGCAGACTATCCATCGCTGGCTCCGAGTGCGCAGTATCAACGACGGTTGGCCATGATGAAGAACACCGACGGCAAAAACCATGACAAGAACAACTATTGGCACCACTTCGGCAACTTCAACTGGGACAACGAAACACGCTGGTGGGCACAGATTGCGGGCGACTGCGTGGACTTGAATACGGAAAATCCAAAGGTCTACAACTATCTGGTGAAGTGCTATGGCGAATTCATCAAGATGGGAGTCGACGGCTTCCGCATCGACACCTCCGGCCATATAGCCCGCCTGACATTCAACAGGGCCTTCATTCCCGCCTTTCAGAAACTCGGCGAACAGTATGCCTCCAAACGCCTGAACGGCGCGCCGTTCTATATGTTCGGCGAGGTGTGCGCCCGCTTCGGCAGTGTCGTCTATCGCGACCAGGCCGCCCTGTCACCTTTCTTCTACACGTGGGAAAGTCCGTCGAAGTATGCTTGGAGCGAGGATGAGAGCGAATGGACGGACAAGGAATATCCCGTGTCGGAAGGACTGCACTTCAGCAACACCAACATGGCGGCCTGCGAAGCCGAATATGCCGACTACAACACCGGCAAAACAGATGAGTTCAGCTCCGACAATGCCTTCCTCCGCGGCAACGACTACCACGCGCCCGACTACTCCGGTGCCTCGGGATTCAACGTGATAGACTTTCCCATGCACTACAATTTCAGCAATGCCGGCAGCGCAGTGGGCATCGCCAAGAGCGGTGACGACCTCTACAACGATGCTACTTGGAACGTGGTCTACGTCGATTCCCACGACTACGGTCCGCAGCCCAGTGACCAGATACGCTTCAACGGCGGCACGGCGCAGTGGGCGGAAAACCTCAGTCTGATGTTCACTTTCCGCGGCATCCCTTGCATTTACTACGGGTCGGAGGTGGAATTCCGGGCCGGACAAAAGATAGACAACGGCCCCAACGGACCGCTTAGCGAGACCGGGCGTGCCTATTTCGGAGGCTATCTCACGGGCGATGTCACTGCTTCCGACTTCGGAGAATACGCGGCTTCGGGCAATGTTGCTGCCACACTCAACCAAGACTTGGCCCAACACCTGCGCCGTCTCAATCTCATCCGCAAGGCCGTGCCCGCCCTGCGCAAAGGTCAGTACAGCTGGGAGGGATGCTCCTCCAATGGCGGTTACGCCTTCAAGCGGCGCTACACGGATGGCGGAGTGGACAGCTACGCCCTCGTGGCCCTCAACGCCGGGGCCACATTCACGGGTGTGCTCAACGGCACCTACACCGATGTCGTGACGGACAACACCATCCACGTGACGGGCGGCACACTCTCCACGGGCAGCTTCTCCGGCCAGGGCAACATGCGCATCTACGTGCTCAACGGTCCGGGAAAGATCGGTGAAGACGGCCGGTTCATCTATGGCGGCACGCCGGTAAGCAAAGCCTCGCAGACATCCTATGACGGCAAGCAGGAGGCCGGCACCGACCGGTATATCACGGCCGATGATGTCGTGAAAGCAGCAGCCGTGGTTCTCTCGCCGGCCGGTGGCACTTTCAAGACCGAGACGGCTACCATCACGGCTTCGCTCAACGCTACCGCCACCGGAGGCTGGTATCGGATAGGCACCGGCAGCAAGATGAGCATCTCCTCACCGGGCACTTTCACCATCGGCAGCGACATGGCTTTCGGTGACGAAGTGACCGTGACATGGGGAGCAACGGGGGCCGACGGAGTGGAGCACACAGGCTCGGCCACTTATAAGAAGGTGGATCCCCAAGCGGCTATCACCATCTATGTGAAAGCCAACACGGCCCCTAACCTCTATGCTTGGACAGTGGCAAGCGGCAAAACTACCGAACTCAATGGCGGCTGGCCGGGCAAAACGATGACCCAGACGGTCACCATCGCCGGACAGCAGTTCTACACCCACTCGTTCTCCGATGTGGAGAGCCTCAATGTGATCTTCAACAACGGTTCTGCCAAGACGGCCGACATCACCGGCATCACAACCGACACCTACTTTATATACGACGGAGGTACAAGTTGTGAGAAGACCGCCAAACCCACAGAGGAAACGCCAACCGACTGCATAAGCATCACCATGCCCGGCGACTACACCACTTATTGCTGCGACAAAGACTTGAAGTTGGGCGGCATTTCAGGTCTGAAAGCCTTTGTAGTGTCGGGTTATAGAAAAATAAACGGCACGCTGCAGATGGTTCTGACAAAGGCGGAGGATGCCACGGCCGGCACCGGCCTCATCTTGAAGGGGACAGCCGGGACTACCTACCGGATTCCTTACGCCACTGCCGAGTACACCTATGGCAATTATCTCGTGGGATGTACAAGCCCACAGACCATCTACTCCACAGACGGTATCTGCCACAATTATGTGCTTGTCAAAGCCAATGGGCATTATACTTTTTCCAAAGTGGCAAACAGCCGTGCTCTCCCGGCGGGCAAGGCATACCTCCGGCTCCCGGCAACACTTATTCCGGCAGGAGCCAAATATATCGACTTCGTGGAAGAACAGAACACGACCGGTATCGACGAAATCACTTCGGCAAAGGATGACGGCTATTACTACACGCTCTCCGGAGTGCGTGTGGACAAGCCCGCCAAAGGTGTTTACATCAGGAATGGGAAGAAATATATCTTCAAATAAAATCCTCAGTATTAACCAATTTAAAGTAAAAAGACATGTTTGAAGAAAAGAAAATGTATGTCACTCCCCACGTGAAGATGTTGGGAATGGATGGTGAAGAAATCTTGGCCGGTTCCGGTCTCGTCGGTATGGAAGAAGGGGAGTTAGGCCCCGAGATCCCCGTAGAAGGCGATGACACCGGAAAAGAATTGGCCGCCAAGGAAAATTGCTACGGCGTCTGGGACGATTAACCCACAGGAGGAACATCACGGGAAGCACCCCTTACCCTTTAAATTCTATTTTACAAACCCTATTTTATTAACCAATGACATGAACAAGACGACACTACAACAGGCAAAACACTATGCCATGATGCTCTTCATAGTCTTAGTGTCTTTGCAGTCGGCCCTTGCCGGCAACGGCTATGGGCTGCCCAAGACCATTCAGGAGGGTGTGATATTGCACTGCTTCGACTGGAAGTACACCGACATCACGGCCAATCTGCCGAACATTGCCGCTGCAGGATTCACCGCCGTGCAGACTTCTCCGGCCCAAACCAACTACGACGGCCCGACCAGTTGGAACACGCTCTACCGGCCTCGCGACACCGAAATCGGTCCCAACACGCTCGGAACGAAGGCCGACCTCGCCACCCTTTGTGCCGAAGCGCACAAGCTGGGCATCAAGGTGATTGTGGATGTGGTGGCCAACCACACCGACGGCGTCCTCAAATGGGTGGCCAATTTCTGGAAAAATACCGACCTCTATCACACGCATGGAGGCAATATCAACTGGGGAGACCGCTGGCAGGTGACCCACGGCGAAATTGGCATGAAAGACCTCAAGACCGAGGATCCGCGCGTGCAGCAGAAGTTCAAGGCCTACATACAGGCACTGAAAGCCATCGGCGTGGACGGTTGCCGCTTCGATGCGGCCAAGCACATCGGGCTGCCCTCGGAGGGAGACGGCTTCTGGCCGGCCATCATAGACAAGGACATGTTCAACTACGGCGAGATACTCGAGAACACGGGTGGCGACGACAGCAAACTGCTGCCCGAATACATGCAGTATATGAGCGTCACCGACAGCCGCTACGGCACCGACAACGTTTTGGGAGCTGCCAAAAACGGGCAGGCAACACTGTACGGGGGAGGCAACTACTCTTTCACTTACAGCACCGACAAGCTCATCTACTGGGGCGAGAGCCACGACACCTATTGCAACAATAAAGGCCATAGTGTCGGCGTAAGCCAGGAAGTGGTGGACCGCGCCTACGCCGTGGCCGCTTCCCACAACAACATTCCGGCCCTCTACTTCTCGCGCCCTGTGGGCACCGACGGGCTTGGTGCGCAGGCCGGGGCGATGGGCAGCACGCACTACACGAGCAAGTCGGTGACCGAGGTGAACAAGTTCCACAATGCCATGGCAGGCAAGGGGGACTATTACACAGCCGCGGGCAGCGTGGCTTCCATCTCGCGCAAGGACGGCGGGGCCATCGTCGTGAATTTCCAAGGAGGTGGCAGCGTGAGCGTGGCCAACGGCGGAGGCTATGCCACACCGGGCACTTACACCGACCGCGTGTCGGGCAACACGTTCACCATCACCGCGACCACCATCAGCGGCACGACCGACGCATCGGGCATTGCCGTGCTCTACGAGGAGGCCAATCCCTCCCCGACCGTGGTCTTGAGCCAAAAGGGAGGCCCGTTCAAGGCCGAAAGCCTCGACCTCACAGCCACGCTCCGCCATGCCACCGCGGGCTGGTATCAGGTGGGCACTGCCGAAAAGGTGAACTTCACGGGCAATGCCACTTTCACCATCGGAGCCGGCGTGGACTACGGAAAGACCATCACCGTGAAGTGGGGAGCCACCGGAACAGACGGAACAGAGGCCACGGGCAGTGAGACTTTCACCAAGACAGATCCCAACGCCAAAGTGTATGTCTACTACAACAACCCCTACAACTGGGCCAATGTGAACTGCTATCTCTATAAGGATAAGGTGAATAATTCATGGCCGGGCAAACCCATGACCTACGATGCCGCCATCAGCATCAACGGCAAGACGGGGTGGTGGTATTTTGAAGTGCCCGAAACCTACGCCACGGGCCATGTCATGGTGACCGATGGCAAGGCTTCCGGCACCCGGCAATATCCCGGAGCCGGCCAACCGGGCATCCGGCTCAACGGAAACTCGCTCTACATCGACGGTGAGACCACCGGCGAGACCACCGTCACGCCCGGCAACCAGCCCACTCCTCCTACACCTGATGATCCCACGACAGGCATCACCATCTATGTGAAGGCCGACAACGCTCCCTATCTCTACGCATGGGACAACGACAAAAACAAGCTGAACGGCCAATGGCCGGGCAAGCTGATGACTGCGCAGACCACCATCAACGGCATCTCTTTCTATTATCAGTCGTTCAACGAGAATCCCATCAACATCATCTTCAATGATAACAATAACCACCAGACAGCCAACATCATGGGTGTCACAAGCACGAGCTACTTTTCATACGATGGGACAACGGGTTACGAAAAGATAGAACCGCCCGTCAAACCGGATGGCGTGGAAATCACACTGAGCGGAGAATACACCTCTTTTGCCAGTTCTGAAAATCTGAACTTCAAAGATGTGGACGGGCTGAAAGCCTACATCGTCTCGGGATATAAAAAGAGTAAGGGCAACCTCACCATCGTTTTGCTCAAAGCAGACTACGTGCCGGCCGGCACGGGCCTTATCCTGAAAGGCACGGCCAACACCACCTACACGGTGGGCAAGATGGAGATGGAAGCCGGTTATCATAACTTTCTGAAAGGCGTGACCGCTCCAACGACCATCAGCACCACCGAAGGCGACAACACCAACTATGTGTTCGTCAAGGACAATGGCCGGTATGCTTTTGCCAAAGTGGCAAGCACACGCTCCCTTCCCGCCGGCAAGGCCTATCTCCGGTTGCCCACTTCCGTCTCGGCTACAGCCGGTGCAAAGGCTATCGGCTTCGTCATAGAGGGGGAGACCACAGGTGTCAACGAGGTGGCTCCGGCAACTCCGGCATCCGATGAGGACTACTACACGCTCTCGGGCATCAAGACCCGTAAGCCCACCCGTGGCATCTATATCCATAAGGGCAGGAAAGTGGTGGTGATATAAGACACATTCTACCGGTTGGCTGCGTGCGGGGCATGACAGCCGGCCGGGCAAATATATTGTCAGTATCTTTCAACATGCATTTGCAAAAAGCCACAAAGTTTACTATCTTTGCATGAGCAAGGGAAGCACTTCGGTGTTTCCCTTTTTTGATTACCAATCCACCAACGCCCCCTCCACCCCCCTAAAGAGCGTTTTTTTCGGGCCGAATGGCTTTGCAAAACGGCCTTTTCCGCCTTCTCGCTCGGCCCGAATGAGCTTCTGACCGTGGCCCTTTTGCAAGGTCGTTTGGGTTTAGTGAGAAAATCAATGGGGCTAATTGGGCTGACAAGGCGGATATAGCCGGCGTGGCAAATGACTGTGGAAGAATCTCCTGTCAGGTTTTTTCGAAAGATTTAATGGTTCATACTATATAATCGCCCATCTTAAAAAGGTATAAAAGGGGAGCTATAACGAATAAAATTCGTAACTTTGCGCATTCAAACGAATTGCATTATTGTTCAACATTAGATAGTTATGGCATATTTATTCTCATCTGAATCAGTTTCAGAAGGACATCCCGACAAAGTGGCCGATCAAATCAGTGACGCGCTGCTCGACCAGTTTCTGGCCTACGACGAAAACGCACGCTGTGCCATCGAAACCTTTAACACCACCGGACAGGTGGTCATCATGGGCGAAGTGAAGAGCAAGGAATATATCGACTTGCAGACCATCGCCCGCAAAACCATTCTCAACATCGGTTATAACAAGGCCGAATATCAGTTTGACGGCAACTCGTGCGGCATCATGACGGCCATCCACGAGCAGAGCGACGACATCAACCGCGGTGTGGACCGGGCTGATGAAAACGATCAGGGAGCCGGAGACCAGGGCATGATGTTCGGCTACGCCTGCAACGAGACCGACAACCTGATGCCTGTCTCGCTCGACTTGGCCCACCTCATCGTGCGCACACTGGCCGACATTCGCAAGGAGGGCAGGCAGATGACCTACCTGCGCCCCGACTCGAAGAGTCAGGTGACCATTGAATATGGTGACGACAACACGCCCCGCCGCATCGACACCATCGTGGTGTCTACCCAGCACGATGACTTCATCAAGCACTCCGACGGCACTGACGACGACGAGGCGATGCTGGCCAAGATACGCGAAGATGTGGTGAACATCCTCATCCCGCGCGTGAAGGCGCAGTTGGGCGATAAGGTGCTCGGACTGTTCAATGACGACATCAAATATATGGTGAACCCCACAGGCAAGTTTGTCATCGGAGGACCACACGGCGACACCGGACTCACGGGCCGCAAAATCATCGTAGACACCTACGGAGGCAAGGGTGCCCACGGCGGCGGAGCTTTCTCGGGCAAGGACTCAAGTAAGGTGGACCGCTCAGCAGCCTACGCCGCCCGCTACATCGCCAAGAATATGGTGGCGGCAGGCGTGGCCGACGAAATGCTCGTGCAACTGGCCTACGCCATCGGTGTGGCACAGCCCGTGAGCGTGTATGTGAACACCTACGGCCGCAGCCACGTGCAACTGACCGACGGCGAAATAGCCGAGCGCATCAAGACGATGTTCGACCTGCGCCCCAAAGCCATTGAGCGCACGCTCAAGTTGCGCCAGCCCATGTATCTCGAAACGGCAGCCTACGGGCACATGGGACGCCGGAACGAGGTGGTGAAGAAGACCTTCGAGAGCCGCTACCACGAGAAAAAGGAAATCGATGTGGAGCTCTTCACATGGGAAAAGCTCGACAAGGTGACTGAGATCAAGACCGCATTCGGGTTGTAACGATGACCGCACAGCAGGCAGATACTTCCGCAATAGGCACTGCCGAGGTGCAGTCGGCCGCCGAGACAATGCACTCCGGCGGTCGGCCAACGCCTCGTGAGGTGTTAAGCCGGTTGCCGGCCAACGCCACGCCCGAACAGCAGGACTCCGCCATACAGCAACACTTCAAACCCGGCAAAATCACGTGGAGCACCATGCCCGACACGCTCCACCTGCCCGGACACACCAAAGGCAAGAGCCTCCTCGGCGTGAGCCTGCCACAATACTACAAGGAGTCGTTCTTTTCGAACGACTCCCTCTTCCACCCCGAGCTCAAAGGCGGGCGGCAAGGTGTGGCGGGCGACCCTGTGCCCTACACCGTGGCGGGCGACAACCTTATCCCAAGTCTGCTCATAGGCTGTGTACTGCTGTCGATGCTCACCTTCGCCCGTTCGGGCCGGTTCATCGCCACACAGGCCAAAAACTTCTTCTTCCGGTCGAAGTTAGGCCCCACAACCATCATCGAGACTTCAGGGGAGGTGCGCTTCCAGCTCTTCTTTGTGCTCCAGACATGCCTGTTCTTCGCCATCGGCTACTTCTTCTACATCCGCACGTTCGTGAGCAACACGTTCATCATCGAGCAATACCAAATCATTGGGATATTCACCGCCATACTGGCCGCCTATTTCCTCGTGAAGGCCATCGCCTATGCCCTCACCGGATGGGTGTTCTTCGACAAGAAAAAAAACGAACAATGGATGAAGTCCTACCTCTTCCTCGTATCGCTCGAAGGACTGGCTCTCTTCCCCATGATCATGCTTCAGGCCTACTTCGGATGGTCCATGCAAAACTCTGTGGTTTATACCATTTGCCTCTTGGTTTTGTTCAAATTGCTTACATTTTATAAGTCCTATATCATCTTTTTCCAAAGAATGGGGGCTTTTCTGCAAATAATTTTGTACTTTTGTGCCCTCGAAATCATCCCCTTATTTGCTTTAAAGGGCATTTTGACGACTATAGGTAATTATTTGAAAATAAATTTTTAGGACACTGATGATAAAGAAGATCCTGGTTTCCCAGCCCAAACCGGCAAGCGAGAAATCTCCATATTATGACATAGAGAAGACCTACGGTGTGGAATGTGTGTTCCGTCCATTCTTCAAGGTGGAAGGTATCACCGCCAAGGAGTTCCGCCAGCAAAAGATCAATCTGCTCGACTACACGGCCGTTGTCTTCACTTCCCGTCATGCCATCGATAATTTCTTCAAACTGGCCAAGGAGCTTCGTGTCACCATTCCCGAAGACATGAAGTATTTCTGCGTCATTGAGACCATCGCACTCTACATCCAAAAGTATGTGCAGTATCGCAAGCGCAAGGTGTTCTTCGGCACTTCCGGCAAGATGACCGATCTTGTGCCGCTGATGACAAAGCACAGGGGCAATAAGTTTCTCGTGCCGATGAGCAGTGTCCACAACGACGACGTGAAGAATCTGCTCGACGAGAAAGGGCTCTGCCACACCGAATGCGTGATGTATCGCACGGTGAGCAACGATTTCACCGACGAGGAGCGGGCCCATTTCGACTACGACATGCTCGTGTTCTTCAGTCCTACGGGCGTGAAAGCACTCAAGAAAAACGTGCCCCACTTCGAGCAGGGCGACATCAAGATAGCCGCCTTCGGGCCGGCCACGGCCAAGACCATTGAGGAAGAAGGCCTGCGGCTCGACCTTCAGGCACCCTCCAAGGAGTTCCCCTCCATGACGGGCGCACTGGAAAATTATCTCAAGACACATCGCCAATAACAACATAGACACCTCCTTTACCCCTCCCGCACCATGCCTGCATCCCAATCGTTCACACTGGCCAAGGCAGAGCGGATATGCAGCAAAAAGCTGACAGACCGCCTCTTCAACGGCAGTTCCGGCAGAAGTCTGTCGGCATTTCCATTGCGGATGGTCTATACCGTTGTTTCTCGCGAGGAAGATGCGCCTGCGGCACTCATGCTGGTGAGTGTACCCAAGCGGCATTTCAAGCGCGCCGTGAAGCGCAACCGGGTGAAGCGGCAGGTGAGGGAAGCATTCAGAAAGAACAAGCAGCTACTGCTCCCGGGACTCGAAAGCAGTCCCGACCGGCAAGCAGCCATGGCCTTTATCTGGCAAAGTGACGAATTGTTCGACACCGCGACGGTAGAGAGAAAGGTGCAGTCGCTCTTGCAACGGCTCTCCGAGCGGCTGTCCGCAGCAACGGTCGAGGGGGCGATTGCGCCTGCCAAACAGACCATCGAAGTTCCGGACGAGCCTAAGGAGGACAAGGCATGAACCGGTTTAAGGCGATCCGAAAGGCAGTCGTGTGGCTCCTGATACTGCCCATCCGGTTCTATCAGCTGGCCATCTCCCCCCTTACCCCTCCCTCCTGCCGTTTCACACCCACCTGTTCCGAATACGCCCGACAGGCACTCATCAAACACGGGCCGGTGAAGGGGCTGCTGTTGGCGGTGTGGCGCGTCCTCAGATGCAATCCCTGGGGTGGCAGCGGGTACGACCCCGTGCCGTAAGTTTCTTGCCCGGCAAGGCCCCAACACCTTATCATATAAATAAAAAACGATTTCATTCGATGATGAAAAACTTTGTTGAAGAATTAAAATGGCGCGGAATGTTGGCGCAAATCATGCCCGGAACCGAGGAATATCTCAACGAGCATCTGGTGTCGGCCTATCTCGGCACCGACCCTACGGCCGACTCGCTGCACATCGGTCACCTCTGCGGCATCATGATGCTGCGCCACTTGCAGCGCTGCGGACACAAGCCCTATCTGCTGGTAGGTGGAGCCACGGGCATGATCGGTGACCCCTCGGGCAAAAGCCAGGAGCGCAACCTTTTAGATTCCGAGACACTCTACCATAACCAGGAAGCCATCAAAAAGCAGGCAGCCAAGTTCCTCGACTTCGACAGTGACGAGCCCAACAAAGCCGAGATGGTGAACAACTACGACTGGATGAAGGACTTCACGTTCCTCGACTTCGCCCGCGAAGTGGGCAAGCACATCACCGTGAACTATATGATGGCCAAGGACTCTGTGAAAAAACGCCTCAACGGTGAAGCCAGCGACGGTCTTTCGTTCACCGAATTCACCTACCAGCTCCTCCAAGGCTACGACTTCCTCTACCAATATCAACACTACGGGGTGCGCCTGCAACTGGGCGGCAATGACCAGTGGGGCAACATGACCACCGGCACCGAACTCATCCGCCGCACGCTCGGGGCCGATGCCGAAGCCTTCTGCCTCACCTGTCCGCTCATCACCAAGGCCGACGGAAAGAAGTTCGGGAAGACCGAGAGCGGCAATGTGTGGCTCGACCCCAACCGCACCACACCCTACGCCTTCTACCAATTCTGGCTCAACGTGAGCGATGACGATGCCGAGAGATACATCAAGATATTCACCAGTCTGGAGCGTGACGTCATCGAAGCACTCATCGAGGAGCACCGGCAGGATCCCGGTCGCCGCGTGTTGCAGAAGCGGTTGGCCGAGGAAGTGACCACAATGGTTCACTCCCGGGAAGACCTCGACATGGCCATCGCCGCCAGTAACATCCTTTTCGGAAAGGCTACGAAAGACAGTCTGGCCCAACTCGACGAGGCTACGCTCAACGACGTGTTTGCCGACGTGCCACATTACGATCTTGACAAGAGCCTGCTCGGACAAACGGCCGTGGACTTGTTTTGCAGCGAAGGCATGGACATTTTCCCCAGCAAGGGCGAAATGCGCAAGCTCGTCAAGGGCGGCGGCGTGAGCCTGAACAAGGAGAAGCTCGCAGCTTTCGACCGTCCGGTAACGGCCGATGACCTCATCGACGGCAAATATCTGCTCGTGCAGCGTGGCAAGAAGAATTACTACCTGCTCACGATGAAGTAAAGAAAATGGCTTGAAAATTTGGTAGTGGACAAAAAATCCACTATCTTTGCATACGTTTTTAGTTTGGGTCATGGTGTAATGGTAACACTACAGGTTTTGGTTCTGTCATTCCCGGTTCGAATCCGAGTGACCCAACAAGCAATGGTTTCCGCAGTTCGTCGAGCAATCGATGGCCTGCGGATTCTTTTTATCCCACCACTACCGACATTTAGGTTTATTTAATCATGCGTTCCTTATATTGTTCCAACTCCACTTCCAATTATCATTTCACACATGGAAACCTCATCTAAAAAGAGACCGTTTTATATTTTAGCAGCCTCGCTTCTGCTGGTTGTCGGCATCGGAACAGACCTTTACCTATGGTATCGGGCTTCACACAAAGCACTACCGAAGTCGTACGACAAACAATATCAGGCTACACAGCAGACCGAAGCCTCCATCGACACGGCGGCCGATATCAAGATCATCAGGGAGTTTTATGAAGTATCGGGCCAAGACCCCATTCCCGACACGATAGACTGGATGGCGTTTCGCAAGCGTCATCTCACCCAAACACTGATTGATTATATCGAACTGATAGGAACATATTGCGACTACGACGCGATGACTCGTTCACAAGACACACCGACAAGTTTTCTGAAGACACTGCGCGTGAGGGCCTTAAAGGGAGACTGGTATATGGTGAGCTACTATGCCGACTATGAAAAGGAATGGATGCGGATTCCCGTCAGGATGGTGACCGACCGTGACGGAAAGCGCAAGATAGGATTTGTCACCGATGCGTCGCAGGGCGAGAAGGCCACCGACAGCATTTTCTATCCGCAGGTCTTGAGGATGGGCAAAGTGCATCGCAACGCGCAGAGCTTCCTCCAAGACTTCTACCGCTCCTACATGTCCACCTACCTCACTCCCGACCTGAACGCCCCTGCCTACCGCAAATGGCTGGTCAACCACTATGTGGCGAAAGCACTGCGCACGGATGGAGGGGACGGTGTCCTCTATCTGCTGTGCGAGTTGTTTTCCACAGCCGTCTCCAACAAGCATTGGCAGCCCCACTATCAACTCAAGCCCGCGAAGCAGACAGGGTGGTATGAGGCCTCCGACGGGACAGACGCCGACTACGGACGGCACTATGTGAAGGTGGAGAAAGCAGGCAATGACTATCTCATCACCGACATGAAAAGCCTTGAAGAGGACGATGAGCCGGAAGACCGGGAGGAATGTTTTGAAATAGTGGAACAGATGCCCGAGTTCCCCGGCGGCCTACGCAAGCTGCTTGAATATCTCGGGAGCCACACCACTTATCCCGAAAGTGCGCAGAAACAGGGACTTGAAGGTCGTGTGATAATCTCATTCGTCGTGGAAAAAGACGGCAGCATCGCCGATGCGAAGGTCGAAAGATCGGCCGCTCCCGATTTGGATGCCGAAGCCTTGCGCGTTGTCCGGGCCATGCCCCTCTGGAAACCGGGCATGCACCACGGCGACCCCGTGCGTGTAAGGTTTCGAGTGCCGATTACTTTCCGACTGTCAGAGTAGCGGTTTTGCACTTTCGGCTCATGCTCCTTTTTGTTTATTTAAGTATTCGTCGGCAAAGAAACGACCCCTAAAGAGCTGACATACAATTAAATTTCGTATCTTTGCAACAGACAAATCAAAAACCTCATGAAAACCAATTACGAGCTTCGCTATGCCACCAATCCGCAGGATGCAAAGGCTTACGACACCGCAAGACTGCGTAAGGAGTTTCTCATCGATAGACTTTTTGCAGCCGATGAAGTCAACCTCGTCTACTCCATGTACGACCGAATGATCGTCGGAGGGGCCATGCCCGTGGACGAAGAACTGCAACTGGAGGCCATCCCGCCGCTGAAAGCCCCCTCTTTCACCCACCGCAGGGAGATGGGCATCTTCAATGTGGGAGAAGGCGACGGCCTCGTCAGGGCGGGCGATGAGGTGTTCCGACTCGGCTACAAGGAAGCCCTCTACATCGGGAGCGGCGACCGCGACGTGTCTTTCGGCTCGCAGGAGCCTGACCGTCCGGCCCGGTTCTATTTCAACAGCGCCCCGGCCCACACGTCCCATCCCACCCGCAAGGTGACCAAAGCCGATGCCGTGAGCGTCAATATGGGCTCGTTGGAAACCTCCAATGAGCGCACCATCAACAAGATGCTCGTCAATCAGGTGCTCCCCACCTGCCAGTTGCAGATGGGAATGACCGAGCTGGCCCCGGGAAGCGTGTGGAACACCATGCCCGCCCACGTGCATAGCCGGCGCATGGAGGCCTATTTCTATTTCGAGGTGCCCGACGGTCAGGCCGTCTGCCACCTCATGGGCGAGCCCCAAGAGACGCGCCACCTCTGGATGCAGGGCCATCAGGCCGTGCTCTCGCCCGAATGGAGCATCCATAGTGCGGCTGCCACGCACAACTACACGTTCATCTGGGGCATGGCAGGAGAAAATCTCGACTATGCCGACCAAGACTTTTCCGAAATCACGGAACTGCGCTGAATGCTCCGCCGCCGGCCATTACGCAAACAGGACGGCCCGCACGTATGTTTCTATGACTACAAACTATCATACAAACCCTTAAATAATTAATGACAATGACAAGTTTAAAAGATTTCTCACTCGAAGGCAAAAACGCCTGGATCACAGGTGCTTCCTACGGCATCGGATTCAACATCGCCTCGGCTTTTGCCGCCGCAGGCATCAAAAACATCATCTTCAACGACATCAATCAGGAGCTCGTTGACCGCGGCTTGGCTGCCTATAAGGAAGCCGGCATCGCCAACGTGCACGGCTATGTGTGCGACGTGACGAAAGAAGACCAAGTGGCCGAGCTCGTGAAAACCATCCACGCCGAGGTGGGACAGATTGACATCCTCGTCAACAACGCCGGCATCATCAAGCGCATCCCCATGCACGAGATGAAGCGCGCCGAGTTCCAACAGGTCATCGACATCGACCTCGTGGGCCCGTTCATCGTCTCCAGTGCCGTGCTGCCCGAGATGATGGAGCGCAAGGAGGGCAAGATCATCAACATCTGCTCGATGATGAGCGAACTGGGCCGGGAGACCGTGTCGGCCTACGCCGCCGCCAAGGGCGGACTGAAGATGCTCACCCGCAACATCTGCTCCGAGTATGGCGAGTACAACATCCAGTGCAACGGCATCGGACCCGGCTACATCGCTACCCCGCAGACCGCACCTCTGCGCGAGCGTCAGCCCGACGGCAGCCGTCACCCCTTCGACAGCTTCATCGTCGCCAAGACCCCCGCAGGCCGCTGGGGCGAGGCTGAGGATCTGGGCGGACCTGCTGTCTTCCTGGCTTCTGCCGCTTCCGACTTCGTCAATGGCCTCATCCTGTACGTTGACGGCGGCATCCTGGCTTATATCGGCAAGCAGCCGCAGTAAGTTTTTCCATATCCGGCATTTTTGCGCCGTGTCCGCTGCCTTCCGGGTGCCGGGCACGGCGCTCTTTTGTATCCCATATCGACTTTTTTCCCGGAATCTGCTACACTGGTCATAATAATAAAAACAGGAGGACTTTCCCATGAAGATCGCACTTATCAATGAGAACAGTCAGGCCGCAAAGAACGGCATCATCGAGGCCGCTCTGAAGAAGGTCGTAGAGCCGATGGGCCACGAGGTGGTCAACTACGGCATGTACGCTGCCGATGACACCGCGCAGCTGACCTATGTGCAGTGCGGCATCCTCGCCGCCATCCTGCTCAACAGCGGCGCTGCCGACTACGTCATCACCGGCTGCGGCACCGGCGAGGGCGCCATGCTGGCCCTGAACAGCTTCCCCGGCGTCATCTGCGGCCATGTGGAGGACCCCGTGGACGCCTACACCTTCGCCCACGTCAACGACGGCAACGCCGTGGCCATGCCTTTCGCCAAGGGCTTCGGCTGGGGCGGTGAGCTGAACCTCGAGTACTGCTTTGAGAAGCTGTTCGGCTTCGGCCACGGTCAGGGCTACCCCAAGGAGCGCGTCGAGCCCGAGCAGCGCAACAAGAAGATCCTCGACGGCGTCCGCGCCGCCACCTTCAAGCCCCTCATCGAGTGCCTCAAGAGCATCGATCAGGACCTGCTGAAGGGTGCCATCGCCGGTGAGAAGTTCAGCGAGCTGTTCTTCGCCTCCTGCAGGGACGAGGAGCTGGCCGCTTATATCAAGAGCCTGCTGGCTTGAGCGGTGGACAGAGCATGACGGCCCTGTATCACCTGAACGAGAACCTCGCCCACCTGCTGGAGGGCTTTCTGGAATCGGCAGTCCCCCTCATCGCGGGGCTGGCGGAGGTCATCGGCCTGTTCATCATCGTGACAAGCCTTGTCAAGGCTACCTACCACTATGTGCGGACGACCTTTTTCCACGACCGGTACGACTTCCACCACGAGATGAGCACCGGCCTGACGACGGCGCTGGAATTTCTCATGTCGGCAGAGATCGCCAAGACCTTCCTTCTGCAGAACCTCGAGTCGGTCATCCCGCTGGCGGCGACTTTCGCGCTGCGCGCTCTGATGAGCCTGCTGCTCCATGTCGAAATGCGGGCAGACCACAAGGGGGAAAAATGATGCCTGCCAAAGTTTTCTTTGCCCATTCTTTTCCGGTTTGTGCAGAACGTCAAAAATAGCATCCAGCTCTTGACACTTTGACCAAACCGCCTTATACTCTTGCCATCGAAAGCAAAGGCGCTGACGGATGAAAGATTCGCCAGCGCCTTTTGTGTTTCCGGGGGAAGTGTATCCCCTGCGGCCACTGGATGTGGGGCGGCGGCTGGCTCCAGAGCATGGGCTTCCACGACTTTGCCGCCCTGCAGGACGTGGAGTAAGCGCCCCCCTGATCTCATCGCTATCCCGCCGAGACGGCGTGGATATATTGTTCTCCTTTTTCCTTTTTTCTGATAATTCCAACCACAGCTCAAAGCCCCGCTCCTTCACACAAGGGAGCGGGGCTTTGGCGTTTCTTGACAGCGCCCGTCCGTCGTGCTATCTTTGTGGGCAGGATATAAAAAACACAGGAGTGTTATCATGAAAGAATTTTTGAAAAAGGAGCTTTATTCCTTCCGGGCCGTCGCGGCCATCCTGGCTCGCTGGCTGCTGCTGGCCGTCCCCACCGGCCTCGTCTGCGGTGCCGTCGGCACAGCGTTCCACCTGGCCGTGGAGCATGTCACCGAGTGGCGGGCCGAGCACATCTGGCTGCTCTGGCTGCTGCCGGCGGCAGGTCTTGCCATCGTGGCACTTTATAAGGTGACGGGCTGCGAGGGGATGGGGACGAACAACGTCATCCGCGCCGTCCACAGCGGCGAGAGCGTCAGCCCGCTGCTGGTGCCGGCCATCTTCTTCGGCACGGTGCTCACCCACCTCTGCGGCGGCTCGGCCGGACGCGAGGGCGCGGCTTTGCAGATGGGCGGAAGCATCGGCTACAACATCGCAAAGCTCTTCCGCTTCTCCGACCACGACCGCCGCACGGCCACAGCCTGCGGCATGGCTGCGTTCTTCTCGGCACTGTTCGGCACGCCGCTGTCGGCGACTCTCTTCGGCATCATGGTGGAGGACGTGGGCCTCGCGTTCTCGGTGGCCTTTGTCCCTGGCTTCGCCGCTGCCCTCATCGCCTACGGCGTCTCGCTGGCCTGCGGCATCTCTCCTACCCATTTTGCGCTGACCGCACCGGCGCTTTCCATCGATTCTACTCTTCTGGTGGCTGTGCTGGGTGTTGCCTGTGCGCTGGTGGCCCGGGCATTCTGCTGGCTGCTCCACACCATGGAGCACGAAATGCCCCGCCGCCTGCCGAACCCCTGGGTGCGTGCCGTCGTGGGCGGTGCTGCCGTGGTGGCCCTCTCCTACCTGATGGGCGTGGGCCGCTACAACGGCGCGGGCATGGGCGTCATCACTGCCGCCGTGGAGCAGGGGCAGGCCCTGCCGTGGGACTTTATCTGCAAGATACTGCTGACCGCCCTGACCCTCTCGGCGGGCTTCAAGGGCGGCGAGGTCGTCCCCAGCTTCTACATCGGTGCGACCTTCGGCTGTGCATTCGGCCCGCTGCTGGGCCTGCCCGCCGGGTTCTCCGCCGCCGTGGGCCTCGTCTCGGTGTTCTGCGGCGCAGCCAATACGCTTATCCCCTCCATCCTGCTGGCCTATGAGCTGTTCGGCGGCGTGGGGCTGGAGCTCATCGCGCTGGGCTGCGGCGTCTGTTATATGCTCTCCGGCACCCACGGCCTCTACAGCAGCCAGCTCTTTGTGACGGAGAAGCTGCTGTCGGAGTATACGGAGAGCTGGGGGAAGCGGCTCAGAAAATAAAAAAGGAACGGCAGCGCGTCGCTCCGTTCCTTGACAAATCCGATATTTCTGGTTATACTACAAATAGAAAAGGCGCTGGCCCGCAAACGGCTGGTCCCTCACCATAATGAGTCAAGAAAATGACCGCGACTAGTTGGGGAACTCAGAGGCGGTCATTTTTCTTGTTTTTATCGTCGCTGTGAGATACAGTCCAAGTGATTTGAAACGTCACATAAATTGCACCGCCGAGAAGCGAGAGCAACGCGGTAAATTCCAAAATGCTCATGGCTCTTATCCCCCCTTTCCGCCCTTAAGCGTCGGGGGAGCGCGAATCTCCAAGAAAATCGCCTTACCCGGCACTCAGGTACCGGTAAGGGACAGCCGCCTGTGTTTGTGGTCAGCGCCTTGCCGCCAGAGGCGGCATCTATACGATACCATATTTCGCCTAAAAGTGCAAGAATTGTCCAGTCTAAATTTCTGCAGGCCAGCCCTTGATTTTTTCTGCGCCCCGTGCTACAATCATCTGTAGCTTCATCCTGTGACGCGCAGTGTGCGCAGGTTTTCTGCCGCCGGTGCGTCAAAATCAAATGTCCCAAAACGATGATGCGGACAAACCAAAGTCCCGTTCTCCATGCCGCAGAGAGGGCTGCCGTCCGGAAGGACGCGCTGCAAGCAGCCTGCCATGTGCCGGACTTCTACCACCGCAGAGTGCAGAGGCGAACCTCTGCCGGGTGCGCCCGTTACAGCACAGCGAGTGGCGTGCAGCAGCACGCAATTCGGGTGGAACCGTGGAACGCAGTTGGATTCTTTCAAAGGCGCTTCATCCCGTAGAGCAAATGCGGGGTGAAGCGTCTTTTTTGTTATACCAAACGCATTTTTCATGTCAAGAAGGAGTAACACCATGAAGATCATCTATAAGGACGGTCATGTGGACGAATGCCCGCAGGACCAGGAACTGCACGTCATCCGTCACACCGCAGCCCACGTCATGGCTCAGGCCATCAAGCGCCTCTACCCGGAGGCTGACTTCGCCTTCGGCCCCGCCACCGAGAACGGCTTCTACTACGACGTTGACCTCGGCGACACCAAGCTGACCGACGAGGACCTGGCCAACATCGAGAAGGAGATGCACAAGATCACCAAAGAGAATCTGGCCATCAAGCCCTTCATCCTGCCCCGCGCAGAGGCCGTCAAGCTGATGGAAGAGCGCCACGAGAACTATAAGATCGAGCACATGGCTGACCTGGCCGACGAGACCGAGTTCAGCTTCTTCCAGCAGGGCGAGTACGTCGATATGTGCATCGGACCTCACCTGACCTACACCAAGGCTCTGAAGGCCTTCAAGATCACCCAGCAGTCCGGCGCATACTGGAAGAACGACAAAGAGAACAGGATGCTGACCCGCATCAACGGCGTGGCTTTCCACAATCAGGAGGAGCTGGACGCCTGGGAGAAGGAGCAGCAGGAGGCCCGTGAGCGCGACCACCGCAAGATCGGCAAGGAGATGGGCCTGTTCATGACCGACGACCTGGTTGGCCGCGGTCTGCCCATGTTCCTGCCCGCAGGCTACACGGTCTGGCAGGAGCTGGAGAACTATATCAAGGAGAAGGAGCGCGCCCGCGGCTATCTGCACGTCATGACTCCCTGCATCGGCACCGTGAATCTGTACAAGACTTCCGGCCACTGGGACCACTACCGCGAGAATATGTTCCCCGCCATGGAGATGGAGGGCGAGAGCTACGTCCTGCGCCCGATGAACTGCCCCCATCACATGATGATCTACGCAAACCGTCCCCACTCCTACCGCGACCTGCCCATGCGCATCGGCGAGATCGCACACGACTTCCGCTATGAGTCCTCCGGCACCCTGAAGGGCATCGAGCGCGGCCGTCACTTCTGCCAGAACGACGCTCACCTGTTCTGCACTCCGGAGCAGATCAAGAGCGAAGTCGCGGATGTCTGCAACCTCATCTTCGAGACCTACAAGGATTTCAACATCACCGATTACCGCTGCGTTCTGTCCCTGCGTGACCCCGCCGACAAGAAGAAGTATCACGACGACGACGCGATGTGGAACCACGCCGAGAACGCTCTGCGTGAGGTCCTGACCGAGCTGGGCATCCACTTCACCGAGGAGATCGGCGAGGCTGCTTTCTACGGCCCGAAGCTGGACGTCAACGTCAAGCCCGCTGTCGGCGCTGAGTACACCCTGTCCACCTGCCAGCTGGACTTCTGCCTGCCCGCAAAGTTCCACCTGACCTATGTGGACAAGGACGGCACCGAGAAGACCCCCGTTGTCCTGCACCGTGCGATCCTCGGTTCTCTCGACCGCTTCATGGCCTACCTCATCGAGGAGACCAAGGGCAAGTTCCCCACCTGGCTGGCTCCTGTTCAGGTCAAGGTCCTGCCCGTCTCCGAGAAGACCCTCGAGTATTCCGAGGCCATCACCGAGAAGCTGGTGGAGGCCGGTATCCGTGTGGCTCTGGACGACGACAACCAGAAGATCGGCTACAAGATCCGCGCCGCACAGCAGGTGGACCGCGTGCCTTATATGCTGGTCCTGGGCGCCAAGGAAGCCGAGGCCGGCAACGTCTCCGTCCGTGACCGCAAGGGCGAGACCACCACGATGGAAGTGGATGAGTTCATCGCAAAGGTCACTTCTGAGATCAAGAACCGCAGCCTGTAAGTGATATGATTCCTGATTATATTGATGAAGTCGAGCGTCCGAATGAGGAAACGATTGCCGCCATGTTGGAGGCTGAACGCATTGCAAAGGACCCCAACGTAAAGCACTACACCGATTTGGATGAACTTTTTGAAGATTTAAGGAAATAACAAATGCCGCTCTTCCCTTGATAGGAGAGCGGCATTTTTGTGCCTTGGAATCAGGTCATCCCTTTGGTTTTCTCGTCAATCAGCGAAAAAATCCTATCATATGTACCCTTCAGAATCGCCTGACGCGGCATCCAGAAATCAAACAGCTCTTTTAGTCCTGCCGAATCCCCGCAGATTTTTCGGGTCTGCTCATAGGCAAATGTATTCGCATCGACTTCATGCGGTTGTCCGAGATACAGGCTTGTAAAATATCCTTCGCTACCTTCTAATTTACATTTCAGATAATGATTTTCCACCAGTTTATAGCAAGTCCCGTCGAACATGATGATATACTGAACGCTTCGATTTATCGTCTCATTAAATCGCTCCGGTTCAAGATACTGGGATGCGTGCCGCAGCTCATGAAAAAGATAGAACATTCTTTCGTACTCAGGCTCTTTGTCCAGCCCCTCTGCATTTATAAACACAGTTCTGCTGGAAGCGTCAAATGTTCCCTTTGCTGTTTTGTATCCGGCAGGCATCTCAAAGGACAAATACAGATTCAGCCCATGCTCCCTGCAATACGCGTCGAAATACTTTTTATATCCAGTCATTCTCTCGTCACCGGTTCGCAATTCTTATGAAAAATGCCTCTGCCGAAGCTATTTTAGCGTTCTGCAAGGGCATTTTCGTTTACGCTTTGTTATTTCAACAGGTTATCATCCGTGAAGTAATCGATTTTCATGGACTTGCGCACCTCGGCGAGGGTGGCGGCGGCGGTCTTTTCGGCCACAGCGCTGCCTTCCTTCAGAATTTCCACGACCTCGGGCAGGCGCTGCTCCCACTCCTTGCGGCGGTTGCGGATGGGCTCCAGCTCGGCCTGCATGACGCTGTTCAGGAACTTCTTCACCTTCACGTCGCCCAGACCGCCGCGCTGATAGTGTGCCTTCAGCTCGTCGAGGTTCTGGTACTCGGGCAGGAACTCGGCAAAGTGCTCCGGGCGGCTGAATGCATCCAGATAGATGAAGACGGGGTTGCCCTCCACCTTGCCGGGGTCCTGCACGCGCAGGTGGTTCGGGTCGGTGTACATGGACATGATCTTCTTCTTGATGTCCTCGGGCTCGTCGGAGAGGTAGATGCAGTTGCCGAGGCTCTTGCTCATCTTGGCCTTGCCGTCGGTGCCGGGCAGGCGCAGGCAGGCGCTGTTCTGGGGCAGAACGATCTCCGGCTCCACCAGAGTCTCACCGTAGACGGCGTTGAACTTATGGACGATCTCGCAGCACTGCTCGATCATGGGGCGCTGGTCCTCGCCTGCGGGAACGGTAGTGGCCTTGAAAGCGGTGATGTCCGCAGCCTGGCTGATGGGGTAAGTGAAGAAGCCCACCGGGATGCTGGACTCGAAGTTCTTCTGCTGGATCTCCGCCTTGACGGTGGGGTTGCGCTGCAGGCGGGAGACGGTGACGAGGTTCATATAATAGAAGCTCAGCTCGGTCAGCTCCGGCACCATGGACTGGATGAAGATGTGTGCCTTGGCGGGGTCGATGCCCACGGCCAGATAGTCCAGAGCGACCTGCAGGACGTTCTGGCGCACCTTCTCCGGGTTGTCGGCGTTGTCGGTGAGGGCCTGTGCGTCAGCGATCATGATATAGATCTCGTCGAACTTGCCCGAGTTCTGCAGCCGGACACGCTCCTTCAGAGAGCCGACATAGTGGCCGACATGGAGCCGGCCCGTCGGGCGGTCGCCCGTCAGAATGATCTGTTTCATACTTTTCTCCTTTTTCATCAGGCGCATTTTTCCTCAGCCTCTCCGTCACAGCTGACGCTGTGCCGCCTCCCCTGATAGGGGAGGCTCTGGCGAAAAGGGTAAGTTTTCGGTTTTGCCAAGGGCTCTCCCATCCGGAGAGCTGGACGCCGCAGGCGGCCTGAGAGGTTCATTTTTTATAAGTATATCCCCCGCCGCTTTCCCTGTCAACAAAAGCCGCACCGGAACGGACAAAAAAGAAAAAGCGATGGAAAACTTCCATCGCTTTGCTGGCGCCTCTTGCCTGACTCGAACAGGCGACACCCTGATTAACAGTCAGGTGCTCTAACCGACTGAGCTAAAGAGGCATCTATATAAAACGGCGCAGAGCCGTTTTACTACTAAAATGGTGACCCGTACCGGAATCGAACCGATGTTAAAGGCGTGAGAGGCCTCTGTCTTAACCGCTTGACCAACGGGCCATACTACCATTGCATCGGGTGTTGTTCCCGACTCGATTATTCTAGCACAGCACACCCGCTTTGTCAACAGGCATTTTCAATTTTTCAGCAAATTTTTCGAAAGGATCAGAACAGCCGACGCACTCTGCCCTTCACAGCCCCCAGAAGGACGTTCAGGTAAAGGCCCATGACGCTCTCCACCTCGCCCAGCTCCATGCTCTGGCGCTGGGGCAGGCCGGCCAGCGTACCGCGGTAGAGGCAGCGCAGCTCGGGCAGCTCGGCATAATCGCTGGGGTGCATGAGGGTGCTGGGCTTTGGCAGCTCCAGCGCACCGCTCTTCTGGAGCACCTCGCTGACGAACTGGGAGCAGAAATAATGCCGACGGCGCTGCCAGCGGATATGCATCCAGCAGAGCAGCAGACCCAGCGAATTGAAGCGGTAGAGCTCCCCGTGGTGCATCATGTGCTGGGTGCGGCGCTTGGCGCGGGTGTAGGCTTCGTCAGTCACTTCCAGCGCGTAGAGGGCGCAGGGGATGTTCTCCCGCATGAGGAACACGCCCCGGTTCAGGTACTCCCGGCTGGGACCTGCGGGGAACATGGTATAGCCATTCTTGCGGGTAGAGCTGTAGAGGGTGCTCAGGTCCTCGTCGAAGGCGAGGGAGATGTGGGTGTACTGCGCACCGGTCAGGCTGTACACGAGGTTCGAGAGCAGGGTGCCGGAGCGGGTAAGAAATATGTAAAGCGTCTTCATCGTCGTTGTTTCTCCATGCTGGCGGCTCATGGCCGCGGGTCAGATTGACTCAGTATATCATAAGTTGTGCGTTTTTTCCAGATAAATCGCAAAATATCCACAAATATTTTGTGTCTCTACTTATAATACGTTTTTTCGCGTCCCAAAATTGCAGCCTCTTCTCTCCTGATTTCCGCTCCTTGTATTCCAAATCGATAAAATTTTATCAAAGATTTGTTTTTGGCATAAAATCTTTAATTTGTGCAGACAAACGGACCAGGATTTTTACGAAACTGTCTCAAATACCACGGATTCTTAATAAGATTTGTTGCTTTTACCCGAAGAAAACCGCTCCGCCGGTTGATTTCAGCCCCGATTTATGTATAATGATATACAGGAGAATACGCATCTGTATTTCTTTTCGTCGTCCTTTTGCGGTGTCCTTTTGGCTGAGGGCAGCTTCCCGCTGGTGTCTGGGCGATGGATCTGAACGAAAGAAGAGGTATAAGTATCATGGCAAAGTTGGATCTGAGCAAGTATGGTATCACCGGCACGACCGAGATCGTGTACAACCCCTCTTACGAGCAGCTGTTCGACGAGGAGACTAAGCCCGAACTGGAAGGCTACGAGAAGGGCCAGGTCAGCGAGCTGGGCGCTGTCAACGTCATGACCGGCATCTACACCGGCCGCTCCCCCAAGGATAAGTTCATCGTCATGGACGAGAACTCCAAGGACACCGTGTGGTGGACCAGCGACGAGTACAAGAACGACAACCACCCCGCTTCTCAGGAAGCCTGGGAAGCTGTGAAGGAGATCGCCAAGAAGGAGCTCTCCAACAAGCGCCTGTACGTCGTGGATGCTTTCTGCGGCGCCAACAAGGACACCCGCATGGCCGTCCGCTTCATCATGGAAGTGGCCTGGCAGGCACATTTCGTCACCAATATGTTCATCAAGCCCACCGCTGAGGAGCTGGAGAACTTCGAGCCTGATTTCATTGTCTACAACGCTTCCAAGGCTAAGGTCGAGAACTACAAGGAGCTGGGCCTGAACTCCGAGACTGCTGTGCTGTTCAACATCACCAGCAGGGAGCAGGTCATCGTCAACACCTGGTACGGCGGCGAGATGAAGAAGGGCATGTTCTCCATGATGAACTACTTCCTGCCGCTGAAGGGCATGGCTTCCATGCACTGCTCTGCCAACACCGATATGGAGGGCAAGAACACCGCCATCTTCTTCGGTCTGTCCGGCACCGGCAAGACCACCCTGTCCACCGACCCGAAGCGTCTGCTCATCGGCGATGACGAGCACGGCTGGGACGACAACGGCGTCTTCAACTTCGAGGGCGGCTGCTACGCTAAGGTCATCAATCTGGACAAGGACTCTGAGCCCGACATCTACAACGCCATCAAGCGCAACGCTCTGCTGGAGAACGTCACTCTGGACGCTGAGGGCCACATCGATTTCGCCGACAAGAGCGTGACCGAGAACACCCGCGTCTCCTACCCCATCGACCACATCCAGAACATCGTCCGCCCCATCTCTTCTGCACCCGCAGCCAAGAATGTCATCTTCCTGTCTGCCGATGCATTCGGCGTCCTGCCCCCGGTCTCCATCCTGACCCCGGAGCAGACCCAGTACTACTTCCTGTCCGGCTTTACCGCAAAGCTGGCCGGCACCGAGCGCGGCATCACCGAGCCCACCCCCACCTTCTCCGCCTGCTTCGGTCAGGCCTTCCTGGAGCTGCACCCCACCAAGTACGCTGAGGAGCTGGTCAAGAAGATGCAGAAGAGCGGCGCAAAGGCTTATCTGGTCAACACCGGCTGGAACGGCACCGGCAAGCGCATCTCCATCAAGGATACCCGCGGCATCATCGACGCTATCCTGAGCGGTGCCATCAACGAGGCTCCCACCAAGAAGATCCCCTACTTCGACTTCGAGGTCCCCACCGCTCTGCCCGGTGTTGACCCCGCCATCCTCGACCCCCGCGACACCTACGCAGATGCCGCTCAGTGGGAAGAGAAGGCCAAGGATCTGGCTGGCCGCTTCATCAAGAACTTCGCAAAGTACGAGGGCAACGAGCACGGCAAGGCTCTGGTCTCCGCCGGCCCCCAGCTGTAAGCTGACAGCACCTCTTACATAAGGCCATAAGATCAAGACCCCTCCGATCTCCCGCAAAAAGGAAGTCGGAGGGGTCTTTCTTGTGATCCATCTCGTTTTATAGTACTCTGCGGAGGATACTGCGCATGAAAAAAGCAACGGTCAACGACTACTTCCGACACCACTGGGTGAAGCTCATGCTCTTCGCGCTCTTTACAGCGGCGGTATCCTTTTTCGCGCCGCTGAAGAACTTCCAGCTCAAGTGGCTCATCGACTCCAAGAGCAAGCAGGAGGCGCTGGGCTATATGGGGCTGGTGTTCCTCATCACCTTCACCAGCTGGTTTTTCGAACGGCTGAGCCGCCGCTCCTTTACAAAACTCGCCTGCGGTGCTGTGGAGCAGGTACGGGGACAGGTCATGGAGCGGGTGCTGCGCCGCCCGGTGTCCCAATATCAGCGAGAGGGCGACGCAGCCTATCTCTCCCTGCTGACCACCGACCTGCGCACCCTCTACGACGACTATTATATGTCCCTCTTCAACATCGCGTTCTGGGGCGGCATCATGCTCTGTGCGCTGGGGATGTACCTTTACATCAGCCCGGTGATGCTGGCGGCCATCCTGCTTGTGACCGTGCCGCCGCTGGTCCTGCCCCGGAAGATGAATGAGCGGCTCAAAGCCTCCCGAGACGCTTTTTCGCTCCAGATGGCGGGCTACACCCAGCAGCTCAAGGAGCTTCTGGGCGGGTTCGAGGTCATCCGGGGCTTTCTGCGGGAGGACGCCTATGCCGCCCGCCACCGGGATGCTGCCCGGCAGGCCCGCGACAGCGAGCAGGCCTACCAGCAGAGCCTCAACGCCATGGTGGTCAACACCTCTCTCATCAGCAACCTCATCTTCCCCATCGTCATGCTGGTGGGCCTTTTTCTCGCTTTCGACGGGCGGCTGACGATGGGCACCGTCTCCACCGCCGCCAGCATGGCGAACTTCGTCATCACGCCCTGTAATCAGATCGCCCAGTGCTGGGCCAAGGTCAGATCTTCGAAGGGCATTCGTCAGCGGCTGGAAGCAGCCATGTCCGGCCCGGAAAAAGTCTCTGCGGGCCGGGCCATCGATAAACTCGAGCACATCGAGTGCAAGGACACCGGCTTTGCCTACCCCGGAGCCGCTGCACCGGTGCTGCGCGGCGTCCGGCTGACGGTCTCTGGGCAGGAAAAAGCCGTCCTCGTGGGCGAAAGCGGCTGCGGCAAGTCTACACTGGCAAAGCTGCTGTTCCAGTACTACCCAGACTATACCGGCAGTATCCTCTTCAACGGCCAGCAGCTGCGGGATATCGACCGTCAGAGCCTCTACCAGCGGGTGGGCTACATTGCCCAGACAACCTATCTCTTCAATGACACCCTCCGCAGCAACATCTGCCTCGGCGCGGACTTCCCCGAGGCTCAGCTTTCCCACGCCATCGGGACGGCGGGCCTCACCGACTGGGTGAGCACCCTGCCCGACGGCCTCGACACCCTCATCAGCGAGAACGGCAAGAATCTCTCGGGCGGGCAGCGCCAGCGCATCGGCATCGCACGGCTGGCACTTCGCCGGTACGACCTCATCATCGCCGACGAGATCACCGCCAGCCTCGACCCCGACACCAGCGGACAGGTCATGGAAAATCTGCTCGCTCTCCCCTGCATGGTGGTGGCCATCACCCACGACGTCTCGGGGGCGTTCATGAAGCAGTTTGACAAGGTATACCGGGTGGAGCACGGAAGCGTCACACAAGCATAAAAGGAGAGCCTGTGCCGGGTTTCAGCACAGGCCCTCCTCTTGTTTTTACCGGTTATTTTGCCGCGTCGAACTCGGCCAGAATATCCTCCGTGGGAGCCGGGGTCACGAGGCTGACCACCACGCAGACGGTCAGCATCTGGCTGTCCGCCGTGGACATCGTAGCCGCTAGGATGCCTGCAAGGACGAGTCTGGCCAGGCAATGCCTGCCAGTTCGGATGAAGAAAATGATGAAAACAAAGAAGATGACAGATTATTTTGCGGCTTCGCCTTCGGGGAAGATGATCTTGTTCACGAAGAAGAAGATGACCATCGAGATGCCGCCGTTGAGCACCGTGGTGCCGATGTTGTAGATGAAATCAGGCACCAGCAGACCGGCCACAGCCACCCAGATGCAGTTGATGGAGTTGACGATGCAGGTGATGAGGCAGAAGGCCAGCAGATACCAGCCGATCTGCTTGGCGAGGCTGCCCTTGCTGCGGAAGACAAGGTTGCGCTGGAGGGGGAAATTGATGCACTCGCCGATGACCATGGCCACCATGTAGGCGCAGAAGTAGGGCAGGCCGCCGTGGGCGGCGTCGTAGCCGAGGATATTCCACTTGAAGGTCTCTCCGAACAGGGTGATGTCGATGCCCGGCCAGCCGAAGTCCACCACCGGCAGGCTTGCAAACGCCTTGGGCAGGAACTGCAGAAGCAGATATTTGAACAGGGTGATGAGGTTGGACACGATGACGAACAGTCCACCCTCCCGCACCCATTTGGCCGCGGCCGGATGCTTTGCGGCAAAGTTATTCCAGAAATTCATGGCCTTGTTCCTTTCAGCTGTTTTTGAGCCGGTTTTCCATCTGGCTGTTCAGGATGAGATTCTTGACGAACTCATAGACGACCCGGAGGATGCCCACGAGCCAGAAGCCTTTCAGCTCCCAGACGAGGCCGTCCACCATGCCCATGCTCACCATGCCGTTGGTCATCTTGGCCAGCGCGCGCAGCGGCATATTATACTGGAACACGGTGTTCAGGTCGGGGGTGCCTTTTGCAAAGCTGCTGTCCAGACGGCAGCGCAGCACCTTCTGTGCCACCCAGCCCAGCGGACTGCGGCCATGGTCCATCTCGCCCAGCGTCATGTTCCGGTCGATGCGGACGACATCCTCCGGCACAGGGCGGCCCAGCAGAGCCTCGAACTCGGCGTCGGTCACATAGCTGATCTGGCCGGAGACGTAGTGGAGCAGGTCGAGACCCTCGTAGGGGTCGGGAGCGTCGGTCCCCTTGACGGAGACTTCCGCTGTCAGCCGGATGTCCGCGCTGGATGCACCCACGCGGAGCTGATAGCTTCCGCCTTCGACTTCCCAGCGGTCAGTCTTGACGTTCCAGTAGCGGAACGCCTTGTCGTCCAGAGCGATGCTCACCGTCCTGCTCTCGCCGGGGGCGAGAAAGACCTTTGCAAAGCCCTTCAGCTCCTGCGCCGGACGGAAGATTTTTGCGTCCTGCTTTGCGACGTAGAGCTGGACGATCTCGGCGCCGGCACAGCTGCCGGTGTTGGTGACGGTGAGGGTCACACCCTTCTCGTCTGCCTTCAGATCACTGTACGCGAAGGTGGTGTAGCTCAGGCCGCAGCCGAAGGGGAACGCCACCGGCACACCGGCGGTCTGATAGTACCGGTAGCCCACATACAGGCCCTCGCGGTACTCCACATTCCGGCCCTCGCCGCCGAAGTTCGCCTTGGCGGGGGTGTCGTCGTGCCCCTGTGCCCAGGTCTGGGACAGCTTGCCGCAGGGGCAGAGCTTGCCGGTGAGGATGTCTGCGGCCGCGCCGGCGCCTGCCTGTCCGCCCAGTGCGCCGTAGACCAGCGCCCTGCACTGGCCGGCCCACGGCGTCTCTACCGGCGCACCGGCGCTCAGCAGAACGACGACGTTCGGGTTGACGGCAGCCACAGCGGCCAGAAGCCGCTGCTGGTTCTCGGCCAGCTTCATGTCGGCGCGGTCAAGGCCTTCGCTCTCCCGCAGCTCATCGAGGCCGAGGCAGAGCAGAACGGTGTCAGCCTTCTTTGCGAGGGCCACAGCCTCTTCCAGCTTCTCGGCGCCAGCCGCACCCTGACGCTCGAAGCCGGAGGCATAGCCCACGAGGGTGATGCCGCTGTCGTCGGCCTTGATGCTGTCCAGCAGGGTGTCCACCTGCAGGGCGTTGACGGCGCTGGAGCCTGCGCCCTGATAGCGGGGCGTCTCGGCAAAATCGCCGATGACGGCCAGCTTCTCATTGGGCTTGAGCGGCAGGATGCCGCCCTCGTTCCTGAGCAGGACGATGCTCTCTGCGGCCGCGCGGCGGGCAAGCTTATGGTGCGCGGCAGCGTCGAAGGTGCGGGGCGCTTTTTCCACCGCAGCATGGGTGGAGAGCACCAGTTCCAGCATCTCGTCGAGACGGGCGTCCACGTCGGCCTCGGAAATCTTGCCGTCCTGTACGGCCTTCATCAGCTCCCGGATGGAGTCGCCGCCGGGACAGGGCATTTCGAGGGTGGAGCCGTTCTTCACGCCGAGGGCGTGGTCATTGGAGCCGCCCCAGTCGGTGACGACGGCCCCGTCGAAGCCCCAGTCCTTCCGCAGAATGTCCTGCAGCAGGTGGGCATTCTCGTTGGCGTAGGTGCCGTTGATGAGGTTGTAGGAGGTCATGATGGTCTTGGGCTTTGCCTCTTTCACCACGATCTCGAAGCCGGTCAGATACAGCTCCCGCAGGGTGCGCTCATCGAGCACCGAGTCGCTGGCCATGCGGCGCAGCTCCTGACTGTTGACCGCAAAGTGCTTGGGGCAGGCAGAGATGCCGTTTTTCTGGATGCCGCGCACATAGGCGGCGGCCATCCTGCCCGCGAGGATGGGGTCTTCCGAGAAATACTCGAAGTCGCGGCCGCAGAGGGGGCTGCGCTGGATGTTCAGGCCGGGGCCGAGCAGGACAGCCACTTCCTGTGCGGCGGCTTCCTCGCCCAGTGCCTCGCCGACGGCTTCGCCCAGCTTCTCATCCCAGCTGCACGCAGTGGCGGAAGAGGTCGGGAAGCAGGTTGCCGGAACGCTGGGATTGAGGCCCAGATGGTCGGCGGCGCCGGCCTGCTTGCGGACACCGTTGGGGCCGTCCGAAAGGGTGATGGCCGGGATGCCCTTGCCCGGCAGAGCGCGGGTGGTAAAGACAGTCTCGCCCGAGAGCAGGGCGCATTTCTGCTCCAGATTCAGTTTTTGGATGATGTCAGCGTGTTTCATGGATCGCTCCTGATAAAAAAGAAGAGGTGGCGGGCGCTCTGCCCGCCGCCCCTTTCGGTTTTGTGTTACTCAGACGGTTTTGATGTTGTCCTCTTTCTTTTTGCGGAAGCGGAAGATGGTCAGGATGACCAGAACCGTGATCAGGCCGCCGCAGACGCCATCCACCGCGTAGATGACCTTCTGGTAAGGCTCGACCTTTGCCAGATAACGGCTGCCCGGCATACCGCCGTTCATTGCCTTGGAGTTTGCAATAGTATACAGGATGTTGTGGACTGCCTCACGGCCATAGTGATAATCCGAAACATCATTCTTGTTGAAGGTATAGCGTGCGCCGGTGGGCAGGTTGGTCAGCTTGCCATCAGCACCCGCCTGAATCATCTGGCCAGCATCCATAAAGACACCGGTGTTTGCATTATCGGTGATGATAAAGCCGTGGAAGCCCCACTCGTTGCGCAGCAGGCCGGTGATCATGTTGTAGTTGCCGCCGGCCCAGGTATAGCCAACGCGGTTGAAGGAGGTCATGATGCCGGTGACGGACGGAATCTCGGTGGTGGCATTGCTATAAGTGCCGTCGCCGTTGTCCTTTGCATAGTTCATCTCGACCTTATCAGACTTGACGCACATCTCAAAGGGCTTGAGGTAGATCTCGCGGGCCGCCTGCTCGTTCAGGAAGGTCGCAATGCTGTACTGGCCTTCACGGTCGCCGCGGTGGTCCTCCTGATCGTTGATGGCGTAGTGCTTGACAAAGACATACATACCGCGGGAGGCGACACCCTCACACTCGAGGGAAGCAATGTGACCGCCGATGAACGGATCCTCGGAGTAATACTCGCTGTTGCGGCCGGAGAATGCAGTGCGGTGCATGTTGACTGCCGGTGCATACCAGCCATCGACATCCAGATAGTAGGACTCGTCGCCAATGTTCTCGCCGTAGTGAGTGGCCAGATCATCGTTGTAGGTCTGGGCCAGAACGATGACGCCGCAGTGCGTGATGTTGCCCTTGAAGTAGAAGTTGCCGCTTGCATCAACGCCATAGTTGACCAGGCCGGTGGCAGCGTCGCGATCGGTCGTGGAGGGCTTATCCACCGACTTGATGGCAGCCGTGCCATAGCCGGACTGGGTGATCAGGGTCTGATAATCGCTGGGGGTCAGCTGGTCGAGCAGGTCGTTCCACTTGGGGTCGTTGTAATCCAGACCACGCATATCGATCAGGCCGAGGCCGTTGTCCTTGCCGTAGACAAGCTCATCGGTCAGGGTAGAAGGATCGGTGGTGTTCAGGGAATCAAAAGAATCCAGCTTTGCAAGATCTTCCTTACTGATCGTCTTGCGGTAGGTATAGGATGCAGCGTTACCGCTGGCATCGGTACCATTGATGGGGTTGCCCCAGGTGCTGATCTGGTCGCTGACCTCGCCGTCAACGGTCGGCCAGGTGCCAGTCCAGTCACTGCGGGAGAGATACTGCAGCCCGCCGTTTGCATGGTCGAGCTGATTGGTGATCTCCACACCGGTGGTGGTGTCGAGCTTGTAGGTCGTGGTATCCACGGTGTCGTTTGCCGGGGTGTAGGTTGCAACAAAAGCAGTGTCGCCGTCGGCGGTCATGCCGTCTGCCACGGTCTTGCCCTTGGCAGAGAGGATGTTGTTGACCGCTTCGTGTGCGTTTTTGGCTGCGGTGATATAATAATCGCCCGCATCCAGAATGTAGGTCTTGGCATTGACGTAGTCGTAAGACTTCAGCTGCTCCTGATCAAAAGTGACCGTTACCGTTTCGCTTGCGCCGGGAGCCAGCTCTGCAGTTTTGGCATAGCCCACCAGCTCCACAGCAGCCTTTTCCACCTTGTTTGCCTTGTCGTAATCGGTATAGGGGCTCTGTGCATACACTTCCACAACGTCCTTGCCGGCAACAGAACCGGTGTTGGTCACCTTGACCGTGACGGTGCAGGTGTCGCCATCCCAGCTGGTGTTGTAGTCGGACCAATCAAAGGTGGTGTAGGACAGGCCGTAGCCGAAGGGATACATCACAGCGTCATCGTAGTTGTAATCGCCTGCGTTGCCCTGACCCAGCACCTTGTCCTCGTAGCGGGTCTCGTAGTAGCGGTAGCCAACATAGATGCCCTCTTTGTAGCTGACGTAGTTGTACTTGGTCAGGTTACCATTCTCGTCATAGTAGGCAAAGTCGCCGAAGTTCTGGGCGGCAGGGCTGTTCATGGCATCCACTTCATAGGTATCCACGGTGCGGCCGGAAGGATTGACCTTGCCGGAGAAGATCTCGGCCAGAGAGCACAGGCCGTAGTCGCCCATGGCAGGAGCCGAGATGACCGTGTGGATGCTGGGATAATCCTCCACCCAGCTCAGATCGACCGCTGCACTGGAGTTGAGCAGCAGCACCACATCGTCAAAGTTGTCGTTCAGATACTGCAGGATCTCCAGCTCGGTAGAATCCGGCTCCAGATAAGTCTTGGTCTTGTCCTCTTCCACATCGGTGTGGTTGTACATGGAGCGGGGCATATCACGGCCTTCGCCCGCCACACGGCTGAACACAAAAACAGGAACCGTATTCTTCATGGAATCGGTCAGACCCGGCTCTGCTTTCATGACAGACAGGGGGCATTCGTTGATGGAAAAGTCCTCGTCATCACCCCATGAAACAGAACCAGCGCCCAGACCGTAGTCCTTGCCGTTGCCTTCGGAATAAAACTTCCAGAGCGCTTCATTAACGCCAAAGCCTGCATCTTCAAAAGCAGTTTTCATATCGACCTTATTGCCGCCAATGTAGCTGACTGCCGAATGGCTGACAAAGCTAAAGGTCGTATCCGTGCTGTACGGCATCTTTCCGGCATCGTTTTTCAGCAATACAATGCCTTCGGCGGCGATCTTCTTATTCAGAGCAATCTCATCCTCAACCAGCGCCTCCTCTGTGTCAAAGCCGGGCTTGCTGTATTCCATATTGATGCCTTCGGTCTTTGCCTTGCTGTTGTCGATGCCGCCGCTCTTCAGACCCAAAATGCTCTGCACGCTGCTGGCATTAGGCGGGATCAGCACATTGGCCGCAACAATACCGCCCGCCAATGCGACACACAACACACCCGAAACGGCAGTTTTGATGATCTTACCCATCATCTTACTGTCCTTCTTCTTCTGTGCCATAACTGTTAACTCCTTCTCTTTTAGGTACACGACCCGGTTCATGGCTGTTCTCAGGAGTGCGTCCACTCCTTTGCTTGATGTCATTTTATCATATAAACCGCAAAACGAACCGTTCTCCGCATAACCTGTCGTCTCGGATGCGCAATCTGCAAAAGTTTCAAATTAGTCGCAAATTTTATTGTGCTAATCCACAATTCCGAGAGCGGTTTTATTGTGCAGAATAACAAAACGTCTCTGTCATCGCTGTGCGATGACAGAGACGTTTTTCACGATGGGACAGGCAGCAGGATCCGCAGGGTGAACCAGCCGTCGGCCCAATGA
>OGIX01000334.1_pt1 | contig 40291 bp, 37 predicted proteins | sample 1571901 | NCBI WGS metagenome assembly OGIX01 (sample SAMEA2582102, study PRJEB24529) | metagenome | biome: Human gut stool | place: China | collected 2011
GGTTATTATCTTATTATTTTTAATATTTATATTCCCATCATATGTATTTTTTATAATTATACATAAATTTTCTCCTTTAATTAGAAACTTTATTGTAATATGTCTATTACTTATATCTTTAACTTTCTTACAAGCTTCTATTGAGTTATCTATTAAATTTGATAGTATTATACATACATCAAAATTACTAAGATTTATTTGATTAGGTATCTTTATATTAAAATCATAATTAATATTATTCTCACTCATAATTTTGGCTTTATTTTTAAGTATAGAATCAACTACTTCATTATTGGTGAACTTTCTTCTATCAATTTTCATTAGTTCCTTATCAATTTCTTCAAGATAACTTATGGCTTCATCTATTTTTTACGTTCTAAAATATTATGTAATACTATATTATGTTTATTTGCATCATGCAATATCTGGCTATTCCTTTTTTGTAACTTATATACATCTTGATAATGCTCTAATTGGTCCTCCAATTGTTTATTTAAAAATTTAGCTTTATACTTGAACATAGAATACTCTGAGATTTTTAATATAATATTGTTTAAATATGTATCAATAAACAATGAAAATATAGTTCCGATTAAAACCATGATTAAAAAATAGTTATAATATTTATCTCCCTTATAAATTGTAGTTACATATAATAATATTATTATTATAATGTTACATATTAATTCAAAAATATAAAGAGATAATTTTACAATCATATTTAACTTAGTATTATTAAATATTCCAAATTTAATTTCAAAGCTTTCTAATGATATTTGTTTAGAATTTAAATATTCAAAAGCTAAATAAATACCTATTGCTAATATGATATTTATTATTATACCTATATAATTAACTTTACCTACCTCTAACATGTCCATAAATGGAGCTTCACCCAAAAAAAGCTTATTTAATGTACAAACTAAAATTATTGATAACATATAAAATTTAAAAGAATATAATGTTGTAATTAAAATTCTTACTAATCCTTCTTTAATAAATATACAAATTAGAATTAATAATAAAATAATAGATACAATCAAATAATCACCAATTAATAAAAATCTCAAAAAAGTATCTACTAAAAATAGACTGGCTAGTATACTTATGAACGTATACTTACTCGTTTCTAAATTGTTCGATCTTTTTAGAGTATTTAATCTATAATTTATAATTATACAAATTAATACTATTGACATAATACACCATAACATTAATAACTTCATCTATTACTCCCTCTTTTTAAAATCATAATTATACTAAAATCTTAAACTTAATAATTTTAGTTAATACTTAAATTATTCTAATCTCTATTAATTTCAACTATTCAATTCTTTCATAAAAATAACTATAGAAAAAATAATTGTATTATCACTTTATCATAATTGGACATTAAAAAAAACTTTTTTATTTATACTTGGATAGCCTTAATATAATTATAAAAAAGTACAACAACTTATAAAATAATTGCATTTTTTATATTTACTATTTCTCTTATGATATAATTCTTTTATAGAATAAATTCTGGAGATATTTTTATGAGTAAAGAACGCAAAATTAATAATTTAATAAATAAGCAAATGAAACTAATAGAGAAAAAAGAAGCTAAGCTTTTAAAAGAACCTAAGGATAATTACATAAAAACTAAACTCTTACCTATTAAGGAAAAAATAGAATATAAAATACCTGATAAATTAATATCCACTCTTGAAGTAGCATTTCAAAAAGGATTTAAAACAGTTTTTGATAAAGGTGTTGGGATTATAGAAAAAACTTATAATAAAGAAGAAATAAGTATGGAATATGATATTAATGCTTATGCAGTTAATAAATATCCAACAAAAAAGAACTTAAAGAAGATAGATAAATCCGCAGGTAAAAAAACACTTATAAATAAATCTATAACTGTTTTAGAAGGTGGTGGACTTGGCGTTTTAGGCATTGGGTTACCTGATATTCCAATTTATATTGCAGTAATATTAAAATCAATATATGAAATTAGTTTAAGCTACGGCTTTGATTATTCATCAGCAAATGAAAGAGTCTACATCTTAACTTTAATTAGTTCAGCTGTTACAAAAGGTGAAGAAAGACTATCTTATTTTAATAAATTAGATATGATGGCTAATGAAATAGATAATAATATGATTTGTAATTATGATATTGAAGAAATACTACTTGATACTTCAAGTAAAATTTCGGCCTATATGCTAACATCAAAATTTATACAAGGTTTACCTATAGTTGGTGTTGTTGGTGGAGTTACTAACTTTATAGTTTTGCAAGATATTACGGATATAGCTAAAGTTAAATATAAAAAGAGATATTTAAATAGGTTGTAATAGAGAATTACCATTAACTATTTATTATACACTTCAAAAATTAAAATAAGGTATAATGATTTTTTGATCATTATACCTTATTTCACAGTATAACTTAATTTAACTATTCAATAGCTTTAGTTGATGGAAGAATTCCTTCAACTTCTGAGTGTGGTCTTGGAATTACGTGAACTGAAACTAGTTCCCCAACTCTTTGAGCTGCAGCTGCACCAGCATCTGTTGCTGCTTTAACAGCTCCAACATCTCCTCTAACCATTACAGTTACAAGTCCCCCACCTATATATTCCTTTCCAATTAGATAAACATTTGCAGCTTTTACCATAGCATCTGCTGCCTCTATTGATCCTACAAGTCCTTTTGTTTCAATCATTCCTAATGCATCATACTTCATAAATTTACCCTCCAAAATTTTATTATATTTATATTTTTTAATTACTTAATTATTCTTACTTTCGACTTACTATTAATGCACATTGCATTTGCTTCCTCTATATCAATATGACATTCAAGTACCGATTTTTCAGTAGCACGAACTATCACATTATTATATACTCCACCTCGTATATTATTAAACTCTATAGATACAACTTGACCATCATGAACACCAAATTTTTCTGCATCCTTAAATGACATGTGAATGTGTCTTTGGGCTACTATAGTGCCTTCACTTATTTGGACAGATCCTTTAGGTCCTATTAAAGTAATACCTGGTGTATTATTTAACTCTCCTGATAATCTTGCTTTTGGAGAAATTCCTAACTTAAAACAATCTCCTAACAATACTTCAACTTGTGTTTTATGCCTTAGTGGTCCAAGAATCCTTACCTTTTCAATTGCTCCTTTTGGTCCACATATAGTCAAAGTTTCATTACAAGCATATTGACCTGGTTGAGATAAATCCTTTATTTTAAATAATTTGTACTCATCTCCAAAGAGCATATTCAAATCTTTTTCGCAAAGATGTATATGTCTATTAGATACACCTATTGGTACCTCTTCATTATTATTTGCCATATCATTACTCTTAGAGTTCTGCGCTACTTCTAAGAAAAGTTTTAATATAGCATCGTAATTATTCATTTCACTGTTCCCCTTTCATAGTGAGAACGATTTGATTTATTAGTTTTATTAATTCTTCATTGTCATTACAATTAATATTTTCTTTAATAGCCTTAATAAATTGCTCTTGACTATTTCTTTCTATTTTACTATTAATACTGTTAAAATTCGGATCCGAAGATGCTAGTGTTTCACAATCTTTTAGTCCATATGCTACCTTTTTTATATTAATAAGATGCATTGGCCCTACATTCTCCGATACAGAACTTCCACCCCAAGTACCACATCCTAAAGTAAAGGATGGCATCAATCCTGTGCTCGCTCCAGTTCCACCTTGGCTTCCTCCTGTATTTACTAATATTCTAGCTGCAGGTTTTCTTGTAAACTCCATTACAATATCCCTATCCTCTGTATGAATACTCATGGTATGCCCTATTCCATTTTGTAATAATTCAATGCTTAGATCACAAGCTTCTAGCCAATTCTTAACTGTATAGAATGCTAAAACTGTTGTAAGTTTCTCGTATGATAAAGGATACTTTTCTCCTACTCCTTTTTGTTCCCCAATTAAAACTTTGATACCATCTGGGATACTAAATCCTGCTGCCTCAGCAATAACTTTAGGAGATCTTCCTACAAATTTGGCATTCATACTATGTCCATTTTTGAACAATAAATTACAAACCTTCCTAGTTTCATCTTCTGTCATAAAGTATCCACCTTGTTTTTTAAATTCAGATATAACAGCCTCTCTATTGCATTCTTCACATATTATTGATTGCTCCGAAGCACAGATTGTTCCATTATCAAATGTTTTACTAGCTATTATATTTTTAACAGCCTGCTCTACCTTAGCTGTTCTTTCTATATATGCAGGTGAATTTCCAGCTCCAACTCCTAGTGCAGGCTTTCCAGCACTATAAGCTGCTTTTACCATACCTGGACCACCTGTTGCAATTATGATATCTACTTCCTTTGACTTCATTAATTCATTAGTTGAAGCTAAAGTTGGCATAGAAATACATCCTATAATATCTTCAGGTGCACCTGCTGCTACTGCTGCTTCACACATTAACTTAGCTGCTCTAATTGTGCAAGCTGCTGCTGAAGGATGTGGTGAAAACACTATTGCATTACGAGATTTTATTGATATCATAGATTTAAAAATTGTAGTTGATGTTGGATTAGTTGATGGAACTATTCCCATTACTAATCCAACTGGTTCTGCTATTTCGATTATTTTCTTTGCTTTATCTTCGTTTATAATTCCAATAGTTTTAAGCTCTTTGATAGAATCATATAAAATGGTTGATGCTAAGTAATTTTTATAGGTTTTGTCCTCTACTTTTCCAAAACCTGTTTCATCAACAGCCATTTTTGCTAATTCTAATGAATGTTCTATAGCAACTTTAACCATACTTCTTAATATTTTATCTATTTGCTCTTCATTAAAGGTTGCAATTTTCTTAGCTGCTACTTTTCCTAAACGTGCTAAATCTCTTGCTTCCTGTATTGAACGTAAATCTTTATCAAAATTAACCATTTTTAATCCCCTCCTTTTACCTAATCTCATATACTAATCAAAGCTTATTATAAAAGGTCTGCCCAATTAGCTGGATATGTTGCATAGAATACCTTTGCTCTATCAGGTGATCCCCATACAACTTTAGACCCTGAAGGAACAAATAAAACATCTCCTGGATAAGCTACAAAGGTCTTTCCATTTATTTCGATAGTTAATGTACCTTCTATAACAAAATCTATTTCTTCATAAGTAAGTTCCCAATCAAATCTTGAGTTTTCAATTATAAGAAAGCCTGCACTCATTTTAGATTCTTCTTTACTTACAAGCTCCTGGAAATAAGCTTTAACATTTGGATCTCCAACATCGAAAACATCCATTTTAACTGTATTCCCTCTTATAACCTTTAAACCATTTGTATCTTTTTCAGCTTCGTATGGAGTATTGGAAATATTACTTAATGATGCTAATATATCTTTCATTAACCCTTTTTCCACAATTGCTTTGAATACATTTATTATTGTTTCAGTATCTATATTATCTGAGCTTATTTTGCAAGTATCATTTCTTTTTTCAACTTCTTCACTCTTTAATACTGATTGATCTTTTACATTACACACAGGTAATTCAGTAGTGAATATAATATTATTAATCTTTGCAGCATCTTTTGCCGCAGGGGTAATTATCATATTTCCATCATCATAAAATTCCTTTTTTCCACTCTTAATAAAATCTTCAATATCTTTTACACAAATTAACCTTTTCATTTACTCACACCCTTTCATTTAAAAATAAATTTATAAATCAAATCTGTTAATATTATTAAAGTAGCGACTCAATAAGTAGTCTTGAAGGTGATGGTATTATTTCACAATTAACTAATAAGCCTTTTTCTTCAAGAATACTCTTACCAGCTTCTGTTCCAGCTTCAACGGCTGCCACATCACCAGTAAAAACAAAATATGATTTACCTCCAAGTCCAGTACCTAATCTTAAATCTATCGGTTCTAAATTTGCTGCTTTTAAGATTGCATCTGCAGCAATTACCATAGTTGCTAATGAAAATGATTCAATAATTCCTAGTGCCTGTATTCTCTCTGGCATAGTTGCCCCTGAAATAGCAGGAAAAACAAGCGGATTAACATTGGGAATAATAATCGAATCAACCCAAAACTCATTAGCTACTGATTCTCCTAATCTTACTGATTCATTTACAGCTGCTACATCACCATGGACTATAGCAATATATTTTCCTGGACACACAGTATTAGCTATTACTATTTCTACTTCAGCAGTTTTAAGCATTTGATCTGTGGCATATATGCCACGAGAAATACTTGTAAACTCTACCATACCTATTGCTTTTGACATACTATTCCCTCCTTATTGATATAAATTCATCAGTAATTTCTGTAATAACTCCTGATATACTTGCATGTATAGTAGCGCCTAATGACTTTTCAGGAATACTTCCAATAACTTGTCCTTCTTCTACATAATCATCTATTTTTACACAAGGTATACAAGGTGCTCCTACATGCTGTGATGTTAGAATTTTTACTATATCAGAATTAATAGTTACCTCTTTCATAGGTGCCTTTTTATCAAAGACTTTCAACCCTAATCTTGCAATTAATCTAGCACTAGGTACTAATCTAAACTCTCTAGCATTTCTTACTGTATAATCATTTTGAACTTTATTAAACCTAATATTTCCTTCCATAAGCTTTTGCTTAAAATACATATTTGCTGCCTTTGGATAAAGCCCTGCTGGACACGAAAATAATTCACATAAATTACATTGGCAACATAAATATGAATTTTTAAGTTCTTCTAAGTTATCAAGATTATAACTTATAGCTCGCATCATCTTATGTGGCTGTGTATTATGACCAAGTAAAAAACGAGGGCACATGTCTGTACACATACGACATTGTTCACAACTAGTCTTATTTATCCTTTTTGATCTTTCCATAGTAACTGTTTTTTTTCTTATTAACGGATGACTATTTTTAAGTATTATAAATCCTTTATTTTTTTTAGTAATAGATCCTTTTAAATCTTTCATTACCGGTCCCATCATTGGACCTCCATCAATAACTTTGAAGTCATTAAAATCTTCTATTCCACTTAATTTTAAAACTTCCATTATTGGTGTTCCTACTGGTACCTTAACAGTTATAGGATTCGGTATATCTCCTGCTACTGTAATGTATTTATAAATTACAGGCTGTCCTAAAGACGCATTATATATATTTAATGCAGTTTCACTATTTAAAACTACACAACCTACCTGTATAGGAATTCCACCTTCAGGTACTATTCTTTTAGTTAATTCATAAACTAAAACTTGTTCATCACCTGCAGGATATATATCTGGAATTTCCTTTACACTGATAAAATCTTTAAATTCTAACTCTTTAATTTTTTCTCTAAGAATTTGTATAACTTTTTTATGTTTACCTTTAACGCCAATAATCCCCTCTTTAGCATCTACTAGCTTCCTAGCTTCTTCAAAACCTATTAGGATCTCTTTCGAATAAAATTCCATCAATTGTTGGTCTACTCTAAGAAGTGGTTCGCATTCTGCTCCATTTAAAAGTATATACTCTGCCTTAGATGAAAGTTTTACATGAGTTGGAAAACCTGCTCCACCAGCTCCTATTACGCCAGCATCTTTTATCATATCTAAAAGACTCATATAAATCCCTCCCTAAATTTATTCAAATAGGCAATCTTCATCAATTATCCCTACAACAACTGCATCTACAGGAATATTATCATCCTCTAACATCCTTCTTGCTGAAGATCCCTTTGTTACTATTACCCGATCTCCGATACCTGCACCAATAGTATCTATAACTACTAACCGTTCTCCCCCTCTCCTTCCACAAATTTCTTCAGCTAACATTAGCTTAAATCCATTAAGTGACTCTACCTTTATCGTTGACCATATATTACCAATAAGTTTTGCTGTTATCATTTAACTTTCCCTTCTCCCATCTTGAGTTTTATCTCTGCTATTGCCGTTTCTACAGAAGCTGTGTCACCAAATATACCAATAAGTATCATATTTTGTGGGCAACTACCTCTAATATCCTCTACTGTTACCCCTACTGCTTTTTCAGCAATATCAGCTGCATAAATCATATCTATAATTTTCCCTTGAACTAAACCTATTGCTGAAATATCTTTCAAATTCGTTTTACACTCTAATCCCATTCTCCTCCTTAAAATATCAAGTGTACATTGAGATGGAGATTTAATTATTCTATAATCCATTTATCTTAATCCATTATTTCTTTAGTACAGCTAAGCGCTATTCCTAAAGGTGTTACGAACATTGGATTTCTAGGTTTATGAGTGTATATACCTGTTTGCTTTTCAATTATCTCCTCAATTCCTGTTAAACAGCAGGTTCCACCTACCAATGAGATTTCTTTTACATCATATCCTTCAATATGATGATTAATAATAGAAGAAACTTTTTCAACAACTGGTTTTAGAACTGGTAATATTTCTTTATGCTTTTTATTATTTCTCTTAAATTTATCTGCTTCATTGAAAGTCATTCCATAGGCACCAGATAGTACAAGTGAAAAATGAGTACCACCTGTAGGCTCATCTGCAACATAAATAACCTTTCCATCCTTTAAAATAGAAATTCCTGTTGTTCCTCCCCCTATATCTACAACAGCACCATTTTTAATATGCAATACTTCATTTGCTGCTGTTGGCTCATCTAATAGGCTTGTCAATTCAAAACCTGCCGCCTGTACTACATTTTTAATAGCTCCTGAGTCTAAAGCATCAGTTCCTGGTGGTATAGCAGCTGCTGCATATATTAATTCTGCATTAAGCTTTTCTTCCAATTCATTTTTTAATTCTCTTACTATCTTTACTGCTCCAATATAATCAACAACCATACCATCTTTAACTACATCTGCATATTTAAATGCCCCTGCAACAGGGTTATAATCTTCGTCCATAACAGCTAAAACTATACATGCGGTTCCCAGATCTACACCACAATAATAAGTTGATGATTTTTTGTTAATTGGTCTTTTTATTACCTCTTCAAACTCTTTAACAAGCTTATCGCAATATTCAAAAGTTAACTTTTTCTCTGACATACTTTCCCTCCAACAACTGAACAAATAATTTGTGATAATGAGTTGATGAACCAGTTAACGTACTTTATTAATTTATCCCCAATTTCATTATCTACTTCACTACCATCAAATTCTTCTATAATCAGTATCTCTAACTCTCGTAATTTACAACGTAATTCATGTAACTCTAAAATCTCTTTACTTTTTGACAATTGCATATAAAACTCTGTTATATCAAAGCAATCATCTATATCATCAAAAAAGTTTTTACTATTCATTCCTGTACAACCTTTACAATTTGGAAGACTTATAGATTTGTCTCCTGATAATAACAACTTAATAGATGAAATTTCCTTTGATATCTCCATTAAATTTTGTGCCAATATAATATCATCTTCTATAACTTCTCTGATTTTTATAAGAAAATCTACTTCTATAGTTCTAATTTTATATAAAATTCTTTTATTTATATTTCTCTCTTTATTATCATCTTTTTTTGATTTTGGATTATCGATACTATCTTTTAAAGATTGAATATCTTCACATAGTTCTATCCTCTTATCTCTTAAAAATTGACTAGCACCTGGCGTAAGTCGTTGACCTTCTACTAGGCTAAAATTTGTAAAAGGATTTTTTCTATACATATCTCTTAAATACTCTTCAGTAATAAATTTCATCTTTGCCCCCTTCCTCTTCTCTTTTATCAAATAAGTAATTTTTTAACTTTTCAATACTTACCCGATCGTTGAAGCTAATATGAAAATATGGCTCTATGACTCCTACCAGCTTTAATTGTCTTACACAATTAATTTCATTTTCCGGCATTAAATCACATTTAGTTATTACACCAATTACAGGGCACTTAAATAATCTTGCAAATCCAGGAGAGTATAAATTATCTCTTCTTGTTCTATCCATAAGAATTAACACATGTGATGCATCTTGTGCTGCCGCGATAATATGCTTATACTTATCTCCATTCTCAATATAAGATCCAGGAACATCTATTGTCCTTTTTCCATAAATCATATCTTGAGTTCTCTTTAGCTTACCATTGTAGTCGTTTATAGCATTAACCAATGTAGTTTTCCCACAGCTTGAAGGCCCAATTACCATTATTCGTTTCTTTCTCATGTTCTTGTAATAGGGGCCGGTGTAAACCCAAGTAAATTTGTTAAAGTATCATTAACTGAAATAAGAGCAGTTTCAACACTTTCAACATCGCCACTTATAACTACTGAGCCTGTAAATCTATCTAAAAAACCAATCTCAACATCTGCTGTCTTTGTTGCAATATCTGCTGCTATTATAGCTGACTCATATGGGCTAAGAGTTAAAATTCCAATAGCTCCCTTTTCATCTATTCCTAAACGATCATAAATATCTTCCGTAGGTGATGCTATTATATGAGCAATTGTAATCTGTTTTCCTGGTACTGACTCTTGTATTACACGTTGTATGTTTCTATCAAAAACTTCTCCCATACCCCTTACCTTCCATTTTATTTTCTCTCAAAATTATTAGTGGCGTATTACTTTTACTGGGAAGTTATAATTATTAATCCAGCCTTCAATTTTATCTAAATCTTCATCACTTAAGCTTGGATCATCCACTATAGGATATTCCATATTAAGTTGATTATATTTATTAACTCCCATTTTGTGATATGGTAATAAATCAATTCCTTTAAAATTCTTATAGTCCTTATAAGGCATTAAAAACTCTAGAACACTTTCAATATCTTCTTTTTGATCGTTAACACCCTTTAATAAAGGCATACGTATTTTAACATTATATTTACGTCTTAATAGCTGAACTAAATTTTCTAAGATCTGCTCATTTCTAACTCCTGTTAATTCAAAATGTTTATCTGAGTTTATATGCTTTATATCAAATAAAAATAAATCTGTGAATTCTGCAACCTTTAAAACAGATTCTAGTTTTGCATAACCACAAGTTTCAATTGCTGTATTAATACCTTCATGCTTACATGACATCAATAAACTTGTTGCTGCTTCTGGTTGCATTAGTACTTCACCGCCTCCTAATGTAACTCCCCCTCCGGAAACTTCATAAAAACTTCTATCTTCTAATACTATTTCTAATAATTCAGATATTGTTTTTACCTGACCTACTATTCTTAGTGCTGATTTTAGACAAGTATCTGCACATTTGCCACATCCAATGCAATCCTTCTCTCTACTTATTTCATGCTTAAATGTTTTATCGGAAATAGTATGTATTCCTACAGGACAGACAGAAACGCAAGCACCACAATCTACACAAGAATTCCTCTTAAACATGACTCTATATTTTTTTTGCATTCCTTCTGGATTAGAACACCACTTGCATCTTAATGGGCATCCTTGAAAAAATATTAAAGTTCTTACTCCTGGTCCATCATACATGTTATATTTTTGTATATTAAAAATTCTTGCTTTTCGTTCAATTACACCTACTTTTTCATTTACCATACTATTCAATCTCCAGTTCTTTTTATATACCACCAACATAGCCCACTAACGTTGATGGTATATATAATAAAAAATCTATTAAACCTTCTTAAAAATGTGTAAGCATTGTTCTACTAATTATTTCATCTTGAACATCCTTACATAACTCAACGAAGAAAGCACTATATCCTGCAACACGAACAATTAAGTCACGATATTGCTCTGGATGCTTTTGAGCTTCAATTAGCGTTTTATTATCTAGATAGTTGAATTGAACTTCTCCAAGGCCTAAATTACATGCACTACGTAATAATGTAATTATTCCTTCTTCACCTTCTCTAGTATCAAGTAAGCCTGCCATTAACTTAAAGTTATGAACCATACCAATATTCATATTGTCACAAGCCATCTTAGATACAGATTTAATTATTGAAGTAGGTCCTTTATAATCTGAACCTTGTGATGGACTTATTCCATCAGATAGTGGCATCCACGCTTTTCTACCATTAGCTGATGCTCCTGTTAATTGACCAAATGGTGTATTATTTGATATTGATAAGGTACCATGACTTAGTACTGAATATAATGTCTTATACTTTCTATGCTCCATTTCAGTAAAATTAATTAAATCAGCTGCTATATAATCAGCATAGTTATCATCATTTCCATACTTAGGTGCTTCTAAGCAATCTTTTCTAACCTTTTCATATCCAATAAAGTCAGCCTTTAAAGCTTCATTAAACTCTCTTAAAGTATATTTCTTATCTTCAAAAACTAACTTCTTAATAGCTGCCATAGAGTCTGTATAAGTAGCCAGCCCTGTCCAAATTACACCTGGGCCAAAGTTATACATTGCCCCCCCTGCTTCAACACCTCTACCTTTATCCATACAACCTTCATACATAATTGACATTAGTGGTTTTGGTGCAAGATCTTTATGAACACGTTGTGATATTACTGTAGCAACGCTAGTCCATTTAGTTATATATTTAATTTGTTCTTTAACAGCTGCTTCAAACTCCTCATAAGTTTTAAAGCTATCTACATCGCCTAAATTAGGTGTAACTTGCTTTCCATACCATAGTGGTACACCATTATTTAATGCAAGCTCTATACATATTGGCCATTGAGTATATGCTGTTGATGTCCATTGATATAATCTACCTGCTTTTTGAGGTTCAACACAGCCCATTAAGCAGTAATCTCTTGCATCTTCTATTGAAACTCCTTTAGCTAACATCATCTTTATATGAACATCATCAAAGTGACATGCTGGGAATCCCATTCCAGCCCTTACTACATCAACAATTTTCTTGAGATATTTTTGTGGTGATTTACTATGGATACGACATGCTAAAGAAGGTTGATAAATCTTAACATGACGAACAGCATCCATTAACAAATAAGTTAAATCATTAGTAGCATCTTTACCGTCTCTTGTCACACCACCAACGCACATATTTACAAATGGTTGATATCCAGCGAAGAACTTAGAGCCACCCTCACTTGTGATCCACATCATTTCAGACATTTTAATTAGCATACAACCGGCTAACTCAAAAGCTTGGAAATTATTCATTCTACCTGATTCAATATCAGCTTTGTAGTATGGGTACATATATTGATCTACACGTCCAATAGACATCCCTGTTTGATTTTCTTCAACTACTAAAAGAGACTCAATAGTCCAAACAGATTGTATTGCTTCCCAGAAAGTTGTAGGTTTATGAGCTGGCACTTTAGCATTAATTTCTGATATTTTCAATAATTCAGCTTTACGTTTAGGATTAATTTCCTTTGATGCTAATTCTGCTGCATATTGAGATATACGCTTAGCATAAATCATTACACCTTCTGTTGTATCTATAACAGCTTTATAGAAATATATTTTTTCTATATCACCTGGATTTTCATAATCTAATTTCTCTAAATTTTCTTTTGCTTCATTTTGGATATCTAACATACCTTTTTTCATTAATATTACGTCATATCCTGGATTGGAATCTCCACCACCATTTACAGCATGATATGAACAATCTGAAACAAAAGATTCTCCTGATAATTCCCAAACTCCAGCTTCCCTATATTGATCTTCACAAAACTCATCTACTGATTTTCCTTCCCAATATGGAAATAACTCTTCTTTCATTATTTTTTTATCTTCTTCAGAAATATAGAAAGGATCTTGAGCACGATTTCCTATAGTATCAATTTCATCAACCATCCATCTCCAAGCGATATCTGGTGAAAAAGCTCCTGCTCTAGGTGCCCCACATGGAGCTCCAACAATAAGTTCATTATCTTGGATTACTAAAGGTGCTGTCTCACAGCAATATTTAAAACATTTAGCTCTCAATAAAATTTTAGGCATACCTGGATTTTCTTTAGCAATTTTGGTTATAGCTCTAGCTCTATATGTTGTAATCCTCGGAACTTGCTTTAAATAATTATCCTTTAACTTACTTAATCTATCTGTAATTCCATTAGGTATATCTGTACCCTCATTACATTGACAGCCATTATTTATTTCTTCATCTTTAATTATTTCTTTTGATAGACACTCAAACATCTTTAAAAGACTATCACGCTCATTTTGAGACATACTCTGAGTAGCTTCTCTAAATTTGGTTGAAAATTCTTTTATATCCAACTCTAATCCCCCTTTTTAATAAATAAACTTTAATCTATATTTGCTTATGATTATTATCTAATAACTTTTTTAAAATAATTTCCATTAACTCTAAACTATTTATTCCCTCAGAATAATTTTTATTTGAAGTTATTTTACTATCCTTATTTGCAGCTAAAGATATTACATCTTCTATATTTCGTACCCCATATCCAACCTTACGTATATAAATAAGATTTTCTGGAGATACATTGTCAGAAGTCATACCTTGACCTGCAGAACCACTACCTAAAGTCATTGCTGGAAATAGGTTAGTGGTTGCTCCCATACTACCAAAAACACCTGGCGTATTAACAAGCACTCTTCCTACTGGCTTTTTTAGTGCAAACTGGCGAATAACATCTTCATTTCTAGAGTGAATTATTAGAGTATGTCCTAGCTTTTCATTTAATAATAGCTCAATGCACTTTTCACAAGCATGCATCCAATCATCTTCAACATAATAGGCTAGTACTGGACATAACTTTTCTTTTGAGTATGGATTTTTACTAGTTACATACTTTTGTTGTGAAATTAATACCTTTACAGTCTTATCAACTATAAACCCAGCTCTTTTTGCTAATTCTTGAGCTGTTTTTCCTACTATTTCACTGTTGCTTAATCCATCTGAATTATAAAATAATACTCCAAGTTTGTCCGATTCCTCTTCTGACATGAAATATGCTCCATAATTTTCAAGCTCTTTTTTTACTTCATAATGTATAGGACTGTCCACCACAATTGATTGCTCAGCTGCAGAAAGTATTCCATTATCAAATGATTTACTATCAATGATATCTCTCGCTGCCTTTCTTATATCTGCAGTCCTTTCAATAAATGCTGGTCCATTTCCAGTACCACCGTATATTAGTGGTTTACCTGATTTATATATTGTTTTTAGCAAATTAGGTACTCCTGTATTGATTATCAATGAAGTATACCTATGATAAATCAATTCATTGGTTCCATTAGGTGTTATATTGTGAAGATATGATAACGCTCCTTCAGGCAAGCCATTTTCCTCTGCAACCTTTATTAATATATCTAAGGCTTTAAAAATAGTATTTTTTGCTCTTGGGTGGGGTGAAAAAATTATTGCATTTCCTGATTTTATTGCAATCAACGCTTTATATATTGTAGTTGATATAGGACTTGTAGATGGGCTAAATGCAACTATTACTCCCATTGGAACGCCAATATCCATTGTCATATTTTCTTTATCTTCATTAATAATTCCTATACACTTCATTCCCTTAAGTCTTTGACGAAGAAATTTACATACGAAGCTATTTTTAATACATTTATCTTCATATTTACCGTACTCAGTTTCTTCATTAGACATCTTTGCAAGATCTATAATGTAATTTTCAATTTCATAAATCATTGCATCTACAATCTTATCTAGCATCTCCTGTGAAAACGTCGCTAACTTTTTATGCGCTTCATAAGCATTTTCTACAAGAATTCTTGATTCTTGTATGGAGAGCAAATCATTATCAATAATATTCATTTTTATCTCTCCTAAAAAATATTTTATATATACAAACTTAAATACTTTTTATTATTTCTATAAATTTGTTAATTTATATCTCTCTATTATTTTCTCTAAATCCTGATGTGGTCTCGCTATAACCACATGACTATATAAATTTCCATCTTCCATATTATTCACAGCTTGCACCCCTGCTTCTACTGCTGCTTTACAAGCACCTACATCTCCTCTTACTAAAACAGATATATATCCTGAGGCAACGTTTTCATAACCTATAAGCTCAACATCAGCAGCTTTGCACATAGCATCTGCTGCTTCTAATACAAAAACTAAACCAAAAGTTTCAATCAATCCTAAAGCTTCATATCTAGCCATTAATATTTCACTTCCTTTCAATATCTTTTAAGAATCAATATCGTGTACAGAAACTATATCCCCAACTTCTCTAATAGGTCTTGGCATAACATTTTTTGCAGTTAGTTTTCCTATTTCAGATGCTGCTCTAGCTCCGGCATCTACTGAAGCTCTAACAGCAGCCACATCACCTTTAACCATAATAGTTACAAGAGTTGAACCAATATTTTCATAAGAAATTAGCTCTACATCTGCAGCTTTTAACATTTGATCTGCTGCATAAAGTGCTGGTACTAATCCTAATGTTTCTATTAACCCTAATGCTTCCTCTCCATAATATCTCATTTATTATCCCCCTTTCTTTTTAACAACACTAAAATAACTTTATGAATATACTATTAAAAGTCTTAATATTTATCATTTCTACTTTTCAAGTAAATTATAGTCCTTTCCCTTTGGGGGAAAGTCAACAGGTTTTTTCTTTAAATTCATAGACAAATTTTTGTAATAGTTTACAAGATTATTTTCGATTTATAGTTGGTTATTATTTATATCTTCAAAAATCCTATCTATTTAATATAAAAGTAAGTTACTTAACATCTCAATTTTCATTATTTTTATAATATTTAGATATTGTCCCTTCCCCTTAGGTTAAGGTTGCAGAAATAAAAAAACTCTCTAGAACAATTTTTATAATCATTACTAGAGAGTTTTAATTTTATATTATTTTAATCTTTAATATATTTATTAATTGTTTCTGCACCTTCAGCATGAGCATGATAATACACTCTTAATTCTCCGCCTTTATCTAACTCAAATCTTGTTTCTTCTAAAAGTCCATTAGCTTCTGCTGTCATTAATGCAGTAACTACATCTTTTCTATTTAAAGCTTTAAAGCTACCGTATTCACCTTTTAATGCTTCTATAACATCCTCTGCACAAGCTTCTTCAACTTTAGTAAAATATTTTAATATAGCATAATTAAGTGGTTTCATACTTTTACTCCTCCTTTTTACTAAATAACTCTAACGGATTCGTTGCTATTACTAAAATACCCAATACCATTAAAATAGCAGCGAACCATACTATAGGAGGCAAAGCCCAACCTTCCATTCCACCAAATACCCCTAATACTATCCAACAACAGAATGGTCCCCAGAATGAAAATGTTCCATTACAAGCCATTCCTAAAGCTGCTCCGCACATACTATTACCATTGTACCAACACATAAATGATACAAATGCACATAATCCAGAAAGAGCAAACCATATCATTGCTGGTCCACTAGTAAATGCTTGTACTATTAAATTAGATGCAAAACCTATTCCATCACCAAATATTATTCCAAACAATGGTACTAATATTATCAAATTTGATAATCCTGATGTTACTTGACGAATTGTAATTCCAATTTCTGAATCTATCATTGATGTTCCATAGCCTGCAACACATCCTTCAAATCCCCAACCTAAAGCCGCTATTAATGCGATACAAATTCCTAAGAACATCCCTTCTGGCGCATCCCCTGAAATACTTGTACTTCCTATCATAAAACTAGCTACTACACAAATAAAAATACCTAGAGCCATTCTCTTATTTAATTCTTGCTTATATAATATCCTACCTAATATTGCGCCAATAGCTGGACAAAGTGCAGCGATTGGGATAACTATTGACCCTGCCATCTGTAACCCTACAACATAAGCTGTACTAGCAATAGGTCCTCCTATCAATGCAGCTAAAATCATCATTCCACCTGGCTTAGTTTTAATACACCTAAAGAAATCTACAATCTTTCCTTTATATGCAGCCCATCCCATAGCCCAAATAGCACTGCAGATATCGTTTACAGCACTTCCAAGTGCACCTAATAAATATGTTGCTACAAGAACAGAAAGTACTGATGTTGTTGGATCATACCATTCAGCCCAGATGCCTTTGCTCATTCCTAAGGTTAAGAATGCTGAATAAAATCCATACATCAATCCTGAAAAAAGAGCAATAGAAATACCTTTTTTAAAAAAGTTAGAAGCTAACTTCTTTTTCGCGGCAACTGCTTTAGCATCAACCGCACGTGTCATTTCACCCATAAACAAAACCCTCCCATTTAAACGTTATCACGTTTTAATATATATTATCATTAAAATTATAATGACCATACTAACTTCACTTATGATTTCATAATAATTCTAATTTAATTATAGGGCTTTCCCTTTGGGGGAATGTCAATAGTTAATTTCCTACAAATTACTAAGCCAATTTAGTAATTTGTATACTAAAATAACTCTTATTAAATACTACATTAGCTTTATTACTTTACCCTTAGGGCAACGTTTACTTTATTTTCCTACACTTATCTTTTGTTAGCTTTACCATTACTTCAGTTACAAATTTATTAGTATCTTTAGTTGTCCAATAATCTATCACATATCTCTCATATGATTTCGAATCACAACTATAATTATTTTCCTTAGCCCACTTTTTAATTTTCATATATGTTTCGTTTAACTTCTCATGAGATCCTATATTATAACATGATGCAAACATACAACCTCCATAGTTAACTGTCAATTCATCTTCACACTCTAAAATTGTTTTTTGTAATATTCTAGCCCTTTTGCAAGTTCCTTTAATTTTGTCTTCTATAGATGGATATTCAATTATAACAGGTCCAGTTATAGCATTTTTTATACTGTCTATATAATTTGTAAATTCTATATTTATAATAGAATCCATGTAATCATATTTAAAATCTTGCTCTAAATAAACTAATCTAGTTGGCTCTATATATTTTACTGAAATATTTTTCATATTATTTTCTAACACCATTTCTGCCTCTAAAATGAGCTTATACCAATCCTCAATTGACCTAATTTTCAATTTCAAGTCAATTTCTTCTTTTTTTAGTTCATCTATTTTATCTCTAAAACGATGCTCTATTACTGAAAAGTGTGTTCCATTAAGTAAAGCTCTCATTTCTTCAAGCTTAAAACCACTTTGCTTGTAATACTTTATCATTGGTACTGATAACAGTGTTTTTTTACTATAGTATCTATATCCACTTTCATTGGATACCTTATCTGGTGATAGTATGCCCATTTTGTCATAATATCTAAGTGTCTTTTTGGAGAGCCTACATATTTCTTCAACCTTACCTATGCAAAACAATCCATTTTCCTTCATACAGAACCCCCTAATATTAAATTTTCAGACTTTACCAACTATAATTAGTAAATATAACTATTGTTATTTCTGAAACAGTCATAATTAACAATATTCCCTTTTCCTTATAAAAATGCAAAAATGAATAAAAATACAATTTAATCTTTTAAGCTATACTATTCGTTACCTATTTAACATTTCCTTCCATTAAAATTCTTTAATTATATATTGCGCAATATAAATACTAAAAAACCAGTATCTATATTGAATTAATCAAATAGATACTGGTTAATTATTTAATCTTAGTTTAAGAAAAACTCTTTATAAACAAATATAAAGTATTTCTTATTTCTACATTTTCATTTAGTATATTTATTGCTGAATCAACAGTTATTCCAATTTTATATAGATGCTATTTAGTACATTTTATTAATTAAAATCTAAGCCATTTATTATATCATTACTTTTTTCTTTAGCTTTATTTATAGAATTTTGTCTTTCCTCTTCAGTAGTTCCTGTTCCATCTACTTTAAGTTCAATAACATCTTTTATTCCCATTAGTTTCATAATAGAAGCTATGTAGTTTTCTCCTTTGTCCATTATTGGATCTAATATCCAAGGAATACTTCCACCTGATGATTGTATATATACTAATGCTCTTTTCTTATCCTCTAGTAACCCTTTAGGCTTCTTATCCTTTTCGATTAATATTGTCTTATTTACTTGAACAATACAATCAATATACTCTTTTAATGGAGCAGGAAATGATACACTCCACATTGGAGCAGCTATAACATACATATCTGCACTTATAAACTGATCACATAGTTCCCTTATTCTTTGTACCTCTTTTTGCTCCTTTTCAGGTAATTTCTTTGTTGCCTCTTCATTAATAATACAGTTACGACTTTCAAAATACTGATACTCTAATCTCGGTATATGTTCTTTATATAAATCTACTTCCTCAACTTCAAAATCTTTATTTTTTTCAAGAAACTTATTAATAAAATCTCTCGCTACTGATTTGGAAGATGATAAATTTTCTGGTTTTGAATTAACGCTTATATATAATAACTTTCTACTCATAGCTACCACCTTTTGTATTTAAATTCTTTCCTGTAGCTATTTTTTCCTAAAATCAATTAATTATAAATATTATAAAAATATTTTTAACTTATCTAATTATTAAAATCTAAATTTTATTTTTAAATTATATATAGTAATACTTTGTTGCCTAAAGTTAAAATTATTAAAATTTAAATAGCTCTACTATCTCATTATCTTTTAAGTTTTTAAGGAAACTACCTTCTTTAAAGTCCCCTTCCATAACTTGATTTATAAGCTCTTTCTTGCTCTCCTGCATAGTAATTATCTTTTCTTCAACAGTTCCTTGTGAAATAAGCTTTATTACTTCAACAATATTTTTTTGCCCTATTCTATGTGCTCTATCTGTTGCTTGATCCTCTATAGCAGGATTCCACCATGGATCAAAGTGAACTACAATATTAGCACTAGGTAAGTTTAATCCTGTTCCTCCAGCTTTCAAGGATATTAAAAATACCTTTTTCTCTTTATCTGCGTTAAAGCTATTAACCATGTTTACTCTATTACTTGCTTTCGTTTGACCGTCTAAGTAGTAATATCCTATGTTATTATGGTCTAATACTTCTTTTATATTAGCTAAAACTGATGTAAACTGTGAAAATAATAGTATCTTATTATTACTTTCAATATTTTCTTTAATAATATCTAATGCTACATCTATCTTAGCACTTCCTCCTATATATCCCTCTACTATTATTGATGGATCAAGACATAGCTGACGAAGCTTTGTTAAGTATGAAAACACAGTAATTTTATCTTTTGAAAAGTCTTGATTTTCCATCTTTTCTTGAATATCCTTAACAAAAGTACTGTATACTTTTTTCTGTTCTTCTGTCATTTCTACAAAGAACTTTTTCTCTATCTTATCTGGAAGCTCCTTCATTACATTTATCTTTAACCTTCTTAAAACAAATGGTCTTATTAGTTTTTTAAGCTCTGCTATTGCTCTGTCATCCTTTGCCCCTATAAACTTTTCTTGGAATCTTGATTTATTATATAAGTATCCTGGCATTACAAAATCAAATATTGACCAAAGCTCCATTAAGTTATTTTCAATAGGGGTTCCTGTTAAAGCAAACTTAACCTTTGCTTTAACTTCTTTTACAGCTTCACTACTTTGAGCTAATGGATTTTTAATATTTTGACCTTCATCTATTATGCAATAATCAAAGGCTAACTCTTCGTATCTTTCAAAGTCATTTCTTAATGTTCCATAAGTAGTTAATATTACATCATACTCTTCTACTTTTTCAAAAAGTTCTGCCCGCTCTTCTTTAGTTCCATGAAGTGTACACACCTTCATAATAGGAGCAAATTTTTCAAATTCATTTTTCCAGTTGTAAATAAGTGAAGTAGGTGTAACTATAAGACTCTTTTTACCCTTTTCTGACAATAAAAAGGCTATAGTCTGTACAGTTTTCCCAAGTCCCATCTCATCAGCAAGGATTCCACCAAAGCCATAATGACTTACTGTCTTAAACCAATTAAAGCCTGTTATTTGATACTCTCTAAGGGTAGCCTTTAACTCCTCTGGAAGCTTATAATCAACTTTATCTAAGGTATCAAAGCTTTCCTTAATATTGTCTGCTACTTCATTTCCGTTTATAAAGTTAAGATTTTTATCTCTTATTGTATCACTTAAATATATAGCCTTATTTTTAGATATCTCGAACTTATTTCCCTTAAGCTTTTTATCTCCTAAAATATTATCAAGAAGCTCTAAAAAGCCTTGAGTTTCCTTTTCTTCTAGACTTATAAAACTATCATTTTTAAGCTTATAAAATTTTCTGTCACTTCTAAAAGCCTTTAAGATATTATTAAACTCATTAGGATCAACTTGGTCTATATCAAAGCTAAACTCTAAAAATCCACCTTTTTCTCCAACAGCTGCACTTATTGCACCTGATTTATAAACCTTCTGCTCTTTAAATCTATCTGAATAATAAACTTCACCAATGCTACTCAAGCTTTCTATACCTTTAAATAGAAAATTATATAATTCCTCATCATCACCGGTAAATTTAAATTTGTCTTTATCTATATAAAACTTAAAATTACTTAAGCTATTTATTACGTCATTTTCTTTTTTCAAATCTCTTATTAAGTACTTTTCGCCTTTATAACCTTGAAGCATATCAAAAACTTCATTTCCATATTTGCACTTAACCATGCACCATGAAGAAGTTCTGTCTCTATCAAAGTAAAATTCAAGCTCTAGCTCCTCTGAAGTCACCTTTTCTTCTATAGCTTCATCAACAACTAACTCATTAGCTATAGCTTTTATAGCAGGAACAAGTGTAGTAAAAACTTTTTCTGCTTGAGCTTTTTTAAATATTGCACTATCATCCCTACTAAATATATTTACAAAAGGTAATAACTGCTCCTTTTGATCATCTGTAGGAATATATATCTTTTCATCATATAAGAAAACTCCACTATTTCTTATTAACTCTCTAGGAAACTCACCATTTTTCTCTAATATAATATTATCATTTTCTTCCTTAAGACTTAAGCTTAAAGGTATATTATCCATAATTATATTAGTTTTCCCTTTAAAATAAGTAGCTTCCATATTTATAGTTTTATCAGAAGCAAGCTCTAAAAATCTCTTTAATGCTGGTCCTACAAGTATCATCACCTTATTTTTTATAAGTCTTGCAGAGTTTCCCCTATTATATCCATAGTATCCAAAACCATATCCTTGATTACTGCCTTCATTTAATGCTTCTGAAATATTAGCATACTCCCTTATGAAATCAATAATCTTCATATCTTCCTTTGAAAACTTATGTATACTACCATCATACACAAAACCTTTTCCGAACTCTAACTGACTCTTATTATCCATAGCCTTTATAAATTCGAAAATATTTTTAACTACATACAGTTTCTTATTTCCAACCTTAAAAGATGCTTGATAACTATTATAATCCTTCTCAATTAAAGAGATTTCAACATTTACAAGCTCTCTATTGCTTACAATACTACTACCTAATCTTTCAAGAAGTTCAAACCCCTTATTATATTTCTCCTGCTCTGCAAGCACCTCTAAATTGGGATAATCTATTTTGTTACATTCAAGCATATTTATATACTTATAATATGTAGCTGCAATATGCTCACAAGCTAATTTCTCACCATCCATTGTACTTTGATAATGATGATAGCAGTCACACTCAAATTCATTTATTTCATTACTTCTTAAATCTATATTAATATGTGTTTCCTGAGAATCAGTCAACCACTCCTTAGACTTCACAACCCCAAAGATATCTAAAAAGCCATCAGAATAATCCTCACTTACATCTATCTCCTTTACAAGATTTATGCCTTTTTTCCCTTTATCTCTTATAATATCATCACTATACTTTAAAAAATCTATTTTAAGCCAATCAGCCATCTTCCTATTTTTCTTTGTCAAATAATCACTTCCTCCAATGTATCCACATATAATTCTGCTCACATTATTATACCATTAAACTTAACCTATTATAGACGAAAGCTTTAATAATTTATATAAACATAAAGAGCTTAAAAGAATTCCATATATCTTATAGGGAATACTATGTACATAAAGTTTACTAATTAAAAGAATCAAAGGATGAATTACATGAAAGATAAAGCCAAAGATAAAAGAAAAGAAATAATTCCACCTTATACAAGGCCTATTTTCCTTATGATAATAACCTTCGTAGGTGGTTATATGAATGGATATACCTATGTTACAAGAAATGAAATACTAGCTAATATGCATACTGCTAATATGTCAAAACTAGGAATAAACATAGGTCTAGGAAATTATATTGAAGCACTAAACTACTTTATTCCCATTATTGCCTGTATATTAGGAGCTGCATTTAGTGCATTAGTAAAAACTATTATTATAAAGACAAAGTTTAAAGGTGAATGGAGAATATTAGCTCTTATTTTAGAAAGTACTTTATTATTTTTCATAGGATTAATTCCTAGTACTTTTCCTGATCTAATTGTAACTAATCTAGTTTCATTTTTAATGGGATATCAATTATGTTTATTTAGAGAATGTCTTGGCATTCCATTTAACACAACTATATGTACAGGAAATATTAGAAATGTTGGTCAACTATTATTCAAAGCCTTAGATGAAAAAAGTATAAAATCATTAGAAACACTTATTTACTTTACATCTCTTACTTTTTCCTTTGCTATTGGAGCTATTCCAGGTACACTAATATCACTACTTTTAAATACTAAGGCTGTATGGGTTTGTAGTATTATTTTGTTTATTCAAGCTCTTTGGATATATAATAGCAAATTTAATAAGGTACAATGAAAAATTATCATTGTACCTTACCCACTTTGGGAAGTAGTATATATTGGATTAACAATAGTTTTTTAACAAGCAGTACCTGTAAGTTATTTAAAAATCACTTACATGACACCCCTTTATCAATTTTATCTATACATTCTTTACATCTTCTTCTTTTATTACAAAATAAGTTATAATAAAGCCAGCAATGTATGAAATACAAAGACCAAAAAAGAAATTTAACATTGACTGAGGTTGCATTATTGGAATTGCAACTAAACCTGAAGGCCCCCATGAATTTGCTAAAACGTGTGTAAGCATTACATAAGCACCACCAAATCCTGCCCCTAATCCAGCGGTTATAAATGGTTTAAACATAGGCAAAGTAACACCATATATTAAAGGTTCTCCGACACCTAAGAATCCTGCTGGCAATGCACCTACAATAACCTTCTTTAATCTATCATTATGAACTTTTTTAGCTATTAGATATATAGCTATAGCAGCTCCAACTTGTCCTGCACCAGCCATAGCAAGTACTGGAAATAAAGAAACTCCACCCATAGCTTCTAATTGAACTGCGTAGATAGGAATTAATCCATGATGTAATCCCAATAAAACCATTGGTAAGAAAAGTGCCGCTAATACATATCCACTAATTATGCTTACAACTGGGTTTGAAGAATTTATTATTACACTTAAAGCAGAAACTAATCCATCAGATATAAATCCAGCTACAGGCATTATTATAAATACAAATAAAATAGCTGTTATAAGTAATGTTAATAAAGGTGTTAATATTAAATCCAATACGTCAGGCATTCTCTTATGTATAGCCTTTTCTATTTTTGCCAATAAGTAAACACCCATTATAACACCAATAATTCCACCTTTTCCTGTAGTTAAAATAGAGTTTAGAGGAATCTCTTCATTATACAATCCAAAGGTTTGAGATAAAGCCACTATATTAGCACTAATAGACATAGCACCAATCATTCCACCTAGCCCTTCAGTAGCCCCAAATTGTTTAGCAGAATTAATACCTGTATAGATAGCAAAATACCCTAAAAATCCTCCTCCTATAAGAGAGAATAATAACTGAGTTACATTCCAAAAACCAACTGTCGAAAGTGTTCCTTGCCCTTGTAATGTAGAAATTAAACTTGCTAAACCATTAAAAATCCCCGCAGCTATAATAGCAGGTATTAATGGAATAAATATATTAGCAATAGTTGCAATTATTCTCTTAAATTTACTTTCTTTTTGTGCTCCTTTAATCGCAGACTTATTTTCCTTCCAAGCCTCAGTTACTCCACTATCTCTAGGAACTCCTAACTCATCAATACATATATCAGTTATCTTCTTAGCTTTACCTGGCCCTAATACGATTTGAATATAATTACCATTTTTAACTACACCAAGTACCCCATCAATATTTTTTAACTCATCTTCTTTTATTAGCCCTAAATCTTTTACAGTTACCCTTAATCTAGTCATACAATTTGTAGCTTTAACAATGTTTACTTTTCCACCAATAACTTCAACAATCTTTTTAGCTAACTCTAAATTCGACATGTATAAAATCATCCCCTTATTAAATATATTATAAATTCATAAAAAATACATATTGTAGTAAACCTTTACACCTAAAAATTGCAGCGTTTTAATAAACTACATTATTATATATTCATCCAAATTTCACTTTATACATATTAAAAGGATAGTTTAAATACAATCTTTTTCAATTAATTTTATTGTCTCCATCATTTATTCTTTTTCTATTCAATCTATTTAGATAAATAATAGCAAATTTAATAAGGTACAATGAAAAATAATCATTGTACCTTATGTTAATATTCTTGTAAAAAATAGATTACTATTTAAGTAACTCTTCATTAATCTCTTTTACCGATTTATACACAAAATCTGCTTTAATTTTTGATTCATTATATTCTTCTATAGTTGTTTCTCCAGATAAAACTAATATAGAAGAAATACCTGAGTTTTCTCCAGTCTTAATATCTGTATATAATCTATCTCCAACTATAGCCATATCTCTCTTATTGACACTATACTTTTTGCAGATTGAGTTAATTATTTCTTTATTAGGTTTACCTATTATATAAGGCTTTTTACCAGTAGAACTATAAATCAACTCTATAATAGCTCCTGTATCAGGCATATACTTTCCATTTTCTAATGGACAATTTTTATCAGGATGTGTAGCAATATATGTAACACCTTCCCTGATAAGATCGCAAGCTATCCATAGTTTATTATAAGTTAGAGTTGTATCAAATCCTAAAACTACAAAATCAATATTATTTTCATATCTATCAGTAATATTAAACCCTGCATTTAGAAATTCTTCTTTTAAATACTCTGTGCCTAATAAAAAAACCTTACTATTTGATTTTATAGAGTTTAAATAAATAGTTGTTGCTTCTCCTGATGTAAATATTCTTTCTTCATCTATATCGAATCCCAATCTATTTAATTTTTCTTTATAAACTTTTCTATTTTTAGAAGAATTATTAGTTAAGAAAATATACTCTTTTCCCATTGACTTAATTGTATTTATAAACTCTATAGCGCCATCTATTATTTCATTACCTAAATATATTGTGCCATCCATATCTAAAATAAAGCATTTTAAATCATCAATAGACTTCATATACCTCCTCATATCTCATATAAATGAGCTCACTTTCTTGTAATAGTTGTTATCATAAAGTTAAACTGTTGTTTTATATCAATTAGTAATTATATATTTAAACAACAGTCTAATATAGCCTTTTTACTATTCAGTTGCGCCAATTTCACTTGATATTGTCTTATTTACCTTGGCTAGCTTTTCAGCTTTATCATGTCTTTTTTGTAATATAGCACCACAAATAGTACTTACTAAAGCAACAAACGAAACAAACACACCTATTAACATTACATTCCCATTACTTACCTTTAATAAATAAGTACAAATTGTAGGAACTATACCTGCAACTAAGAAGCTAGGTGCATGATATACAAATGAAATACCTGAATATCTAACTTCTGTTTCAAAAAGTTGTGCCCATAGAGATCCTAGCACTCCCCATATTCCAGAATACATAATGCTCCAACCTACTATTATAACAGAAGTGATAACGAATAGGTTTCCCCCACTATTTTCTATTATCTTCATTCCTGGAATAGCTATAAGACCACAAGCAATACTTGATATACAAAACAACTTGCCTTTACCTAATTTATCTGCAAGCTTACCTGCCCATAGAATAAATGGCATAGCAGAAATAGCAAATACTATATTTACTATATACATTGAACTCTGATCTACTCCTAAATTTTGAGTTGCATAAGAAAGTGTAAATACAGCAAATACATTATAGAATACACCATCAATCCATCTTGTCCCACAACCAAGTAAAATTGTCTTCCAATAATTTTTAAACATTTGTACAAGTGGCATAGCAGTCTTCTTTTCTTCAGCTTCTTGCTGTTTAACTTTTTCTTGAGCTTTTGCAAAGTCTTCAGTTTCCATAATATTAATTCTTATATACATTATTAATACGATTAAAACAGCACTTATCATAAATGCTATACGCCATCCATAAGCTAAAAACATAGTCTCTGATAACAGCTTTGATGGTATAGCTAATAATAATGATGCAAATGCTAATCCAACTGGTAATCCCATTTGTGGAATTGCAGCATAAAAAGCTCTTTCCTTTGGATCTGCATTTTCAAAGGCCATAAGAATTCCTCCGCCCCATTTACCACCTAAACCAAAACATTGAGTTAAACGGAAAATTTGCAACAAAATTGGTGCCATAATACCTATATTTTCATAGGAAGGTATTAATCCTATTGCAAAGGTCGAAATCCCCATAAAGGCAAGAGATGCTATTACAGTAAACTTTCTTCCTAATTTATCACCATAATTCCCAAAAAACATAGCTCCAAAAGGTCTAGCTAAATAACCTATTGCGAAAGATAAATAAGATAGAATTTGTGCAGCATATGGATCACTTACCCCTGAAAAAAATACTTTATTAAATACTGTTCCAGCAGCTTGTCCATATAACAAGAAACAATACCATTCAACAGCTCCTCCTAGTAAGGTAACTATTGCAACTTTTTTCATTGAAGTTGATTTTGAAGATTTATTAATAACTGTAGTTTTAGACATTTTATTCACTCCTTTAAATTAATGTTTATCACTATCTAAATAAACAAAGGGATGTGGTCCTGAATAATCTGCTCCCGTTGGAATAGTTTCTACATAAGAGACTATATTTCCATCTATATAAGTGTGTAATAAATATCCTGGATCTGCTAAATAGAATGCATCTCCACCTTCTGGAGAGAAGTCTATATCCATAAGCATAGAAATAGGTGGACATATCATAGTTCTAATACCTTGCCAACTTGCTATTGTTCCACGATGCAAATGTCCACAGCATAGAGTAAGATTATTATGAGTTTTTAAAATTCTTGCAAATTCCTCTACATTTCCAAACGGCTCGTCCATCTTAGTTAAACCAGTAGTAAAAGGTGGATGATGAGTAAATACCATAGTTGGCTTTTCTGGTTCTTCCTTTAATTTTTCTTCTAACCATACAGCGACTTTTTCAGATAACTTCCCCCAATGTTTTCCTTGATCAATTGTTTCAATACCAATAACTCTTACTGGATAATCATCAATTGAATAGCAAATATACGGACTAATATCTTTCTTTACAGGACACATCTCTCCAAATATATCTAAAAAATCTTCTCTATTATCATGATTCCCAGGAACAATATAAACATGTTTGTTAAGGCGTCCTAACATAGCCTTAACTACTTCATAGGAAATCCTATTTCCATTATCAGCTAAATCTCCAGTTATAATATACATATCTGGTTTTTCTTTGAGCCTTTCAAAGTGATCAATAGCCATCCTAAAGTTTTCCATAGTATTCATTTTCCCAAATGATAATTGCCCATCAATCCTTAGATGAATGTCAGATAGTTGTAAGATTCTCATAATAACCTCTCCTTTTTAATAAATTTCAATTAACCTAAAAATTTACTATTAAATTTTTAATAAAATTTTCAGATATTTTAATTATATTTTCATTAAAATTTTAATTAATATTTTTAAGTAAACGTTTTACTTATCTACATTTATAGATTTTACCAGTATTTACCACAAGGGTCAAGGGTGTTTTGACATATTTTATTAAAAATGTTAAAATATATATAAATAATTATTTAAAAATCAATTTAATTAAAATAAATAATTTTAACTATTAAAATTTTAATAAACTATTTAACAAGGGGCTCTAAGAATGATAAAAAAAAATAAACCTACATTAAGTGAAGTTGCAAAATTAGCTGGAGTTTCAGTGCCAACAGCTTCTATGATAATTTCACAAAAACCAGGAGTTACGTTTTCACCTGAAACTATAAAAAAAGTTATGGATGCAGTTGAAGAGTTAAATTACGTTGGCAAAATAGATAAACTAAATAATATAGCTAAAGTAACAGATAAAATAATTGCTGTTATTTGTCCTAATATAACTAATCCATATTATGCAACAATAGTACAATCTATAGAACAAGCTGCAAGACAAGATGGTCTAGATGTTATACTTTTTAATACTTATAGAGATCCTTTAATAGAAAAAAGAATTGTCCAAACATTATATAAATTAAATGTTGTAGGAATTATATTTGCAATGATGCCAAGCGATCCTCAATTTGCTGAACAGTTAAACTTCAAATTACCAATTGTAGTTATTGGTGATAGCGATTGTTCAGTTCATATTGATACTGTTGAAGTAAGCAATTATAATGCTGGCGTTTTAATTGGAAAGCATCTTATAGATTTAGGTCATAAACATATAGCATTTTTATCTCCAACATTGGATCATATAAATACTGCAAGATTAAAAAGATTGGAAGGACTTAAAGATACTTTTAAGAAGGCTGGAAATAATTACTCTATCTTAGTTAAATCTCAAAATATCACTCCAGATATAGAAAGAAATAATATATCTATTGAGCATGTTGTTGGATATAATTTATGTAAAGAGTCTTTAAAAGAAAAAAAATTAACTGCATTTGTTGGTCTTAATGATATGATATCTTACGGAATAATAGATGCTATTATTGATTCTGGTTATAAAATACCTACTGACTATAGTATTTGTGGATTTGATAATATATTCCCATCTCATCTATCCCCAATTTCTTTAACATCTATAGAACATTGTATAGAAGATATTGGACATAATGCATTTAATATTTTATTAAGTAAGATTGATAAAGAAACAAGACCAACATTTAAAAATAGTTCAATTATTAGAGTTGAATATTCACAAAAATTAATACAACGTAATTCTACTGGACCAGTTCGTTCATAAAAGTAGAATGTAATTAAAAAAGATGACTCCTGTTCAATACAGGAAGCATCTTTTAAATTGATCTATTCTTTTTTAATATACCTTTTATATTCTTTTCTTAATTTGTAACTAATTCTTTTTTTGATAGCATCTTATAAAGTGCTCCTATTTGATTTGAATCATTACCAAATTTACACCTGACTACTTCGGCTTCTGGCAATCCAAGATTTAAGTTTCTATAATACTCCTTAACATTTTTAATTATATACTCCATTAATATATCTTGAGCACTTATTCCTCCACCTATGCAAATCTTTTCTGGATCAAATAGACACTGTAAGTTATAAATCTGTACTGCTAAGTTTTTAGTGTATTGATCTATAATTTCTACAGCATCCTTATCATTATTCTTAATGTATTCGAAAGCTTGTATTCCATCTAATTCTTCAGATTTTAGTCCCTTACTTTCAGCTATTTGTGAAACCAGCCCTATTGCACTACCAACAAATCCTAAAAATCCATTCATATTGTAAGGGTTAGATATATTGCTTTGAATATAGCTAAATTCACCAGCCATAAAATGTTTACCCCTATGAACTTTTCTATCCTTGATTATTCCACCACCAACTCCAGTTCCAAGTATCATCACTATTCCGTCAGTATTTTCTTTTAAGCTACCCTTCCATACTTCTGCAAGTGCAGCTGCTTTACCATCATTTTCAATAACTATATCACAATTACACCTTTCTTGTAGTTCTTTAACAATTTCTCTTTTATCATTGTATCTTAAGAATCCACCAGTATATGCATATCCATTATCGCTATCAATAATTCCAGGCATACTCATTGCTATACCTTGAATATCATCTTTTTTATATTCATCATAAATACTCCCTATTGTTTCTCTAAAATTCTCAAAACTATCTGTAGGAGTTTTAACCTTTCCTGTAATTATAAACTCTGCATCTTCAGTCATTATAGAATATTTTATAGCACTTCCACCTACGTCAAAAACTAAATACTTCATAATCTCATCCCCTCTTTTCTATCTAAATATAAACTTAGTTCTAACCTTAATTAATTATAAAGTTAGAACTAAAAAACCTTATTATTAAATTAAACTGTTGTTTCTCTTGATTTTATATCCTCAATTATCGCTTTAAAGCTTGCATTTGTAATTGGATAAAATGCTATTATAGCTGCTGATATTATATATGCCATTGCTGGAACCATACTTCTTAATAACGATATTGATGATAAAACTGTTGCTGTTTGTTCAACACCTGCTACATATCCAACTGTTGACATTACTGAACCAGCAATTAATCCCCCAAACGCCATACCACATTTATTAATAAACGTTAAGCTAGAAGATACTGTTCCTGCTCCACTTACACCTAATTTCCATTGTGCATAATCAACACAATCTGGCAACATTGCCCACCCTATTATCCCTGAAATTTGTCCAAAAGCTGTTATACAAATTGATGCTATCATTACTACTGTAACATTTGAAACTGGTGTTAAAAATAGCCAAATACAAACTACAGCTGATAAAGCATTACCAAATATAAAAATCTTTTTCTTATCTACTTTTCTTGAAAATACTGGTATCATGACTGCTATAGGTACTGCTGCTAAGGTACCTATTAATCCAATAACAGGAACTAGATCAGCTCTTCCAACATTATATGTCATATAGTACATATTTACTGAGTTAGATGCAGCTAATGCTAACATTTGAATTCCAAAAGCAGCCATTAATAAAAGTAGTGGTTTGTTTTTTATAATTATATTTATTTGAGATTTAAATGAAATTTTTTCTCTCTTACCACTTAATTCATCTTCATTGATAACATCATGCCTTTTTGCTCCCCAAGCACATAACCAAAATGATATTATTGTAAGTGCTGCTACAAGTATAGCGAATTTTTGCCATCCTGATGCACCTCCCCCAAATAAATTAACTAAAGGCAATGTACCAACTGCTACAAATAAATTAGCTGGTATTGCCATTATTTGTTTAGCTGAAGCAATGTCTGTTCTTTGACTTGAATCCTCAGACATAACTGGAGTTAAGGAATGATAAGGAATATTTACCATTGTTGATAACAATGAATACATAATATAAGTAACATATGCATATACAACCTTTTGCCCTGAAGTCATATCAAATGTTGAGAACATAAGAATTACATTTAATGCTAAAAACGGTGTTGTAAAAATAATCCAAGGTCTATACTTACCATATTTACTTCTTGTTCTATCAGACAACATTCCCATTAACGGGTCTGTAACAGCATCTACTAATCTAGATAATAGAAATAAAGAACCTACTGACAATGCTGAAATTCCAAAAATATCAGTATAAAAGAACATTAAATATGACATAATTAACGCAAAACTAATATTGGAACCTACTCCACCAAATGAATATTTCAGTATCTCCATCTTACTTGATTTTCTCACATTTCTCTCATTACTCATTATTTACCCTCTCCCTTTTTAATTAGTTCTAGACGCTAATTTTACAAAGTACAAAGCCATTTCTTTTTGTTCATCATTTAAAGTAACATTTACAAAATCAATCAAGTCTTTTCCATAAACAGTTTTTTCAGTTTTATTCTCCAAGAATTTCACTAAGTTATTAATAATGATTTCTTTATATTCTTTAGGAGTTATAGATAACAATGCATGAGCTGCATTATTCCCACTTCTTGTCCAAAGATACTCTGGAAGTATATCTAATCTATCATTTTCTTCAATAAACCTCTTATATTTAATTAATTCTTCTGAAGAAATTTCCTTATCTTTTGATAACCCATATCTTTCATATTGTTCTATCGGAGCTTCATTTGATATCATAAACTCTCTAATTTTATTTAACATCCTAACTTCAACATCAATATTATCAATTTCATATTCTTGTTTTGGATCATTTTGAATATTATATAGCTTTGTTCCATAATTGTATGAATCAGATATTGATACCCCCAAGCCTGCCTTTATCCTCATTGTTTTGCAACCCTTAGTAAATTCAAAAGGTTCAGATAACTCAATTTCTTGAAGTTCTTGAGGTGAAAACATATTTCTCATATGGGTAGGCATTAATGTATACTCATATAAAGAACTATTACCTCTTTCTGATGGAGCCTTCATATACATGTACTCACCATCAGTACAATTTATATGAGCACCATGATATCCAAATATTGCATAATCTCTAATCTTCTTGTCATTAATTATGGTATCCTTTAAAGATTTACCTTCCATATCTTTAGGTATATCTAAATTAAAAAATTCTAAAATCGTTGGAGCAATATCAACATTTTGTACTAATGCAGTTCTTCTTTCTCCACACACCTTACTTCTTGGATCCCATATAAATAATGGTGTATTTGCAATTTCATTGTAAACAGGCATAACTGACTTAGACCACCATCCATGCTCACCTAATAAATAACCATGGTCTGTATTTACTATTAACATTGTATCTTCCCACATATTATATTCATCCATCTTGTCTAAAACCTTGCCTAAATAAGCATCACACATACTTAATAAGGCAGCATACTCTAACCTAGTATTATTGATTACATCATCATCCTCTTCAACAAAATAGTATGGAGGCCAATCTGAATTATTTCCTTTATATTCATTTTTGTATAATTTTTTATAGTGCTCCATTGAGAAAAACGGCTCATGAGGGTCAAAGGTTTCAATTTGTAAAAACCAATTATCAGCATCTTTATTTTTATCAATAAACTCAATACCATTTTTAAATGTCACAGCTTGTGACATTCTTTCTTCACAATTCATATATTCCCTATTTATCGCATCTTGTCTTTGCATTTTTTTAAATATAGGCACATTCATCCCTTTAAATGCAGATTCTTTATTATGCTTATAATTAACATCACATTTCCATGGATCACCTTCTTGTCCCCTTGAAATCTCCCATGAACTATATCTTGTATGGTAAGTAGCTCCACCATCTTCCCAATAGTGCTGATGATCTGAAACTAAATGACTGGTAATTCCATTATTTTTTAATATTTCAGGCATTGAATCATCAAATGGCTCTATAGGTCCCCAGCTTCTATGCAAAAAGTTAAACCTTCCAGTATGAAGTTCTCTTCTAGCAGGCATACATGGTAAACTTCCAACATAACAATTATCAAAAACTACTGTTTTATCTAACAATCTTTTAAAATTTGGAGTATGAGTCCAATCACATCCATAGCTTGATAGCATGTCTCTATTTAAAGAATCAAACATTACCATTATTGCTTTCATTATTTTCCCTCCTTAATTCAGTATAACAACATTTTATAATTTAAAGTAAACATTTTCATTTCATATTTTATCTTTATTACAACATAGAAATCTAAAGATATGTAAATTCAATCAGGTCAATCTTATATTATTGAGTTAATATTTTACATATATAGATTAATATTTAGCCATTCTAAAAATGCTTTATTAATTTATCCCTTAAAACTAATAAAAGCATAGATTAAAATCCATGCTTTCTAAGTTAATATTTGTATGTGTACTCAATAAATTTTATTTCATTTCTCTTGCATAATACTTTAGTTTCAAGTTTATCCAAAATCAATATTTCAGCTTTACTATAATCCATAATTGATTTACTTTTTAAATATTTAACATCTTCATCAGTTAAATTATCATGTCTTCCTAATCTTATCCAAAAATCATATGAGCTACCACTGCTTTCATTAAGTGTATATATTTTCTCCTCATATTTTCCCTTTCTCAACGAATTAATATTTATAAGAAAATCTATAACATTATCCTTCTCTAATAGATTATTACCACAATCATAGACTAAAATTTGAATATTATTTCCCCTTTTTGTCACTATAAGATTATCATCCTTATGAATTAATATATTTCCTAATTTATTTAATAAAACATAGGCATTATATGAAGCTTTATTTATTCCATTACTTGTCATCAATCCAATATTATTATTAAATATAGCTTTAGTTGTTCCTTTTATTGTTTCAATATAATCAGTGAAGGTCCAATATCCTAAGCTAGACACATCATCTAAATTATCAATAATATTTTTAATTATATAACTGGCTTTATAACAAGTATCACCATATGTTTTTAAATCATTTCTCCCAAGTAAATTCCACTCAGTTACGTGTACATCACATACTAAATTATATTGACTTAATAGATTTTTAACTTTAAATAATGTATTCTTAATATAATTATTTATATCTTCTTCAAGATTATTTAAATTATTATCTATTATACCTGTCGGATATAAATGCAATGAAAGAAAATCAATTTTACACTTATTCTTTTCTGTAAATTCTATATACTCTTTAAACCAATCATTTATAAACAAGGATGTAGCCTCTACTGCTGGACCACCTATCTTTATATCAAAATCTATATCTTTGATTGCTTCATATGTACTTTTATAAAACTCTAAATATTCCTTCAAGCTGCCACACCAAAAAGAATTTCCTTTTATAAGATCACTAGTCAATTTATTGCTATTTTCAACTTTATATACTCTAAATAATGATGGTTCATTCCAAAATTCAAAATACCACTCCTGTACTTCTTCTAATCCATATCGATTAATACAGTTTCTAATAAATTCCTTTACAAGAAATGTCCATTTATCCATAGACTTCGGTCTACTAATATTAAATACCCCATTTAAGATTACTTCATTATTGTTTAAAGCTAATTTTCTAGGCATAAATCCTAATTCAATAAAAGGCTTTAATCCTATACTATATAAAAAATCCAAAATTTCATTAACACGATTAAAATGTATAATTGGATTGCCATCCTTATCCTCATCATATACATCCATATCATCATTAAAAATACCGTGAAATCTTATATATTTAAAACCTATTTCTTTTTGGATTTGAATAATTTGCTTCCTAACATCCTCTACTTGTATTAATTTTGCTCTACCTACAGTAATTAAATTTTTCCAATTATGATTAATTCGTCCTTTGGATTTATTTAAATCTAAGTTCATCTCTCTATTTAATACATTAATATCTAATCCTGAAAAACTACTATATCTATTTAAAGTAGATTTTAACACTTTACTTATTTGAGAAAGAGATTCAAATTTATCCTTTCCAAAGCTATTTACATGTTCACTAAAACTATTTCTCAACTTTCTATACCTACTTGGAGTTTGCCCGTATCTTTCAAAAAAAATCTTATTAAAAGAACGAGAATTTGGAAAACCATTTTCTAACGCAATATTCAAAATAGATTTATTAGTATTTACTAAATCTGGCAAAGATTTATTTAGCCTATATATGTTTAAATAGTTCAAAAAAGTCAACCCAGTAGCACTTTTAAAAAACTTAGCTAGATATTGTGGTGTAAAAAATGCAGCTTCAGCTACTTCTGTTAAAGTAATATTATTTTGATAGTTTTCATTTATATAAGTATCTATAATCTTTAATCTTTCAATATTTTTGCTATTAACTTTTGAGATTTCTACACTATTATTGTTTGAATATTTATTTAATAAATTATATATCAATTCAATCTTTAAGCTTTGTAATTTTATTTCACTTAATTTATCAGGTTTATAATAAATATCAATTATCTCACTTATAATATTCATAATTATATAATCAAATGATACAACATCTTTAACTAAATTAAATTCATCTATACCTACTGTACCACTAGTAAAAAAATTATCTTTTTTAATATTCAAAATCAAGATAGTACTATCTTTTATCCATTCAATAGAATTAATCTCATTACCCTCAAAAAATATAAAATTATTAGGATTCAATGATCTTATTATATTACCATTACTTATTTTAACATTACCTTCAACTAGATATAATAATTGATTTCCCAGGCTTATATTAAAGTATTTTTCTTCTCTATTTTTCTTTAGTATTTCTATATAATTATCTAGTATTCTTTTACTCATTCCCCTTTGTTAACCTCTCAATAATATATTATGAAAATTATACCACTATTTGATATATTATTGTACCTGAAACACTTACTGGATTTACAGTGCTCTGTTGCTTATGCTACTCACACATATAATAAGGTAAAATGAAAAAATAATCATTGTACCTTACATTAAAATATGTTCTTCATATATTTCTATTACCTAAAATCTCCAATTCTTACTAGTCACCACTATTATCAAACTAGAAAATATAACCTGTTGAATTATATACTTAATTTTGATAATATAACGGTACGGGTTTTAGTATCTTACAAGTGGAGAGAATAAATTCTATTTAACACATAGTTGTTAGAGCAGGTAGTGAGTACTGGCATACTCACTTTTTTTGTTTATATAATTAATTTCATTAATCTAAAAATTTAATTATATCCTTATATATGTTGCTGATACTATGTCCTGCATCCACCATATAGTTTACATTAACATCAGTTAACAATCTTTCCGCTCTCTCCTTAGTTTCTAAAGACTTTAGCATTATGTCTTTTTCACCGACAAATATAGAAATAGGCATTTTAAGCTTTTTCAATTCATCATCCTTAAATACTGGAATTGTTTCATTTCTATAATTAAAATACTTAACGATTAATCTTTGATATCTTAAAATAGTATCCGGCATTGGCTTATCTCCGTTTACTTTATAATATAATTTATCAATCCCCTTTGCTCCTAAAAGCATATATAATATGTATCTAAATATAAATGACTTTTTCTGTCCACCAATTCCTGAGGGTGATATCAATACTAATTTTTCTACCATATGAGGATAATCAATTGCAAATCTTGTTGCTATCCATCCACCTAATGATATTCCTATAATGCTTGTCTTTTTTATATCTAAAGATTTAAATATGTCTAACAACCATTGTGAGTGAAAATCTCATAAGCATTTCGTCATAATAACCTTGGATATAGTCTCTTCCTTCTTCAGATTTAAATATATCTTTTGTACTCATATGCTAAAGAAACCTCCATTAACTTAATAACCATCTTTCAGCATCTTCTATATTGTGACATACTCTAAAATTAGTACCTTTGTTTATTTCCAAAACCAGCTCTTTAAATCTATCACTAAGCACTCTTTCTTCATCAATTATAAAAGCAACTCTTATTTTATAATTAATGAACTTTTGTAAAGCCATTCCTAATAGCTTTGTTTTCAAATCATAAAATTCATCTGCAATAGCATTTCCATCAATAACTACTAAGCTTATCCTTTCTCCAAAACATGCTGATATAATATCCATCACATCTTGTCCTGAAGATATCTTTGTATCTATTTCATTGTATATAATATAACTTTTATTATTTTTATTAATAACACTATATTTCATTAATATCATCTCCTATTTTTTATCTTCTCTAAGCATTTCTATTACATCTAATACTTCTTTGGTAGTGTTTATATTTGCCCAAAGCATAACCCTTAACCTATTCACATTTTTGCTGTACTTAATATTAATAGTATTCTTTTGCAAACTATCATTTTTGCAATTCATTACTGCTAATAACATATTAGAAATTCTTGAATATTCATCACTATCTATTCCTTCTAAATCTATAACACTAGATACCTTTATCTCATTTTTCACTTCAAAATTTAGCTCATTATTTGAAAGTTCAATCTCTTCATCATAAGAAATAGCTTCACTCTCATCAATAGAATCTTCCACCTTTGTAAATCTCTCTAAATCTAAAGGGGATATTCTCCATTGCTTACCAAGTTTATTAGCATTAAGTTTTCCTTCTTTTATAAACTTTCTTACTGTTTTATGATGTATACCTAAAATTTCTGCAACCTGATCTATAGTATAAAACTTATTTTCCATTAAACCATCCTCTTTCTTGGTAGTATCTATATATTATATTACAAACTTCATATTGTCAAACACTTTATTGCTTTTTATTGTACTTTATTAAACTTTATTGCCATTATATATACTTTAATATAATTATAAAGCATGATATTGCATTTTAAAATATTCACTTATAATTTCAAATTAGCTGTAGTACAAGTAATACTATTTATGGTTTGCTTAATTATTATCACTTATTTTAGGATAAATAATTATACATTTTTTACATTTAATATGTATAATTATATAACTTTACATTTTTTGCTATATATTTTAAAATATTATAGTACAAAAAGGAGGTGTATTAATGTCGAACAATCAAATATATAGTTATATAGAAAAACGAATGGTTGATAGTGGTTCAAATTCTATTAAATTTGATCCCGATAGACACAATAAATATAATTCATCAGATAGAGTAAGTACTGGTGTAAAAGTTATTTGTGCTATGATTATACTTGCAACACTATACATACTATTTAA
>OGIX01000356.1_pt1 | contig 38409 bp, 55 predicted proteins | sample 1571901 | NCBI WGS metagenome assembly OGIX01 (sample SAMEA2582102, study PRJEB24529) | metagenome | biome: Human gut stool | place: China | collected 2011
AACTAAGGCTTTTTTTGTTACTTGTATTAATCTATATAATTTAAAACAGTTTTGTTTAATATAGTATATTGTGATAGAATGAAAGCGTATTATAAAAAACTATTTAAACAATGAGGTGATAATTATGAGTACAATTAGTCATTATAAAGAAGTAGATATTAATAAAAAGAATCCCCTCCTTTCACAAATTAGAACGACTGTTGAAACAGCATTTTATGGTAACAATTTTGAAAGAGTAACAGATATTTCAAAAGCATATTATTTAGCAAAAAATTGTCCTAGTACAATTGTGACAGATGTTCCAATAAAGCATACCCAAGAATTAGGGTTACCAGTAGATTCTAAAATGTTAGTAAATAATCATGGAAAAATTGTTGGAAGAACAGCAGCTGCACGACATATTATTGGGCATTTAGGAGAAGATACTAACGAATTAGCAGGAGTTCTTAGAGATGCAATTTTTGAAGCTAGTGACAGAAAATTCTATAAGACAGAAGTTTATGTAGGATTAGATGAAGATTTTATGTTAAAATCACACCTTGCTGTCCCAAAAGGTTATGAATTTAATATGTTATCATATATGCTAAATTTTCAACCAGTAACTTCAGAATATGAAAAAATGTATCAAGCTTCTCATAAATATGAAGAAGGAGACATTTTTATTTATGCTGATCCTGAATTTAAAGATGAAAACTATCCTAATGGCCTAGTAATAATTGATGCTGAACATAATGTAGCTGCAATATTAGGTTTAAGATATTTTGGAGAACTAAAAAAATCGACATTAACATTAGCTTGGGCAATAGCTCATAGACATGGATACACAGCTTCACATGGTGGAGAAAAAGTATTTAGATTTGACGATAAAGATGATAAAGTTTTTGCATTCTATGGACTATCTGGCTCAGGAAAATCGACATTAACTCATGCTAAACATGGTGGCAAATATGATATTGATGTTCTTCATGATGATGCTTTTGTAATTTCAAGAATAAATGGAAGTTCAGTTGCATTAGAACCAGCCTATTTTGATAAGACTAATGATTATATGCCTGGTTCAAAAGAAGCAAGCTACTTTACCACAGTTATGAATGTAGGTGTAACGTTAAATGAGGAAAATAAGCGAGTTTTAGTAACTGAAGATTTACGTAATGGAAATGGTCGTACAATTAAGTCAAGATATGCTTCATTGAATAGGGTGGATAAAGAAAATGCACCTATAGATTCTATTTTTTGGATTATGAAAGATGATAGTCTTCCACCTGTTGTTAAGTTAGATAATCCAACGTTAGCAGCAACTTTTGGAGTAACATTAGCTACTAAGAGATCAACAGCAGAAAATGTAGTAAATGCTGATAGAAATTCTCTTGTAATTGAGCCTTTTGCTAATCCATTTCGTGCATATCCATTAGCTGAAGATTATCGTGACTTTAAAGAGTTATTTGAAAAACGTAATGTATCTGGTTATATAGTGAATACAGCATCTTATAACGGTATTGATATTGATAAAGAGATAACTTTACAAATTTTAGAAGATATAGCTAATGAAAAAGTTAATTGGGAAAAATTTGGTTCTTTAGATGGAATGTATTACTTACCATTTGAAAAATATCCAGTTGATTTTAAAGATAAGAGTTACACTGAGAAATTGAAGAGAAGATTAGAAATTAGACTGGAATGGATTGAAAAGTATGAGGGAAACCATCCTGATAATCCATTGCCAGCTGAAATAAAAGATTGTTTAAGTAATTTAATTAATGAATTAAATTAAATAATATTTAATTTAGTTGCTGTAAATGTTGGTTTATCAACGTTTATGGCAACTTTTTTTTATGCTTTTATATAAATGACCCACAAAATGACCCACACTTGTTTTTAGTTCTGCATAAAATTAGCAAATTTAAGTGATGTTTCTTGCTTTCGATTTTGTGTAACATGAGTATAAATATCAAGTGTCATTTTTGAAGTTGAATGTCCTAAGCGTTCTTGAACTTCCTTGATGTTAGCGCCAGACTCAAATAAAAGGGAAGCGTGAGTATGTCTAAAACCATGTGCTGTTATTTTTTTCATATCTGGAAAATTACGATATACTGTTCCTAACCAAGATGTTGCAACATGAGATGGATAATATTGGTTAGTCTCAGGATTTGTAAATAAAAACTGTTGAGAGTTATTAGTGTTAAAACCAAATTTCAATAGTCTCTTTTGTTGCTGTAATCTCCATTTTCTTAATACAGATAACGTAACATCATCTATAGAGATTACTCGTTTTGATTTCTTAGTTTTAGGTGTGTTTATAGTTGTTTCTTTCTTACCAGGATTATATGCAGTGGTTTTAGTTATGGTAATTATTTGATTATTAAAGTCTATATCTTTCCATTGTAAAGCTAAGCATTCACCAGAACGCATACCAGAATAGGCAAGTAGTCTAAAAAACGTATAGTATTTGAAATTGTATCCTTTGACATTTTCTAAAAAAGTGATAAGTTCATCTTTAGAGTAAAAATTATTATCAGATTCAATATGCTTATATTTTTTCTTATCAGTAGCTTTTGGAAAAATTACCAATTTAAAAACATTAACAGCTAACATACTCAATTTAACAGCATAATTTAATGGAGAATTGAGTATTACTAGATATTGACGATAACTCTTGTATTTAGCAGCTAACTTATTAACTATTTGTTGAGCTAATGCAGTAGTAATTTTTTTAATATTTGCATTACCAATCAAAGGTTTTACAACTCGTTCATATCTTATTTTTTTGGTCTCGGCTGTATTAGGTTTTACAGTGTTCTTGTATGATTCAAACCATAAGTTAAACAAGTCATCAAAGGTTTTAATATTTGTATCTTTAGCTTTTCCATAGTTTCCATTGGCAAAGTCTAATTGTAATTGCCTAATTACACGTTCTGCATCTTTTTTTCTTTTGAATCCTCTCCTGGAAGTTTCTACACGTTTACCAGTTACTGGATCAATACCTAAATATAATTTAAATCTATACAAGGATTCACCTTTTTTAGTATATTTGATTATTTGAGCCATTATAATCATCTCCTTAGAATGTACGTTCTTTTTAAAGTATTTTTAAACCCGTCGATTTTGACGGGTTTAAACTAATTATTTTAAGAATATTGTTTTTACAAAATAAGCTATAGCAGGTAAAACGACACCAGTAGTTAATAAGCCTATGATCCACCACACTAATTTTGTTAGAGAATCTATTTTTGTGTTCAATAAATCAAATTTAGAGTCTATTTTCTTGTCTGACTCATTAAATTTATAGTCAATCTTTTCATCTAACTTATTGAATTTATAATCTAGCTTATTATCAACCTGAGTAATTTTATTGTCTAAGTTATCTAACTTACGTTGTGTTTTTTCTTCAGATAATTTTAATTCTGGATGTGTTACATAATCATTATTCATATTTCCGCCACCTCCATCAGATGAGTTTCTACCCTTATTATACAAAACTTGAACATGATTTTATATGTTATAATGTAATCTCGCAAAATCAACTAATGTAGAAACAAACTGATAATCATAACTAGCATTAGGTATGTCTATGCCTGTAGATTTGTCAGATGTTTTATGTTTTGTATACAAAGCAGACGCTTTTTTTAATCTAACTTCTAAATCCTCTGTCGAGCCGTTATAAACATTAAAAATAGAGTTTTTCCATAGATTTATACCATTTTGTAATATATATACTTCATCAGAATATCTTTTCTGCTTTCTATACATTATCGATAACTTTTCGCAAATTTGAGTAGGGGAGATTTCAAGTATTGTTAACCATAATTTCTCTGCTTCATCCCAGTCACCATACTTATAAGCTAATTCACCTTTTAGGAAAATTTCATCACATAAGAAGTATCTGTAGCTACTTATCATGGTTAAAGCTCCATTTTCATTTACAGATGAACGGGCTATTGCCAGTGCTTCATTTTTATCAAATGTATTATTTTTAGCTGAATCGATTAAGGCTTGTTTGGTGTTGTTAATAGATTTTTGTGTAGCTATAGGATATCCAGTCCTAACATTTATTTTCTTTTTTATGGTCTTGTTAATATGTTTATAACTATTATTTTTTCTAAGACTTTTTTTAGTCTTATCATGAGCCATATATAAAAGAGAACATAATTCTGTACCAATACTAGAATTAGCTATATCAGGAAAATATACATTTCTATCTGGCAAAGAAAAATTTGACAATATTAGATTCATAGATGGAACTTTATCATTTGTACCAGAGAAAACGAATTCAGGTGTATGATATTTTTCTTCTAAGATTTGTAATAACTCATTTTTAAAAATATCATAATAATTATTAATGTATCTTTTTTCTTTGTAGCCTAATATATGAGAAAAATCTATGATTTCTGATGCAGTTAATTTACCATCATATACAATTTTTTTAGTAAGAGCAAAAAAATCAGGAAACATACTCGTATCTAAAGTGTCCAAAAAACTATAGAGGTTATATTTTGAAATAGCGTAAATAATAGAAATACTTGAATAATTAATAAAAGAATCATTATTAATGATTTTTTGAAGAGAATTTATTTCTAATAATGTTTCCTTAATATACTCACCATCATATAACCTTCTTTCCAAAGAATATAGGTAGAGAAATGCATACCTAATATCTTTTGGACAATTACGTTTTACAAGCCAATTTAAAAAATAAAATCGTTGGTTTGGTTGAAGTGATTCATATGATGGATAGTAAGGAACTTTTTCTAAATTGTGAAAATCTTCAGATATTGGCAAGTCTATATCTATCGCAGAAGGTTCATCAGTATAATTATCTATATTTTTTTTAGGACCATTTTTGAAATACATTAATTTCAGCACGTCATCAGGAATATTAAAAAAGTAGTCTGGCAAATAGTTACTATCTTTATTTCTTCTAAAAAATGAACTTAAAGAATTAAAAAAATTCATCATATACACCTTCTTATTTTAAAGTACAACTTTTCCAATAATTCTTATTCTATCTGATTTTATATGCCTATCTGGATATTTAGGATTGATAGATCTTAAAATAATTTCTTTATTTGAGTAATCAAAATAGACTTTTTTACATGTTGTCCCTTCACCATCAATTTCAACGACTGCTATCTCACCATTTTCAATAGTAGGTTGCTCATGAATGAATACCAATCCGCCATTTTTAATTGTAGGTTCCATTGAATCGCCAATAACAGGAATAGCTAAATCAGCATTATCTGGTATTCTTTCAAATTCTTCATCCTGTAACACAGTATCTCCATATGTTAATTCAGTAGGATTGGCTGCAACAGCAGAATTATGAACAACTGGTATGGAACTAACATTTTTAGAAATTTTATTATTTTCTTGCTCATCAAGCTGATTATCAACGTAATTTTTAACGTTTTTCTGCCGCTCATTAGACAATTTATTCATGCCAGACATAACTGCTTTAATATATATGTTATTTCTATTTGACAATTCGTTATTTGGATCAATGATATCTAATGGGTCTAATTTTAAAATTTTAGAAAGAGATACAATTTTATCCCTTTTCATATTGGCAATATCTCCATTTTCCCATTTTCTAACTGTAGATTTACCAACGCCTACATAATTACCCACATCTTCAAGTGTTAAATTTAATTCCAAGCGTCTATTTTTTAAATTCATAAAAGCACCACCTTTTAAAGTAAACTTTAATATAAATTATAACAAAAAAGTGTCCTAAAATAAACATTATTAAAATACGCAACAAAAAAGTGTCTTAAAAGATACAAAACTTATTGACATATTTTAAAAACCATGTTTTAATGAAAGTGTCCTAAAAGAAACTTAGAAAGGAGAGATTAGGATGAAAAAGGACAAATTGTTGGGTATCATTAAAAGTCAAGGTATTCAAATTGGTACATTGATTAATGAAATCAATGAAAATGGAGTTAAGATGTCTAAATCTACATTTTATAAAGGTTTAAGAGATGAGAGACCATTTAAAGCTAATGAGATTAAAGCTATAGCAAAAATTCTAAAGATTAATGGAGAAATGATTAATGAAATTTTTTTTGCCGAATTAGTGTCTTAAAGGAAACTTTATAAAACATATACTACCTAAATATTTTTGGATACTGATAGGAGTGATTATCGTGAAAGGAATAATGCTAGAAATTATAGAAATAGGATATGCATTAGTAATAGATGAAGATGAAAAAACATTGCTCCTTAGAAAGTGTATAAGTGAAAATGGAAAATTTACACCAACACAAGAAGCAATGTTTGTAAGTAAAGACCTTGTTAAAAATGCCTATTGGATAAAACAAATTAAAGAATATGAATTATCTGAACCCTTGCACGTTATTTACACAAGTCAGTTGATTAGCAAATTCTTTAATGTGTAAGTTGAATCAATAAAATTAGGAGGTAACAAGAAATGGATGAGCCATTTTATAATGATTTCAAAATCGAAAATAATAGAGTTTTCATTGATGAAAAGAAAGTTAAAGCAGTTAAGAATTTTGAAATAAAAAAAAGTAAAGGAGACCTTGTTGAAGTAACCATTACTTTTCATGCGCATCTAAAACCCTAAGTATTTTTGGATGCTGATGGACATAATTGATGAAGCGACTGATTGAAGTGTAGAAATTGTGAATGAACCTAGTTTACCAGAAAATTCTTTTGTTTTATTCCAATTATCATCAGAACGAATATTATTAAGAAATTCATGACCTTGTGGGGATAAATCTAGGATATCAAAGCCTTCACCGTAAAAATCAGCTTGTTGAAGCATTTTAGACCAAGTTAGTTGGCGAACGTGATATAAGATTTCATTTTCAGAATAGCTTATTAGAAATTTGGATTTAGATAATTCAGAGTCAGAAACACTCCTATCATAATCAGATAATTCTTCTACAGCTAACAAAATATCACGTACACAATCAGGATTTAACTTCATAAAATTGCACCTCCTTTCATTAGGAGATGAATTAATTATATCAGAAAGGGGTGATCCACAATGCCAGAAACATTAAGTGGTAGAGAAAAAATTATCAAATATCTAACAGATAATGATATCTCTATTAGTTCTCTATCCGTTATGTACGGAGTAAATAAACAAGACATGTCCGATTATTTATCTGGACGTAAGAAGAATCCGAAAGCAAACCAAATTATTTTGAAAATTATTTCTGACTTAAAAATAAGGTAGGTGAGCGATATGGAATTAGCAGACTTATTTAGCAAAAAAGCATTAGGAGATTTTTTAAATAAACTTTTTGATGCCTTGTTGAAAATGGCAGAAGAAAGAATGAAGTTTAATAACCAAAGATTTCTAAATAGATCTCAAGCTGCTGAGTATTGTGGAATGGAGCCTAAATATTTTGATAATGTCCGAAAAGAACCGGATGCACCAAGACCAATTTATCCAATAGAAGGAGGTAGTAAGCCATTTTTTGATAAGGAAGATTTGGATAGATATATGATAAGCAAAAAAATTTGAGGTGACCTAATGGAACCAATACTAGCAGTAATCGTAGCGTGTATAGCTTATGTAATAATTTTTGCTTTTGGTAGTTGGTTAAAGGATTTATTTACGAATTGGAGGAAATGATATGTGGTGCATTTATGGAATATTCATCTGTATGGCTTATGCCTGCAGTGTGGATCTATATAGAATTTGGAAAAAGAGAAAGGATGATGGCAAATGAATGAAATAGAAAAGTTTATAAATAAAACAAATAGTGAAGATAAACCTATGGTTAATTGGACAAGAGTAATTATTGAAACAGAAGAAAAGAACCCTAAACTAATTGCAGTGATCACAAATGATAACTTTGAATTAGTAGAAGGGTTCAAAATAAGACTATTGCCTAGTAAAGACTAGTTTTTATCTCTAGGTGGGAAAGGATCATGACCATGGCTATCACGACTTTGAATTCTACCATTTCTGCCATGAATGATAAGTTCAGAATGTTGATTTTGAGAGATGTTACGAGCAATGTTTATAGCATCTTGTTTTGTTTCAGTATGAACTGTAGCTCGTTTTGCACCAGCTCCTTTTACATTCCAACCACCATTCTTCCCAGGCACAACATGTTGGTTACGGGACATATTTTCACTTCCTCTCTTTATAAAATAGCAAATAAAAGTTTTAGGAGGCTGTCTATTTGCTAAATAAATTATACTACAATATATTGTAGTAATCAAATGTATGAAACACTATATATAGTGAGGTGTAATTATGTGGAATCAACTTGAAGAACTACTAAAAACTAAAAACATAACAAGATATAAATTAAGCAAATTAACAGGAATTAGGCAAACGACTTTACAAAGTTATAAAGATGGGGTTGAACCTTCATTTAAAAATATGTGCAAGATAGCAGACGCTTTAGACGTTAGCTTAGATTATTTTAGAAAGGATGATTAAGATGATTGAATTAACGACAGCTGCTTATTTTACATTGATTGGGCTATCCGTACTTGCTGGATATGCACTGCACGGAATTGTTAGAGAAATTAAAAAAGGTGAGTTTTTTGATTAGGAGGATACAAGATGGAAGATTTAACTTTAAACGTTGACGACGGTGGTCGTTTTAAGTGCGATAACTGCAATGTAATTTTTGAAGTTTATGGAATGGATGCTGATGAAGTAGAACATTGCCCAGTATGTGGTAGTGGCAAAGTCTGGATCATTGAAGAAATGATGATTTAAAGGAGGTGATAAAAGGTGCTAGATACAAAAAAATCAGTGGCTGCAACCACTGAAAACAAAAATATTAACAACATTAATCTTAACACATTATCCAATTTCACGAAATCACTAGATAGTGATGTTGAGAAATTTCTAGTAATAAGGGCTTTCTATCAACTTAATTATTTTGACCTTGAACCTAATGATAGAGAAGCATTAGAAGAACTATTAAAACCAATAGGAGGAACCAAGTAATGAATTTATTTGAATTGAATCAAACATACAGAGACTTAGAAGAACGTGAAGATTTAGATCCAGAAGTGCTAGCTGACACTTTAGATTCAATAAATGATACCAGAGAAATTAAATTAGACAATATTGCTACTTGGATTGACAAAAATAAGTCACAAATTGAATGGTCAACTGAAAGAATTAAAGAGTTACAAAATGATAAAAAAACATTAATTAACCAAACTATCAAACTTCAAGAATATATGACACAAGTGCTTGATGATGCAGGAATAAAAACATTACAGACAAAAAAACATATATTACGTACTAGAAATTATAAAGCAAGTGTAGTTGTTGATAGCTTAGACAAATTACCAGATGAATTTAAAAAAGTTAGTACAGAAACTAAAGCTGATAAAGTACAAATATTTAAAATACTTTCAACTGGTCAAGAAATTCCTGGAGCCCACTTAAAACCTAATCGAGGAACAGTGATTAAGTAATGTTCAAATTAAGAGATTATCAATTGGAATCAATTAACAACATCTATGATTCTGTCAAAAAAGGACATCACTCCATAATCGTTCAGTCACCACCTAGAACAGGTAAGACAGTGATTATGTCCGAGATTGCTAGACGTGCTACTAGAAAGGGTAATCGAGTGATGTTCGTTGTTCACAGAAAAGAAATTGTAGACCAAGTAGTTAAAACTTTCAAGGCTAATGAAGTTGATATGTCTTTAACTCAAATAGGTATGGTTCAAACATTTACTAGACGTGTAGATACTCTTTCTAAGCCTACTATTATTTTCGTAGACGAGGCTCATCACGTTCTAGCTAGAAGTTATCGTAGAATACTTGAAACGTTCCCAGACGCTTTAAAATTACTATTCACAGCTACACCAGTAAGACTAAATGGAGAAGGTTTTGAAGATGTAGCAGATGACTTAATCATTGGCAAACCTATTTCGTGGTTGATTGATAATCAGTTTCTAGCTCCAGTTGATTACTATGCTCCAGTTGCTTTAGATACTTCAAAACTAAAGACTAAGCGTACTGGTGATTATGATGAACAATCTATTAAAGACGCTTTTAAGCCTAAGATTTACGGTAGAACAGTTGATCAGTATCTTAAGTTGGCCAAAGGTAAGCAAGCAATAGCTTACACCTATAATGTTGAATCAGCTGAGAGATTAGCTAAGCAGTTCTGTCAACAGGGTATCTTAGCCAAAGCAGTATCTGGTACTACTCCTAAAGCAGATCGAGACCAGATTATCAAAGACTATCGAGCCGGGAAGGTAAGGATAGTTACAAATGCTGAATTATTTACTGAAGGGCTAGATTTACCAAACGTTGATTGTGTAATTATGCTGAGACCGACTAAATCATTATCTTTGTATCTGCAATTTGCAATGCGGTCAATGAATCCTAGAGCTGGTAAAACAGCTATTATCATTGATCAAGTTGGAAATGTTCAAAGATTTGGTTTACCTACTCAAGATAGATATTGGAGTTTGGAAGGAACCAAGAAACAGAAAGAAAGTAATAGACCTAAGATTCAACCAGTATCAACATGTCCTAGTTGTTTTGCAGCATTCTATAGAAACGGTAATACATGTCCGTTTTGTGGAGCTGACTTAGTTGAAGAAAGAGAAATTGAAGTAGTTGATAAAGCAGAGTTAAAAAAAGTTGTAGCACGTAGGAAAGAAATTTTTAAAAAGATTATAAATGATAAAGTCGCTAATAACGTAGTAGACAAGCGACCTTCAGATTTAAAGAATTATGCTGAAGTTAAAGCTTATGCAGAGATGAAAGGTTATAAGCCAGGGTGGGCTTACTTCTATGCTAAGCAACGTGGCTTTATCAAATGAAAGGAATGATTAAAGTGTCGATTTTACCACCACTTAATAGACAGAAAAAGGTTAGAAGAATTCCTAGAAACTTCTTCATTTTCGGAGATACCATGTCAGGTAAATCTTATTTAGCTGAAAGATTTCCAGTACCACTATTTTTAAATACTGACGGTAACTCAGAAATGATCCCAGCTCAAGATATTCAATTATCAAACATTAGAGATGCACAAGGAAAACTTAAACGTTCTGTAATTGATCAATTAGACGAGATTATCTTAGAGCTTAAAACTAGGAATCCTGGTTATAAAACAATCGTAATTGATGTTATTGATGATTTAACAGTCATGATTGAACAAGCTATTTGTTATGAGAATGACGTCCAAAGTTTAGCTGACATTCCATATGGTAAAGGTTACTCAGCGTTTAACAGCGTATTACAAAGTTTTGTAGTAGAGCTTAAATCACTACCTATGAACGTTGTTTATATCTCAAGGGTTGCAAAAGAAGGAGATAGTGATGTTGAAGTGCCTAGTCTTAAAACTAAGTACTACAACATTGTTAATGGTAATTGCGATTTAGTTATCCAAACTAAACGCAGAGGAAAGAACTACATCAGACGAGTTACTGATAGACGTACACATTACGTACGTGAAGAAATTGATGACAAAGATATCTTAAGGATCCTAGATAACGTTGTAGGAGTATTTGACAAACCTGTTAAGACTCCAATTAAAGAACAAAAGAAAATTGTAGACAAAATCGAAACAGAAAAAGAAGTAAAGGAAGGTAAAGAATAATGGGATTAAGAGACGCAGCAGCAAAGGCTTTAGAAGGATTTGACACAAAGAAGGGTAATGTAAATAGTTTTGAAGGACTACCTTCAGGAGATTATGTCGTAATGATTGATAATATCAAGAACCAAGATACTCCATGGGGTTCTGAACAATTATCAATCAGAGTTCAAGTTTTAGATGGTGAACATGCTGGCCAAAAAGAATTTGTTAATTTGAGTTTAGATGAAACTACTGCTAAAGGTAATCCTAATCCAATGCTTGGACGTAACATCAAATTGATTGCTAAGCTAGCATCTAATTCAGGAATTGAACTTCAAGATGAAGATTGGGAAGATATTGAAACTTTGGCTAATGCATTGGCTTTGGCTGAAGGTAGAACTGTTTTAATGCATTTAACAGTTAGCGAAAACAAGAAGAACCCACAATATCCATATCGTAATTATGATTTTGATGAAGCAGAAGAACCGGATGAAATTGTTATTGATGATGACGACGTTCCATTCTAAAGGCTAATTAGAGCAGTAACTCTAGACTACCGAACGGGTGAGATGCCCGTTAGAAAGGATTTGCTATGAAGAATTTAGTAAATGTAGCACTGGCATATCAAGCTAAAGGAATGAGTGTGCTACCACTTTTAAATAAAAAGCCATTGATTAAATTTGCTGATAGACCAGCTTTAACAGCAAATGAAATCAAGAAATTGTGGAGAAAATATCCAACTGCAAGTATAGCTTTAAAAACTGATAAATTCTTTGTAGTGGATATTGATAGACACGAGAATGGAGCAGATGGTTTTAATTCGTTTGACCAACTGCCTAAAGACTGGTTTCCAGAAACACTATCTCAAACCACTAAACATGGTGGTAAGCAGTTATTTTATCTTAAAAGAGACGAGATGACACTACATCAGATGATAGGTTGGCAACCTGGAATTGATATTAAAGCACATCCTAATAATTATGTAGTAGTTGCACCTAGTGAAGGATATTCTTGGGAAAACAAAAATCCAATTGTCAAAGCTCCATTAAATTTAATTAGAACTATTAATCAATCTAGAGCTACTAAGGGTCATCCTAATAGAGTTAGTGAAGATTTAAATTTAACTAGAGAACGTAATTCAACTACAGATGTATTAGAAACAATAGCAAGTGGTCTAGGTAATCAGGGTCAAAGAAATAAAGCTTTGGCTGCTTTATGTGGAGCATTATTTTTTAGATCAGTTAAACCACGATTAGCTTATAAGTTAGTTAATATAGCAAATGAAAATTCAAATGATCCTTTACCACAAAAGGAGCTAGATAGGACGTTTGAATCAATCCTAAATAGAGAAATTAAGAATGGAGGCGGATAAAGATGAGTGTTGATGATGCAATTAAAAAAGCAGAAAACCAAGAGTCAACAAACGTTGTAAAAATGCCAATTCCATTCACAATTACGCAAAGTGGAACTATCAAAGCTAACTCTTTGCGTAATATAGGATTGATTTTAGAACAAGATGAGATTCTTAAAGGAACATTTGCATATAACGAATTTTCGTTTGCTGATGAAGTTATAAAAAGTATTCCACAACTACACATAAAATGTGGATATGTTGAGGATAACTATATCTCAAGTATTCTTAGATATATTGAAGATAAGTATGGAGTTTTGTTTACTGAAAGACTACTGCAGATGGCAGTTAGTAACGACGCTCAAAGTAACTCATACAATCCGGTTAAAAAATACTTAGAAGAAGCTGAAAAAGAATGGGACGGAGAACAACGTGTAGCGTTATTGTTACCAGAATTTTTAGGGGTTGAAATCAGTGAAGTGACAACGCTGCAGACTAAAATATTTTTCGTTGGAGCAGTGGCCAAAGTTTTTAATCCTAACTCTAAGTTTGATTATGTGTTGGATCTAGTTGGTGGCCAAGGCGTAGGTAAGACCACTTTTTTAAAGAAAATTTCAAATGGTTGGTATACAGACCAGTTTACAGACTTTAAAGACAAAGATAGCTATATGAATATGCAGAGAGCTTTAATTGTCAATGATGATGAAATGACAGCTACTAACAATTCAGATTTTGAAACATTAAAGAAATTCATTTCATCTGAGGAATTGGAATACAGACCGCCTTATGGTAGAAGTGCAGTTAGAAGACCTAAGAATTTTGTCATTGCCAGAACAACAAATGAATCAACGTATTTAAAAGATAAAACTGGTGAACGTAGATTCATGCCAAACATGGCCAACAAACGCAGACAAATTAAAAGTCCTATCACAGATTTAACACCAGAGATCATCAAGCAATTCTGGGGTGAATGTGTCCACTACTACAAGGAAGGCTTTAATTTTATGTTATCAGATGAAGAAAATGAACTGCTTGAAAAAAATAGAAAGTCTTTTATGTACATTGATGAGGCTGAAACTCAAATAGAAGAAGTACTAGCAGGTTGGCCAGGAACTTTTATAACATCATCTCAAATAGCTAAAGAACTTGGAGAAGAGAATTTGATTAAGAATCGAAAGTTGGCCAAAAAGATTAAGTACATTATGGATAATCATAGAGAATGGGAGCCATCTCAAAAACGAATTAACGGGATTCCTAAACGAGGATATAAAAAATGTAGGCATTGTTGACACTATGTAGTCACTAAAATTCAATGTTAGTGACTACGCTAAAACGCCTATATATCAAGGATATACTACAACTGTAGTTACTGTATACATAAATATACCATATAAAGTATATAAATATACAGGGGTAAGGGGTGGAAAGACTAGAAAAATATCCTGGATGTTTTTTCAAAAAGTTTAAAATTAGTGACTACAGACTAAAATATCTGTAAAGGTTGATATAGCAACGTTTGTAAAGATTTTTTTAGTGATTACATAGTGACTACATTTTAAAGAAAACTTGATTTAATAGAGTTTTACTGTATCACTAAAAAATTAATTTAGTGAACTACTATATTTTAGTGACTACACTAGAAAGGATTTTACGATTGACTTTAGAACAAAAAATTCAAAATGACATTATGGTTGCAGTTGCTAGACACGGATGTACTGTGTTTAGAAGTAATGCTGGAACTGTACAAACAAAATTTGGAACAGTAATTAAATTAGCACCTAAAGGCTGGCCAGATATCACAGGATTTAGACACAGGGATGGAAAGATGATTCTAATAGAAGTTAAAAATGAAACTGGAAAACTTAGAGAAGATCAGATTAAATTTCAAAAATTCATTAAAGATAAACCTGTGTTATATGGAGTGTGCAGAAGTGTTGAAGATGCAATTGAATTAATTGAAAATGATTAAATTTTGCAGTGTAAGAATAGTCTTTAGATAGCTGTAACAAGCTGTTAGAGAGTAAGTAAGATAGATAGCTATTATAAAGCGATCTAATTAGTAAGTAAGTTAGCAAGCTTTAGAGAGCTAGAAAGGAGCGTGTACGAATGAACGAAAATTTTGAGAACATGTTGGAAGAATTAGAACGTGAGTTTCCGAAAAGCGTATATCAAGAATTAGATTTGATAATTTATGACCGCCACAAAAATGATTATTTTTTAAATGATGAATTTCAAGAAAAAATGTTTAGAAATTTGTTTATAAATTACAAAACGAGCATGGTAGAGATTAGTAGCGATAAATACAATGTATTTGATATTCATACAAGCATACTCATCGAACAGGAAGAATTAGCAGTTATCGGAAAAGTTATAAGTATAGTAGTTAAACACTTGAGCAAGATTGAGTTTGAAGAAGAATAGTATTTTAGAAAAAATAAAAACTAGAACGTGTAATGTTAATAGTTTACCTTTTTTTGAAAAAAACGTAAATAGATGATGATCCTTATTTATGGCAACAGGTCAGATATTTTGAAGAACTTATTAAGCAAGGATATGTAACGAAAAGAAAATAGAAATTAAAGAGTGTATAGGCTTGGAACTTGTCAAAGGGTTTCAAGTCATAGGCGATAGAGATGCAAGGGAGCTACAAACAACAAAAATTTATTACAAAGGTAGGTGTAATTTCCCTTTTCCATTATTTCATGCAGTAGCAACCAAGCAGATTTATTGCCAAAAATTAGGGTTTATAAAACCTACTTAATCTTTTAAATACACCGTTACAGTTACAAATAAATTTGGAAGGAGTTAATCCTCCGTGCATTATATTCTTCGTGGTAACTGTAACATTGCCTTGCATCCACATGATTTGAGATGGTCGTATGTGTTGAGAGCATAGCAAGGCATTAGCTAGCTAGAAATATAAGAGAAAGGATTGATTAGATGAAATTATATTTAGTTGAATATTTTATTAACAATAAATTACATAACATGATTGTCAGAGCTAAAAATTATATGGAAGCTGAAACTCAAGTTAATGTATCTGTGATAGCAAACATTCATGATGATAATTTTTAGGAGGGGTGTGAAGATGACATTAAATAAAGGAATTGCAGCAGGAATAATACTTATAACTATATTTTATATTATCTTAAGTTATACATTGTTTATATTTAGCGATAAAGATGAGTACAGAGATTTGAAGGAAGCTATTGGTATTGTAGGAGTGGTCATTGTATCTATGACGTTTTTAATGTTGTTTCTTGGTAAATAAAAAAGCACGCTCCCTTGGAAACGTGCCACTTAAATCAACTAAAATAATTATACCACAGGGAGAGTGTAGAAATGGACTATATGGAACTTTTTGAGCCAGTCGACGAAGTCCAAACGGCTAGAAATGTTAGGAATTTTTTTAACAAAGATTTAGATAAATTATTACGAATGGCAAACGAAGTACCGTCATTTTTACGTTCGCCAGTGATTGATGATATGCCTAAATCACCTAGTTTTAAAAATGGTAGTGAAGAAATTTTAGTAAATCATTTTGAATCTAAATCATATTTAGCAAAGAGCATTCTAATTGGAGTTAGTAAAGCTTTAAACAACTGTCGCTTAATTCATAAACAAATACTAATTGCTAAATATCTAGATGATATGTATGATTGGCAGATAATGCAAAAATTGAATTACGAAAAAACTCGATATGCAGAATTAAAAATTAATGCATTAAATGAATTTGCAGACAGATTAGAGGTACAACCAGATTGTCCTAATTTACATGTATATATCAAGAAAAGCGGAAATCAAACGGAAAGTTAGCGGATTTGCAACGGTGCTTTAGTGAATTATTATGGTATTGTAGCAAAGGTAAGTTAGGTTAGTCGCTTTATAGACCATGAGAGTTAAAACTTACTAATGCGTACTTTAGTTGTTAAATTAAATTTCACTTCAAGAAGTCTAGTCTTTATGGCTAGGCTTTTGTATTATATTTGTGAGGTGAAATTTATAGTGATAAACAAAACATTAAAATTATTAATTGCTGTGATAACTGTTGTAGGATATACATTAATGGTGGTGAATAAAGTGAATATAGGCTATATGATAATTGGATTATTAGTAATAGTTTTAATATCCTTTTTATTGGTTCCTGAGATTAAGCAAATTTCAACTAAATATTTTTCACTATCTAAAAAAGTTAATGAGGCAATGGTACAGTATAAAGAATTTAAAGAAACTGTTTATCCAATCCTACAAATAGAATTAGCTAATATCTCTAGTGTCGGATATATGGATGCAGGGCCTAAAAGTAATGAACTTGTTGAATTTCTTGAAAAAATAAAGAAAATAAAAATTAATGATGATAGAATTAATAACTTAATTGTAGTTGCCAAATCACAAGTTTTATTAGCTTTTAAAACGGAACTAGCATATTACAACAGTAAAGCCAAAGGATTTATTAGTACAGGATTAAAACCTTACTATTCAGATGATTATATTGATAAAGATAGTATATTTGTTGATTTCAAAGGGTTAGAAAATTTAATTGATGAAATAGAAGATATTAAAACTAAAGGGAAATATCAAACTAAATTACATAAACTAAAACAATTCTATAATGAAAATTTTTAAGTCAGTCTAGCCAGGCTGGCTTTTTATTTTGGAGAAAATTATGAAAGATAGTAAAGATTTTGGAAAGGTACAAACTTATGAAGAACTAAGGATGTTACGTGAGTTAGAGAAACATTACAAGAAACATCCAGTTAAACGTAAGCGTAAGTACAGTAGAGATATCAGCAAAATCAAATTAAAAGGTGGTGGGTGATATGGTGTGAAGAAAAGTGAAGAAAAAGGCCCTTTTTTTGAATTGACTAAAAGGCAGAGAAAAGCCGTTGTTATGCTATATGAAGGTACTTATACCAACAAAGAAATTGCAGAAGTACTTCACTGCTCAGAGAGTTTAATTTATAAGTGGAAACGTGAAAATAAATTGTTCCAACAAGCTAGAAGACAATATGAAACTATGATTATTGAAGACAAGTATGTTTCGGAAGCAATGCAATCTATTTATGCTTTAGTTAAAACAGCTAAATCTGAAATGGTTAGATTACAAGCTGCTATTTCTATTTTGAAGTTGGCTGGTAGGTTAACTGATAGCAGTACGCCAGAGTTAGACAAAGCTAAGGTACGTAAGGCAAATGCAGAAGCAGATATTGCACGTTGGAGAGCTGATGAACTCACTGGTAAAAACAAGTCAGATGATTCTACCGTTTTAGTTGATGATATAGGGGATGCAGAAGATGAGTAAAGTTATAAAAATGACTGAGATGGTTAATCCACACTTCTACAAATTATGGACTACTAAAAAATCATATATCATTGCTAAAGGTGGGCGTGGTTCATTTAAATCATCTGTTATTAGTTTAAAGTTAGTTACATTAGTTAAGAAGTGGACACAGTTGCACAAAAAAGTAAATGTTGTGTGCATTCTGGCCAATAAGTCAGATTTACATGATACAGTTTACAGTCAAATTATGTGGGCTTTAGATATGCTTAATTTAAATGATGAGTACAATTACTACAAGTCACCATTGAGAATTACACATAAGCTAACTGGTAGTACGTTTTATTTCTATGGTGCTGATAATCCACATAAGCTTAAATCTAACAAGGTAGATAATATCATTGCTGTTTGGTTTGAAGAAGCAGCAAACATGAAAGGTGTAGATGTGTTTGACCAATCTATACCTTCTTTTATTAGACAAAAGCCGGACTATGTTGACGATGTAAAAGTTTATTTTTCATACAACCCACCACGTAATCCTTATGAGTGGATAAATGATTGGGTAACTGCTAGAGAAGAAGACCCAGAATATTTTGTTGATACGAGCACTTACTTAGATGATGAATTAGGATTCACAACAGAGCAGCAATTAAAGTTGATTGAGAGTTATAAGCAGAATGATTATGACTATTACCGTTGGTTGTATCTGGGTGAAGTTATTGGACTTGGTACTAACATTTACAATATGGATAATTTCAAAGCATTAAAAGAGTTGCCAAATGATGATTACATTACAAATTGGTTCTGTGCTATTGACTCTGGCCATGAAGTATCTGCTACTACATTTGGTGCTTATGGATTGACTAGAAAAGGTAATGTAATTTTATTGGATACCTATTATTACAGTCCACAAGGTAAGGAACATAAAAAGCCACCTAGTGAGTTATCTAAAGACTTGTATTCATTCATTAATAAGTTAGCCAAACAATTCAAAAAGCCGGCAACTAAATTAACAATAGATTCTGCTGAAGGTGCTTTAGATAATCAGTTCTACAATGATTACGGAGTACATCTTCATAAGGTAGCAAAATTAAAAAAAGTAGACATGATAGACCGTGTGCAAAATATAGTTGCTCAGGGTCGTTTTTATTATCTAGATACTGAGTCAAATAAAATCTTTATCGAAGAACACAGAAATTACAGATGGGATGAGAAAACTTTAAATAGTGATGATCCTAAAGTTATCAAAGAAGAAGACCATACATGCGACCAATTTCAGTACTTTGTGCGAGATAATGAACGCTTGCTAGGTCTGAGATATTAAGGTGGTGGAGTGATGCCATTAATTCAACAAATAAAAGATTGGTTCAGGAAAGGAGGTGCCAAGTTAGGAATGGTAAAGAGTTTAACTAACATTACTGATGATGATAGAGTTTCGATTGATCCAATGGAATACGAACGAATAAAGTTGGCCAAGTTATATTACAAAGATGATTTACCAAAAGTTAAGTATCGTAATTCATATGGTGAATATAGACAACGTCCGTTGAGTTCTCTAAACGTGACTAAGTTAGCATCTAAGAAATTAGCGTCAATTATCTTTAATGAGCAATGTTCCTTGTCGTTAGAAGATGAAACAACAAACGAGTTCATCAATGAAGTAATTCAAGATAATAAATTCAATATGAGATTTGAACAACGCTTAGAAACTGCTATTGCTTTAGGCGGTTTAGCTGCAAGACCTTATGTTGATGATAATGATGTTATTAGAATAGCTTGGGCTAACGCAGACCAATTCTATCTATTACGTAACAACACTGATGATATTTCTGAATGTGCTTTTGCTAGTCGAACAGTTAAGACTGAGAATGACAGAAATGTTTATTATACGTTGCTTGAATTTCATGAGTGGGATGATGCTAAAACTTATCACATAACAAATGAGTTATACCGTTCTTATCAATCAGATGTAATTGGTGAACAAGTAGCACTTGAAACTTTATATCCTAATTTAGCACCAGAATTAACCTTTACTGATGTTATTACTAAACCATTATTTGCATATTTCAGAACACCAGGAGCTAATAATAAAAATTTAGATAGTCCGCTTGGTGTTGGTATTGTAGATAATTCTAGGAATGTAATAGATGCTATCAATCGAACTCATGATATGTTTGTTCATGAGGTTAGAATGGGAAAACGTAGAATTGCAGTTCCTGCTGAAATGTTGAAACCTACTGGCAATTTGTATGGAGATGAAGTAGACGACACTCATCCAGTTCTATTTGATAAAGATGAAGACGTTTATCAAGGAATGTATGGAGATACAGATAAGCTGAGTGTAACTGACTTAACTTCTGATATTCGTTCAACTCAATTTAAAGAGTCAATTGATTACTTCTTACGTGAGTTTGAGCAACAGATTGGTTTTAGTTCTGGTACATTCTCTTATGATGGTCAAGGAGTTAAAACAGCTACTGAAGTTGTCAGTGAAAATTCTGCAACCTACCAAACACGTTCTAGTTACTTAACTCAAGTAGAGTTGTTTTTAAATCAGTTAGTTAATGCAATTCTTGAAGTAGCTAGTGTGGGACAATTCTTTTCTGATGGTAAACCTAGATGGACTGGCAGTGTATCAGATGTTGAGTTGTCTGTACATTTTGATGATGGTGTGTTCATTGATAAAGACAAGCAACGAGCTGATGAGATGCAGTTAGTTGCTGCTGGAATTATGCCAAAGCTTGAATACTTAAAACGTAATTTTGGTTTGAGTGAAGAAGATGCTCAAAAATGGTTAGCTCAAGTTACTAATGAACAACCAGACTTTTCTCAAGGTTCATTTCAAGAGCCAATAGATGGAGATAGTAACGAGGTGTAGTCTATGGATTCAAGACAGAAACTAGACCAAGACACTAATAACATTGCTAATCTATATTCTAATTTAGAAGATAAGATATTTTCTGAGATTATCAAAGTGTTACAACGTGGGCACTATGAAGATGTAACACAAGATAATGTTGTTCAGTGGCAAGCACAGCAATTGTCACAAATGGGAGCATTAACCAAAAGAGTAATTGATTTAATGGCAGACTTTGACGGTATCTCACCTAGTGAAATTGAGACTATCTTAAAACAAGATGGATATGAGATATTAGATGAAGTCAGTCAAGAATTGAAGTACAGTGGCCAAGTTAGTCAGCCAATCAGTGATGAGAGTTTTAACATGCTTGATTCAATGGTTAGACAAACTACAGATACCTTAAACAATACGATTAATCAAACTCTGCTTAGTCGCAATTATGGTGTTAATCCTGTTATGCGAACGTATCAGGAAATTTTAAAACGTTCAACAATTGAAACTGTAACTGGACTTAAAACTCATGATAGAGCAGTCAAGGACGCTATTTACCAACAATTAGATAAAGGTATCGAAGTTATGAGAGATAAGTCTGGACGTGCATGGTCCCTTGAAGGTTATACACGTATGGTACTTACGACAACATCTAATAGGACTTACAATGATTTACGGACTAAACGAATGCAAGAGTTTGGCCAAGTGTTATGTTTAATGTCTAGTCATCCTAACAGTCGTGAAGCATGTGCTTATATTCAAGGCAAGGTAGTCAATATAGTTCCAACTGATGATCCTAATTACAATGACAAGTACGATTCAATCTACAATCATGGTTACGGTAAACCTGCTGGAACATTAGGTATTAACTGCAGACACAAATTATTTCCATTTACTCCAGGCGTCAACGTGAATAACATGACCCAGTATAATCCTAAAGAAGCAATTAGGAATGGTAATTTACGTCAAAAGCAACGCTACTATGAACGCTCAATCAGAGACGCTAAAAAACGTTTGAAAATTGCCGAAGAATTAGAAGACGAACAAATGATAACTCGTACCAAAACACTAATTTCAGCACGTCAAAAGAAGTTAAGAGCGTACATCAAGGAAACTAATAAGATGTATGGTAACAAGCGTAATGTTTTGACTAGAGATTATGATAGAGAGCAAATAACTTATAGAAAGAAAAAGCTTGATCAAAGTGATAAAACAGAATCTCAAAAACATGTAGAAGCTAAAATAAAGAGTGGTCAATGGGGAACTAAGATTAATCCAGAAAAACAAGCACCACATATGGAATCTACAAAATTAGAAGGTAAGAGTTATTTATATGATAACGAAGATCCACAAGAATTATTAGATAAGTATGCTGGTAAAGGAAAACTTGAAAAAACTAGAAAAGGTGAATGGACTACAAAAGAAGTTGTAAAAGTTGATCACAAAATAGGCGTAGATTATAATACAGGTAAAGAAGCAGAATGGATTAAAATTCATCATTCAAAAAAACGTACGCATATTGTTCCTCATATTCCTAAAGGAGATGATACTCATGTATAAAAAATTTTGGGGGAAAAATGTTGAAATAATAGATATTGATGGTAGAAAATGGATAGGCTATGTAGTAGGAATTGAGTCTCCTGCTGATTCAGATGATGATCAATGGTGGTTAGATGTAGAAGTGCCTGATCCGGGTTTTGAAACAGGTTTAGCAATATCAGAAAGTGAAATAAAACATATAAAAATTATTTAACATTCCGACCTGAGTAAGTCGTTAAACTGCTTTTTTTGTATGCAATCAATCAGCGTGGAGCGTTCCACGTAAAATAAAAACGATAGGAGAGATTGACATGAAACGTGAAGATTTGAAAAATTTAGGTTTGACTGATGAACAGATTGAAAAAGTAATGGCTGAACACGGTAAAGATATAACCAGTTTACAAGAAAAAGTAAATGGTTTAACTAATGAACGTGACGGTTTGAAATCACAACTTGATGAACGAGATCAACAGTTAGTTGATTTACAAAAGAATTCTAAAAACGTTGATGATTTAAACGAACAAATCAAACAATTACAATCTGACAATAAGAAAGCTAATGAAGAATGGCAAAATAAATTAGCTACTCAAACTAAAAATTTTAAAATCGAAACAGCATTACGTGAAGCAAAAGCTAAGAACGTAAAGGCAGTTTTACCATTTATTGACACAGAAAAAGTAACCGTTGATGGAGATAGTTTGAAAGGACTAGATGACCAAATTAAAGCTATCCAACAAAGTGATAGTTACTTATTTGAAGAAGGCAAACCAGAACCAAAGATTAACATTGGCGGTAAGTTTAATAATGGTGAAAACGGTGCTGATGGTAAAGTTGATCCAGTAGTTTCTAGCATTGCAGCACGCATGAAATCAATTTAGAAAGGATATGATATCACATGACAGTAGTATTAGATCAAAAAGATTTATTAAAGATTGATGAAGAGTTTGGAGCAGATTCTCAACTCTGGCAACCATTACAAGGCGGTGCTAAGTCTATCACAGCTGCAGACTTTACAGGAGTTAAGACAGTTCGTATTAACAAGATGGACGGTTTTGCAGATGCAGCAAAATATAAACGTAACCAAGACAATGCACGTAACAATGTTAATGTTACAAAAGAAACTCTTGAATTAACACAAGAAGATTGGATTGGGTATGACCTAGATCAATTGGATATGTCCGAAAACGGAGCTTACACAGTAGCTAATGTTGTTCGTGAACATAACCAACGCATTACAATTCCACACCGTGATAAATTCCTAGCTCAAAAAATTTATGACACAGCTAAGTCTGGTGGTAAGTTAGTAACAGATACAATTGATTCTAAGAATGCTTTAGCAGCATATGATGAAGTAGAATCCTACATGATTGATAATCAAATTCCTGGTGGCTGGTTAATGTTTGTTTCTACTAAGTACTACAAAGCATTAAAGAACGCTGATGGTGTATCTAAGACATTCTCTGTTAACCAACAACAAATTAACGGAATTAATCGTCGTGTTGCTCAATTAGACGGTGGAACACCAATCTTAACAGTTGCTAAAGATCGTATTCAAGGTTTAACAATTCCTGATACTGTGAACTTCTTAGCTGTTCCAACGTTTGCGATTGCTCCAATTGTTAAATACGATAGAGTGGATGTAATCTCTCCAGATAATGACCGTGCTGGTTATCGTTGGACAATTAAAGGATTATCCTACTATGACGCATTAGTATTTGAAAATGCTAAGAAATCTATTTATGTTGCAGCTGAAACAGCTACAACAGGTAGGGGTCAGTAAGGTGATGTAAATGGCTTATCTAACTTATGATGAATATGTTGAGCTTGGTTATAGGCTAGATGAAGATGTATTTAATAACCTTATAAAAGGTGCAGAACGTATCATAGATTTAGCCACAAATGATTTTTATAAGGTTCATGATATATTAGTCGATAAGTCAAAAAGACGCGTAGAAACGTTTAAAATGGCTATTTGTGAGCAAGTAGATTTTATGCATGCAACTGGTATTAATAAGAGTTATGATTTAGCCCAAAATGAATTTACCAGTATCACAGTAGGTAGATTATCTTTAAGTCCTGCTGGTAATGTAGGAGCAACTATGAAGAATGGTCTATGTACAGAAGCATATAATCTACTGGGAAGATATGGTTTGTTATATCGAGGTGTACACAGATGATACCTAGAATTGATAGAAGATTATGTAATCAAAGTGTTACTTTAAAGATTCCAGTAGGTGAATTGGATAAATATGGTAAGCAAAAAACAGAAGAAGTTAAGGTAAAAAATGTACTTGTACAACCACAAACTATTTACTCAGGCGATAGCAATAATCGTAAAATCACGGCTAATGCTATTGTCTTTTTGTTTGCCAAAATTTCTAATCCGTTACCTAGATTAGATAGGGATAGTGTTGGAAATAAGTTAATCTTTGAAGGTAAGGAATACACAATTACCAATATTGTAGATAATCGTGAGCCTTACAGTAATGATGTTTATTCTTATGAATTGGAGGTGTTGTAATGGCAGTAGTGGTATCAGTTCATGGTAAAGGTTTTGATCGTTTTTCTGAGAAAGCTTTAGATCGTGGACTTTATAATTTTACTAATCAAATGGCAATGGATATGGATAAGTTCGTACCATTCAAGCAAGGTAATTTATCAAGGTCAGTCCATGTACAAGATAACCATGTTACCTATACAACACCTTATGCTAAAGCTCAATTCTATGGATATATTAACGGACATCCAATTACTCACTGGACGACAAGTGAACATCCACAAGCAACATCTAGATGGGATTTAAAAGCAAAGAGTTTGTATTCTAATAATTGGGTTAGGGTATTTAAACAAGGCTTACTTGATGGAAAGGTAGTTGAATATCATGGACCTAAAGGATAGATTGACAGACTGCATTAACGATAATGTAGATTTGCCAGTTAAATTATATCAGTCGTATATGACTAATAAAACAAGTCCAGAATTACGTATATATGACTTGCCATCAACAGTAATTGATGAAGATTATGCAGGCAATCGAACAGAAGAATTTATCTTTGAAATTGCAATACGTAGTAATGATGAAGAACTGATTAATCAAACGTTGTGGAATATATCGAAGTATATTTCAGAATATGATTTTAATTTGGTTAGTCAGAATGATAGTTTTAGTTTTAATAAATTAGAAGTAACAACATTCCCACATATCGTGTCAGCAGATACTGAGGGTAATGTTGTTTATTTATTTGATTTTAAAATCACAGTTGATACTTATAAGGAGAGTGATTAATCATGGCAGAAGCACCAGAAAAAATTGGTTCTTTTATTCTTAACCATAAAGTAAAAATGGAAATTGATACTGCAGGCAATAAGGATATGTCTGCTTTAGCGAGTGCTAAATGGGCTCGATTAGCTGCAGGTATTAACAACGTAACACCAGCAGAAAACGATACAACAACAAATGATGAATATTATGACGGAGAAGGCTTTGGTACATCTGATGTAACATCCAAGCGTTATCAATTCACGATTGCTGGCCACCGTTTAAATGGAGATCCTGCTCAAGATTATATTGCAAGTAAGCAATTAGAAATTGGAGATGCTTTAAAGACTCTATTTAAATTCACATATCCAGATGGATCTTATATTGTTGGTGTGGTTACATTAACCAACATTCAAGCAACAGGTGGCGCTCCTGGTGCTAAGCAAACATTTAGTGTAGTTCCTGTATTTAACGGAAAACCTAAATATGTTAGTACAGAAGACGCTAAGAAGGAACAAAGTGGAACAACAGGACTAACAGCTTAAATTTAAATGATGCAACAGAGACGAGCAGTGTGAGACGATTGGAGGAAATAAAATGCCAAGTATTAATTTAGATGAACGATTAAACCTAGATACTAAAGTAGATGTTACAGTAGCTGAAAAGAAATATTCTTTAGTTTTAAATGATGAATTATCCGTTAAAATCTCAGATGTTCAACTTGAATTAAGCAAACGAATTGAAGATTTGACTGATATGCCAGAAGAAAAATTTAAAGAAATGTCACTAGAAGAACGTAAGAAGTTAGTAGTTGATACTATGCATGATGGACGTGAAGACATCTTTAAGGCTATGGATAGAATCTTTGGTACTGGCGAAGGTAAACGAATTTACGATTACTACAATCAATCAACTAGAGCAATCAGTAAAATTATTGCTGCAATTGATGATGTTTTGAATGATAAATTAAAGACTAATAAAAATCGTAAAGAAAGACGTGTAGAAAAATATACTAAGAAAAGACGTGGTTAGTCATGTTATCTCTGACTGAACCATTAAAAAGTTCATACACGTATCAAGGCAAAGAGTATCAAATAGATTTGAGCTTTGACAACGTGATTAGAATGTATAACTTGCTTGAAGATGATACTTTCCAAGATGCAGAGAAGATTGTAATTGCATTTGAAATGTTTTTTGGTTTTAAACCTAAAGACGCTGAATTTGCTATGAAAGCAATTGATGAAATTACAAGCTATATATCTAAGTCTGCTTATGGTAATGATCCTGTTGAAAGTGATGTAGTTTCAAGTGAAGTTAATACTCAGAAATTATTCTCATACACACAAGACGCAGGGGCAATCTATGCCAGCTTTAAACAACAATACAATATTGATTTAATTGCAGAGCAAGGAAAAATGCACTGGGATGTATTTAAAGCTTTATTTGATGGCTTAGATGAGAATACTTATTTTAGAAAAATCTTAGATATACGTAGAAAAGATGTCAGTGATTTACAAGGTAAAGAATTGACAAGTGCAATAGAAGCGCAAAATTATTATGAACTTGATGAAAATAAAACAGTTGAAGCACAAGAGGCAAAAGTGGCCAGTTTTGCAGATTCATTGAAAGCTTTAGCTCAGTCTTAGAAAGGAGGTTAATCAATGGCAGCAGATAGTACAGTTAATATTGATGTTGTTTTAGGTGGCAAAGATAAATTCATTTCTGATACTAAAGAAATTGATGATATTGTAAAAAATGTCGGTAAAGATTCAGGAAATAAGTTGGAAAAGGATTTGTCTGATAATTTAGATAAATCTAAGACCAAAGCTAAACAAACCAATGATGACATTGAAAAAGAATTTAAAGATCCTATTAAGTCAAAATTTGATGCTGATGATAAACCTTTAAGACGTAAGGCTGAAGAAGTTGAAACTAATTTACGTAAAGTACCTAAAGAAGTTATTACCAAAATAACAGCAGATGCAAAAGAACAAGGAATAGATAATTTTGATAAATTACTAAAAAAGCTCCCTAAGCAAGTCAGAACAGAATTACTGACTAAAGCACAAAAAGGCGAAGTTATTAATTATGAAGAATTGTTGAAAAAAGTTCCTTTAAAAATTCTTACTAAGGCTGAATTAAATGATAATGCTAGTCCTAAGTTGAAAGAATTACAGAATAATACCGAAAACACTGAGCATAAATTCAAACGATTAAAAGAAACTATGCTAGGTGTTTTTGCAGGTAATGTATTAACTGCAGGCGTAGGAATGGTAGTAGGAAAGTTGAAAGACTTAACTGGTGAAGCTATCAAAGCATCTGACGCTATGGATAAATTTAGGTCAACAATGAAATTAGGTGGCTTTGGTTCTGAAGAAATTAATAAAACTGCTAAAGAAGTTCAAAAGTACGCTAATGATACAGTTTATGAGCTTAATGATGTAGCAAATACAACAGCTCAATTAGCAGCAAATGGTATCAAAGATTATATGGGCTTAACTGAGGCTGCTGGTAACTTGAACGCTCAAGCCGGTGGTACAAAAGAAACATTTAAATCTGTGGCAATGGTAATGACCCAAACTGCTGGTGTTGGTAAATTAACCACTGAAAACTGGAACCAGTTAACGGATGCTATTCCTGGTGCATCTGGCAAATTGCAAGAAGCCATGAAGAAGAATGGTGCTTATACTGGTAATTTCCGTGATGCAATGGAAAAAGGACAAATAAGTGCTAAAGAGTTCAATAAGGCTATTAGCCAATTAGGTATGACTAAAGCTGCTAAAGAAGCTGCAGCAAGCACTGCTACATTTGAAGGTGCTATTGGAAATTTAGAAGCGGCTGTTGTTACAAGCATTAGTAATATTATCACAGAGCTAGGTAAAGCTAATTTTACTGGAATCATTAATACAACAACTAAGTGGGTAGAAAATCTAGGTACAACAGTTGGTAAATTCTTACATGATAATAAAGATGAAATAGCTGAATTACTGAAAAATCTTGGTAGCATAGCCTCGATTATTGGTTCTGCTGTGTGGGATACTTTTAAAGGTATTCTTAATATGATTGCTGATGCTTTAGGTGTTACACACGATAAAGGTGATAGTGCTAGTGATGTTTTAGACGAAATAAATGATATTTTAGAAACCATCATTGACCATAAGGAAGACTTAAAAACATTTATTAAGGTCATGTTAGGACTATTTGTTGCCAAAAAAGCATGGGATATGGTTGCTGCTTTAACCAGTTACTATAAAATTTTAAAAGATATTATAGGACTAGGTGGATTAAGTGGACTTGCTAAAGGTATAGGAGTAGGTGCTAAAGGTGGTAAATTGGCTACTACTACTGAAGAAGTTGCAGAAGGTGGAGTAAAAGCTACTGGTGCAAGTAAAGTAGGTAGATTAATTGGTGTAGGTGCTGATAAATTATTTGGTATTCAGCGTGGTGGTCAAGAAGTAGCTGAGGCAGTTGCTAAGTCTACTGTTGAGAAAGTTGGGCCAAGGACACTAGCTAATGGTGCCAGAACTGCAGCACAAGTAGGTCAACGAACAGCAGTAAGAGCAGCAGAGAAAGGTATCATTGCAAGAACAGCATCAAGAATTCCTGTAGTTGGTTCTTTAATTGCTGGTGGTACTGAATTAATTGGTATTAACAAGAAAAATAAAAATGAAAAAATTGGTAGAGCAGTTGGAGCAACTGGGGGAACCGCAGCAGGTGGTGCAGCTGGAGCTTGGATTGGTGGAGCAATTGGTTCTATTGTTCCTGGTGCTGGGACTGCTGTAGGTGCTGGTGTTGGTAGCCTTATTGGTTCTACTGTTGGTGGAATGCTTGGAGCTAAAGGCGGTGGTTCAATTGGTAAGAACTTTGCCAAAATCAAGAAAGATACAGGTAAGGTATTTGATGAGCTAAAAACAGGCGTAACCAAAAAAGTGGCTGGTATTGGTAAATCAATTTCTAGTGTGTTTGGGAAAGCTATTGGTGGAATAAGTAAAGTTTTCAATAAAATTAAGAAGCCTATTTTAAAAGTATTTGATTCTTTGAAAAAAGGATTACAGAAGGTTGCTAAAGGAATTACGGTTGTAGTGTTAGCTCCATTTGTTTTATTAACTGCTGCAATTATAAAAGTCTGGAAAAAGATAGAAAAGCCAGTCATGAAAGTAGTCAACAGTCTTAAAAAGAATATTGAAAAAGCTTGGAATCCTATTGCTAAAACTACAAGTAAGGTATGGAATGGGATAGCTAAAACAGTCTCTAAAGCATGGAACAGCTTGAGCAAAGTTGTATCTAAGGGAATAAATGCCATTGTAAAAGTTGTAAGTAAAGCATGGAATGGATTGACACAAATAACCAGCAAAACTTGGAATGGCGTTAAAAGTATCATAATTAGTATTGTTGAAGCTATCTGGAAACCACTAAGCAAAATTTTTGGCAAGATTTTTGATATTGTTAAGGATACTTTTGATGATATTTTTAAGATAACTAAGCATATTTGGAATAGTATTTTAGACAAGATTTCAGATATTTTAAGTGGAATTTGGAAAGCTATTAAGAGTAAGTTTGATGATATAAAAGATACTATTTCAGGAGTTTTAGATACTATCAAATCCAAGTGGGATAGTATTTGGGATGGAATCAAACAGAAAGTATCTGATATTTGGGATAGTGTTAAAAGTATAGTTCATGATGGTGTAAAAGCTATTGGTGATTTCTGGAATACAGGTGCTAATGGATTAGAAAAAGTAGCTGGTTTCTTTGGGGCTAAGATTTCAATACCTAAGTTTAAACAAGGTAGTTCTGGTTCAGTGGCTAAACCAATGTTAGCAATGGTAAACGACCAAGAAGGACCACTACATAGAGAAGCAATCTTTAGACAAAATGGCAAAGTTGAAATACCAGAAGGACGTAATGTATTAACTATGTTACATCCTGGTGATGCAGTTATGCCGGCTAAAGAAACAGCTGAAATGTTTGGTATACCTAGATTTGAAGGTGGCTTTGGCAATTGGTTCGGTAAAGCCTGGAATTATGCATCTTCAAAAATCAGTAAATTAGAAGATATGATTGACGACAAAATAGAGGCTATTACAGATGCACTAAGTGATCCATTGGGAACTCTATTAAAGATATACTCAGCTGGAACTAATACTGCTAAATCATTTTGGAAAGATTTTGGAGATTCAGGGGCTAAGAAAATTCCTCACTGGGGAGAAACTTGGTTCAAAAATTTACTTACAAAGTTAAAAGATAAGCTAGATGAAATTGGTGGAGATGGTCCTGTTAGTGAATCTTTAATTAAAAGAGCTGCATCTAAAATGCATGTAAGTGTCAGTGCTGGAGACATTGCTCATATCTTAAATGTTATTCAACATGAATCTGGTGGAAATGCCAGAGCTATTAATCTTTGGGATAGCAATGCTCAAGCAGGTCATCCGTCAAAAGGTATTCTTCAATTTATAGATGGTACTTTTTTACATTATGCAATGCCAGGACATCATGATATTTGGAAACCATTTGACCAACTTCTAGCAATGTTTAATGATACGACTTGGAGAAGTGATCTTACTCTAGGTGGTTGGGGTCCATCAGGTGGTAGAAGATACGCTGATGGTGGTTGGGCTGATAAACCATCTATTTTTGGTGAAGTTGACGGAGAACCAGAGATTGCTATTAATCCTGCAAGAAGTACTGCTGATAATCATATCGTAGAAGCTATTAAAGCTAGAGCAGCTAAAAATCCTAATGGTATGAGTGCTAAATTAAATCGTATTATTCAAGCTGGCTCAATGATTGCTCCATCTACCAATATTAGTAATGTTTCAAATAACCACATCAGCAGAGAAAGTAAACTGGATTTAAGTGGAGATTTGAAAATAGATGTTGTAATGGATTCAAATACAATTGCTAATGCTACTTACTCTAAGTTAGAAGCAATTAGAGCTAGAAGAATTATTGTTAATGGATATGGAGGTGCTATTTAATGACAAGTACAGTTGTGATAACTAAACTTGATGGAACAACCTATGATTTAAATGAGTTAGGTTTTCATGTTAAGAAATTTGATGTTCCATATCCTAATTTCCAGTACACATTCCAGTCAATGAGTACTTATCATAATTTATTAGTAGATAAGGTAGTTCAACAAACTACAATCTCATTAGTTTTAGATATCATTGCTAATGATACCAATGATTTTGAATTGCAGAAATTGAAATTAAGAAGAATTTTGAGTTCAAATGAAGAGTTTTATGTTCAAACAATGCGAATGCCATTTCTAAGATGGAAAGTAGTAGCTGATACTTTTACTCCTGCACAAAATAACTCATTTTGGAGAGCATCAGATGTACAAATTAACTTAGAATGTACTGAATCATATGCTGAAACTGTAGCGACTACACTAACTCCAATGAATGCTACAAGTGGATTGTGGGGTTTTGGACTAGAGATACCTAGCAAGAAAAAGTTAGAGTATGAGTTTAACAATCAAACTGAATTTGATTTCATAAATTTGGGTATCATTCCTTTAAAAGCTGATGAAAGACCAGTCAGAATTATTTTTAAAGGAAATGCAAACAATTTGAAAATAACCAATACCACGACCAATCAAAGTTACTCTATCAGTGGAAGCTTGAGTAAAAGTGATACTTTAGAGATTGTAGGACTTGTTCCTATTATTAATGGATCACAGGCTTATGGTAGATGTAATCATGCTTATCTAGATTTTGAAGTTGGTAAAAATCATTTGAGAATTGAAGGAAGTTCAGATTTCAACATAAAATTTGATACTAGATTTTATTATTAAGGGGTGTAGAAAATGTTATTTGTTCAAAATGTCAATGGAGATCAAACAGCTTTCAAAGCTGATAATGTACAAATTACAGATACATTAGGACAATATCCAACATTATCATTTACATTTGTCGAAACTTCAGAAAATGAAGTTGCAGCTCAAATGATGATACCTTTTACAATCATTGAAGTACCAGAAAACAAGCAGAGATATAGAATAGTTACTAATAACCCTGTATCTCTGGGAAAATACAAACAGTATTCAGTAACAGCTATTCATATTGCTAAAGACTTGCACAACAAATATGTAGATGAGAGATTAGAGAATACTCAGCCTTTAAAAGCATGTTTAGATTTGTTAATCAAGGATACGCAAATAAAGTATGTGCTACATGATAATTTTGATAATTATGCTTTTTCAGAAGGTTTTGGTGGCGGTTATGCTGATGATTTGCTAATGCAGAATTTAGCAAGTGATTTTGGATTTGAATTCTATTTTGATAACTATACGATCCACATTCAAAAGAAACTAGGAACAAAAGAGTCTTTTCTATTTATAGACAATGCCAATGTATCAAAAATAAGCTATAACGAAGATTATTCTACAATAACAACGTATATTAAAGGTCAAGCTAAGCCAATAGTTAAAGAAACACCAGATGAAACGAGTGGTGGTTCTAGTTCTGGTGGTTCTTGGGGTTGGCCTTTTCCAGATGTAGGGGAAGGAACCTTTATGGGAGGCCAATTATTTGGTGTTAATGCAGGTGGTGAATTTAGGCCTAACGGATTCCATGACGGTTTAGATTTTGGCTCAGTAGATCATCCTGGTAGTGCTGTTCATGCAGTACATGGCGGGAAAGTTATTATCAAGTCATATATGGGTGGCTTAGGAAATTATGTTGTTGTACATTCTGATGATGGCTACAACATAGTTTATCAGGAAGCTTTTTCCAACATGTCCAACATAAGAGTAAACGTTGGTGATGTAGTAAAAACAGGAGATGTGATTGGTTATCGCAATACAGATCATCTCCACATAGGAATTACTAAAGTTGATTTTAATACTGCTGTAGGAAAATCATTTACCAATGATGGAACATGGCTTAATCCACAAGAAATTATTAGAAATGGTATAGCGAATAACAATTCTGAAAGTAATGTTGAACAACCAACAGAAACAGTTGAAGAAGATAAGCCTACTGAATATGAGATACACTCTGAATATGTGTCTCCATTGGTTGAAAAAGCACATTGGCCCAAAGTAGAAGCTGAACCAATTACTGATGATAATATAACTGATGAGAATACTTTACTTAATAAATTAAAAGCAAGTATCCATGATTATCCAGATATTGAATATACTTTAGATTATGCTAACTTCAAGTATAATTCAGTTAAATTCAATAATGATATTAAAGTAGGTAATTACGGTTGGTTAAGAGATAGATTTGGAATTGATGTTGAAGTAAGAATTAACTCGTATACTTGGTATCCACAAAATAAGCAGGCAGATACTGTTACGTTTGGTAATAAGAGATTTGATCCAGTTGAGTGGCAAGTTAGAAATCAAAAAGCATTTGAGAGAAATAAGAAGTTAGGTGAAACATTGAGAAATCAAATTGTTAAAGCACAAGGAAATATGATGTCTCAAGATAAGTGGAATTCAAAATTCAATGAAATTAATAATTCATTCATTAATAGTAATAAAGAAATTTTAAAGCAATTTGAAGATATAAATACAAGATTGGATAGCATTGAAAAAACTGGAAAAGAAGAAGGTGGTAGTGATGGAACATCTGAACCTTGATGATATTGGTTTAACTGATAGAGTTCAGTATAACGCAGCGGTTGCTAATTTTAATCAAATTCAGCGTACTGTTAATAGCAATACTGATGAGATTAAGAGTGAATTAGATAGCAAAGCTAATTTGCATGATATTAATGATAAAATAGACGCTTTAAATGAAGATTGGAAGGCAAGGCTAAAGCGTGTAACTTTAGGTACTGATGAAGAAACGATTGAGAATATAGTGACGAAAATTTTAATTGAGAAAGGAGTAATCTAATGGCTCAAATATTGAAATATGTGATTGGTAAAGATTACAGACCTTTGACTGCTTTAGAGGCTAAGGGTGGTAATACTTTTACGCCTGACTATGATAAATCTAACTGGGTGCAAGCACGTCAGTATGAGGACAGTTTGAGACAAGTTTTTGTTGAGATTACCAACGAAGACGGTTCTGCCTATGATTTAACAGGAGCTAATGTCCTATTTGAAGGTATTTTGCCAGACAACGAACACAAGATTTTGGATAACTCTCATGCTGTATTTTATGAAGATCCAACAACTGGTAAGTTCCGTTTTGATATGCCAGCACAATCTTTTAGCGTAGCCGGGCAGTATAAACAAGCATTTTTCCGGGTGATGAAAGATTATCGTAATATTGCCACACTTGAATTTAAGTTTGAAGTACTGGCTGATATGGTTGTTACTGGCTTAGTTCCTAGAGATTATATCAGCCCGTTAGATGACTTGTTTAACACAATCAAGGAAACTGAAACTAAAAATGTAGCTGAATTGAAGAAGATTGTTGATGATAAGGTTGCGGAAATTACTAACTTGATGACTACCTTAAATCAAACTAATACAGCTACTTTGAGTGAGTTGAATAGTGCTAAAACAGCATTAGGGGCTTTAGAAGATAAGATTAAACAAGATGGGCTTTTCACTCAAGGTGAGGCAGAAGAATTTAAGAAATCAATTTTTATAAAAATGGTAACAGCTGACAGCCTGGAGGAATTACTTTACGGATACAAAATCACAATCGTACACAATCAAAAAGACTATCCTAAACCAACAGTTTTCTACTATGAAAATGCGATTGGTACTGAAATCGGCGGTTTAGGTGCTGGGTCATTTGGTGAAACGTTAACCAAGTTAGTTCCTTGTGAGGCAGAATATACGGATAATAATTCAATCGTTGTCCGTATACCACGTAATTTCTACATGGATGCTAAACCATATTACAAGTATGGAGATTGGTATTTAGGGAGTGGCAATAAAACAATTAAGATTAGTCTGGGTAATGTTGATGATGGTGCTGCTAAAGCTGGAGACGGTAAAGGCAGTAGTTATTTATCACATAGCACAGGCTATTTTAATTATCCAACCGCACCTAGTGATTTAAGAGAGGTATATCGTAAACAACACACAAATGAATAGATTACAAGATGGTAGCTTTGCAGCCTTTAATGGTTACAAGGCTATTTATTTTAGAAAATAAAGAAAGAAGGAATGAACATGGCAATAAATTTTGAACCTATTTTCTCTGAAATGGCAAATGGGCCAGAAAAAATTAAAGAAAATTTCGATAAATTAGTTGATATTCAGAATTGGTCTGTTACGGAAGTTAAGATTACTCCTATCAACGGATGGAGTGGTGGCGGAACTTGGAAGAAACTAAAATTAGGTAACGTTACTATAAACGCATTTTCTGTAAGTTTTATTTCGCCTAAAATTGATAGTGTTCCGTATGCAGTGCAAGTATCTGCTCAACCATCAGGATTTCCAGGCTGGCGAAGAATTGGAGTATTCAGTAATCAACATCCGGGAAATATGTTGTTTTTTGCTGATCAAGGGAAAATGAATATTATTAATTTTGGTAGTACCAACTTGACGGCAGATCAACATTTTGACGTCAATGACGTATGGATTGAGGTGGATTAAATGAAACAAATATATTTTTATGATAATGAAACAAAAGTGTTTAATGGCTATGATGTGATTGAAGATACTGCTGAAATTCCAGCTAATGCCACAACGGTTGAGCCGGTAGATAGTAATGGTGTAGGTTTATACGATCCTACTTGGAACGAAAACACAAATTCTTGGGATAGTTTGACAGAGGAAGAATGGAAACAAAAACATGCCACTCCAGAAATCAAACCAGAACCAATGCAAGATCAACAAATGCTGGCAACTTTGACTAAGCAAGTTATGCAATTACAAGTAGCGAATATGCAACAACAAAAGGTTAATGCAAGTTTAATAAAACAATTAATAGATCTAAATAAGGGAGGACATTAAGATGAATGAAGTAATGTATACAATGTTTAAGGAATATTACCCACTAGGATTATTTAGCATAGATGATTGTCGTTCAGCTGTTCAAGTTCATTATTTTGGCAAGGAACAATTTAAGGAAATTACAGGTGTTGATTATGACGTACCAACAGTAACTCCAACAGCTTAAGATAATGACAGGGTGGGTGGGTAGGAATAGTATAGCGAAAGCAGGTGAAGTTATGTGCATTCATTATTAGGATATTCGTGGGCGGAGATAGCGTCGATACTAGCGGTAATTTCCGTCCTTTTTAGTGGAATTTATTGGCTGATTAGACATGGTGCTAAGGTTCTTAACAATGCGATTAGTGCGGGAACTTTCCCATTACAACAACAATTTAAAGAGTTGAACGATACAATTAAACAACTAAATAGCAATTTTGAAGAACAAAGAAATTCTTTAAAAGAGTTGGAAAATGAAGTAGATAGACACCATGATGAATTAATTAAGCAGGATAAGCGAATTGAAAATTTGGAGCGTGATAAAAAATGAAAGTTATCAATAATATTATCGAATGGCTGGTACAGACAGGGCTATTATCTGTACTGGCTATTTTTTTACTCAAGCAACTCAAGCCAGTCTTAGATAATAAGGCTGGACATGCATCCACCGAACAATCACGAGCATTGTGGACTTTGCTTGAGCAAGTGGCAGACATGGCAGTTACTAGCTTAGTAAGCCAAGATAAAAGCGGACGTGAAAAGTTTGACGAAGCTAGTATGATTGTAAATGATGTTATGAGAAAACAAGGATATAGGCTTGATTCACAAGTTATCCACACAGCAGTTCAATCAGCTTACGAAAAATCAGATTTAACACCAACAGTAAATACTAAGGAGGACAAATAACATGGTTATGTACACAGTAGATGTTTATTCGGGATCAGATGATAGTATTATTCGTGATCCACACGCTCAAGGAGTAATTGTGAAGGCTACTCAAGGCACAGGATATGTTAATCCAAAGTGCAATCACCAATGGGATTTAGCAGGACAGCTTGGCAAAAAGCGTGGCTTGTATCATTACGCTGGTGGTGGTAGTCCAGTTGCAGAAGCACAATATTTTATCAACAATATCAAGAACTATGTTGAACAAGGTATGTTGATTATTGACTGGGAAGGTTACCAAAATTCAGCTTGGGGTAATTCTAGCTGGGTTCGTCAGTTTGTAGATGAAGTACACCGCTTAACTGGTGTTTGGTGTGTTATCTATGTTCAAGAATCGGCTTTAAATCAAGTGGCTAACTGTGCAAAAGATTGTGCTGTTTGGGTAGCTAAATATGCATCAATGAACTGGAACTCTTGGACAGTACCTGATATGTCTGTATCTAGTGATGCTTTTGGTTCTATTGCTGGTTGGCAATATACAGGAGGAGACATGGACCGTTCTATTTGGTATTTGGATGCCAATGCTTGGGATAAGTTTGCTAAACCTAGTGATGAAAAAACACAAATTGAAACGCCTAAACCAGTTCCAGCTCCTAGCCAGAATGATGTTAAGTATGACTCATGGACTGATGACTTAGGTGTTAAGTGGTTCAAAGAAAGTGGCAAGTTTACTATCACTGTTGATGAAGGTATTGTCTTACGTTGGGGAGCCACAACAAGTTCAAGTGAAATCGCAGTACTACCTAAAGGCTCAGTAGTTGAATACGACGCATTTGCACATAGTGGGGGATACGT
>OGIX01000363.1_pt1 | contig 37664 bp, 34 predicted proteins | sample 1571901 | NCBI WGS metagenome assembly OGIX01 (sample SAMEA2582102, study PRJEB24529) | metagenome | biome: Human gut stool | place: China | collected 2011
TTACTTTTGCATAGCTCCATCCTGAACCCCAAAGGCTTCCTGACGTCCAAACTAATATTTTATTATAATCTCCAACTCCACCTCTAAAAGTAAAGAAGGTTATAAATGCATTAAGTCCTGCATTTAATCCAATTCCTATTAATAAAAGTCTCTTAGGTTTTATCCCATTTCTGCTAGATAACATATATATTATAAATGCAGAAACTGCTGCTCCTATTATAGCCATAACTGGTAGTACAAATATTGAAAACTGCCCAAGTTCGCTATAATAATTAGCAGTTTGGAATGTAACAAATAATACTGCAGCCACTGCTGCTCCAGCATTTATACCTATTATTCCTGTATCTGCTAAGTCATTCTTAGTTATAGTCTGAAGAATTGCTCCTGCTGTTGATAGTGCAATTGCTACAAAGACCCCAACTAACATTCTAGGTAACCTAATACTTAATACAGCTGTATTTTGAAGCTTAGTTCCATTACCTAAAAGAGTGTTTATAACTTCTATAGGAGATATTTTATATGTACCCCAACATAAAGTAACGCCAAAGGAGATAACTAATAAAGCTATCAATATTATTAAAACTATTTTAAACTTATTCTTTTTCATTATCCCCTCTCCTTTCTAGCTATTGCTATAAAGAATGGTATTCCTATTAATGCTGTGAATACTCCAATAGGAGTTTCATAAGGATTAAATAACATTCTAGCAGCAATATCTGCATAAGTTAAAAGTACTGCACCAAGTAAAAATGAACATGGTATATTTCTTCTATAATCTTCACCTAATATTTTTCTAACTATTTGAGGAACTATAAGTCCAACAAAGGCTATATTTTTACCAACTGCTACTGCTGCTGCACACATTGGTATCATAACCATAAGTGTAGTAAATCTAATCTTTTCTGGACTTTGTCCAAGACCAATAGCGACATCATCTCCAAGGTTTAATATATTTATCTTTTGAGATAACATCATTGCAATAATAAGTCCAATACTTCCTACAAAAAATACAAGTTTAAAGTCCGCCCAACTTGCATTTCTAAAACCTCCAGATACCCAGAATCCTATCATTTGAGATTGGTTTGATAAAAGTCCAATTACTGTAGTTAAAGAAATAAAAAATGTACTCATGGCCGTACCTGCTAAAAGTATCTTAGCAATTGAATTATTATTTGCCTTCTTTGATATAAATCCTAGTACTATAATTCCAGTTATAAGTGCTCCTATAAATGAAGCTATCATTACATTTGTGGTTGTTATTGCAATTCCTGTTGCATAAAAAATAGCTATTACTAAAGTTGCTCCTTGACTGACACCTAAAATTGATGGTTCAGCTATTGGGTTTCTTGTAACTCCTTGAATCATTGCACCTGTTACCCCTAAAATCCCTCCTGTAAACAATACAGCAAGAGCTCTTGGAATACGTACATCTCTAACAAGCATTTTTTCTAAAGTTTCACTATAATTAAAAATACTGTCAAAAATATCTCTAAAAGTAATATGGACGGATCCTAGCCTTACAGCTAGAACCAGTCCACCTACTAAAAGTAACAAACTGCAAATCACAAAGATTATTGTGCGCTTCTTACTTTGTTCCATTTAACATTTCACCTATTTCATCTACTAATAATTGTCTTCCGATTGAGCTATATCCTTGGTTAAAGTATGGAGATGAGTCTAAAACTACAACATTCCCTTCTTTAACTGCAGGTAAGCTATTCCATATACTATTCGCTTCAAGTTGTGCTAAATCTTCAGGAGTTGCTATTAAGAATATATAATCTGATTTAATAGCTGCTAATCCTTCATAAGTTACAACTGGTAAACTAATATCTGTTTGTTCAGGCATTCCTTCTGGCTTTGCAAGTCCCATATCATTGTATAAAACATCACCAAATCCTGCACCATCAAATATAAAGAATTGACCACCACTTGCTAAGAATGAAAGATAAGTAGTATCATTACCATATTCAGCCTTTATCTTATCACCAGCTTCTTTAGCTTTTGCTTCATAATTTGCTATCCATTCGTTTGCAACATCTTCTTTATTAAATACCTTTGCAAAAGCCCTAACGTCATCTTTCCAATTTAATGCTTCTAATTGAATCATAACTGTTGGCGCAATTTCACTTAGTTGATCATACATTTTTTCTTGAACTGTTGATATAACTATTAAGTCTGGATTTAAGTTCATAACTGCTTCTACATCCATAGTGTCTTGCATGCTGTAACCTAAAATTTCTGCTCCCTTTAATGTCTCTTCTAAGTATGCTGGGAACTTAGTATAATCATAAGCATCACTATTTGCAGTTCCTATAACCTTATATCCTAAAAGTGATAAAATATCACTGTTACCACTTAAATCTACTATTCTTTGAGGATCTGCTGGTATTTCTACTTCTCCTCTTACATCTGTAATCTTTACCGTATTTTCTGATACATTATTAGCTCCATCCTCAGTCTTAGCTCCACATCCTATAAACATTAAAGCTGTAACACAAGAAACTACTAATGTCTTTAATAAGTTCTTTTTCATATTTATACCTCCATGTATACTCTATATCTAACTTTTATATTTCTCTTTCATCTGTTATGATTGTATATGAGACTCATTCTCAATTCAATATATGCACCCAATTTAATAATTTTATCATCTATAATGATAATTATTGGACATAATAAATAAAGCTCTTAAAAATATTATATCCAAATGTAAATAAATAATTTATTATGATATTTATAATAAAAGATATTATAATCACTATTTTTCCACTTATAATATTTAATAATATAAAATTTATAAAATGAGGTATACTCAATGATTTCTAAAACACCTAAAGAATTTCAAAATGCAGTTTTGACTAAAATGACCTTTTCACCTTATCATAATGAAAATTGTACTATATATAAGAATGAAAACAATCCGGAGCTTGGATACTTTATTAAATATAGTAGAGATGGCTATTATGATTTTGGAATTGGTGATTATACAATTCCTTCTGACTTTTCATTATCCTTTAATCATAAAGAAGAATTAATACGCTTTGGTACTGTTTATATTGGAGAAACAGAATTTGAAATTGAAGATAGTCCTATTTCTTCTTTTACTCCATCCTCTTTTTTTGTGGTTGAAAAAGGAATTAAAGGTAAGCAATCTTGGAAAAAGGGACAACATTTTCATGGGGCCGAAATAACAATTTATAAAAAATATTTTGATGAAATAATAAAACCTAACTTCCCTTATATTATAGGTTTTAATGAATTCATAACCAATTACACCTATCGCTATCTCCCACTAGAAATAGCTTCTATTATCCAAAATCTAAGAAGTTTAGGGGAATCTCAACGATTATCTCCATTATACTTAGAAAGTAAGATTCTAGAATCAATATCATTAATTAATGATGAAATTAACTCGTCTGAAGAAAACGCTTTTACTAATCAATTAAATTATGGAGAAATTAAGATAGGAAAAGATAGATATATTACATTAACAGCATCAGATGCAAACGCTATACAAAGGGCACATGATATTTTGACAAAAGAGGCATGTAATCCTCCTACTATAAAAAGCTTAAGTAAAATGGTATTTTTAAATGAACAAAAATTAAAAGCTGGTTTTTCAGCTAAATATCATATGTCCATAAGCCAATATACTAATTCAATACGAATGACAATGGCTGAAAATTTACTTTCTACAACAGAGTTAACCGTTGATGAAATAGCTAAAACACTTGGCTATAATTATAGTGGAAATTTTGTAAAGATGTTTAAAAAAGTTCACGGAAAAACTCCATTAGCTTTTAGAAAAATGAAATTTTAAAATGCAAAAAAGGTTGTAGTAAAAACTACAACCTTTCAAAACAGAAACTATCTTCTGTTGTTTTGTTCTTTCTTTGCTCTTCTGCATGGTAAACATCTTGTTGGTTCGTTAGTGAATCCTTTTTCTTTGTAGAATTCTTGCTCTCCAACTGTGAATACGAATTCAGCTCCGCAATCTCTGCATGTTAATGTCTTATCTGTCATAATTGTTCCTCCTAAATTTAAAGATTCTAAATCGATATAATAATCTCTAATCTATGAGAAACTATCAATCCAAATGAAACTTCTTTAATTAGCATTACTGCTATTTATCTATAATAACACATATTTGTTTTTATTGCAATACTTTTTTTGATTTTAATTTCAAGATAATTATACATCAGTTTTGTTATAATATTTTTATTAAGAATTTTTTGGAGGTTACTATGAAATTTTATGAAAAAACACTTAATGAAAAACATATATACACCGGAAACTATCTGGAAATATTAAATGTTTATGTTGAGTTACCGGATGGTAATAAATCTAATAGGGATATAATTAAACATCCTGGTGCTTGTGCTATAATTCCCTTCTTAGATAATGAAACAGTATTACTTGTAGAGCAATTCAGAAAACCCTTAGAAAAAACTATCTTAGAAATTCCTGCTGGGAAACTAGATAAAGATGAAGAACCATTAAAATGTGCTTATAGAGAATTAGAAGAAGAAACTGGTTATAAAGCTGAATCTATGACTTATCTTGGATCTATAGCTACAGCTCCAGGTTTCTGCGACGAAATTATACATTTATACAAAGCTGAAAATTTATCTTTAGGTGCAAAGTGTTGTGATGAAGATGAATTTACTCAAGTTAGATCTTTTTCTTTAGATGAAGTAAAATCAATGGTAAAATCTGGCGACATAATAGATACCAAAACTATAAGTGTTCTTGCATACTTATAATAAATAAGGTGCTAATAGATATTTTATTATATTTATCTATTAGCACTTCTAATTTATAAATTCTCTTTAATTTTTAATTAGTATAAGTTAAATAATCTTAAGAATTTTTGCCACATATTAAGATTTTCTTCTACTTTACTTTCTACTTCTTTAACATTAGTTTTTTCTACTCCTGTTGTCTTTATTACAAATTGCACTGACTCAACATTGGTATTTTTATCTGATACAAATGATATAACTTCTGAATCTGAACCTGTGAACTTTTCTAGCATAGAATCAATTTGAACATCTACTTCATCTTGTAATCCACTTGTTTCTTTAGAAAATTCTCCTGTTCCTTCTGCCATAGTTTTTGTTCCACCATAAAGTTCTGATGTTCCATTTACTAAATCAAGTGCTCCACTGCATATTTGACTATATCCTATAGTTATACTATTTACAGCATTTGTGTATTCATTAATTCCAGAATCTAATATGCTGTAATTTTCAGTAAGCATATTTATTCCGCTCTTTAAATCATTCATATTTACTAATAGATTTCCTAATGATGATATAAGGTTTTGTATGCTTGCATCAAATACTTCATAGTTTTGTTGTAATGCAGTTGCTCCCGTCATAAGCTCTCCACTTTCACTGTCTAGAGCTGAATCTATCCCAGCTATTAAAGCTTGGCTTCCTTGTATATAAGCAACATCTGCACTTAAAAGTGCTTCAACTGATATAAGCTTTCCTGCCGTTGTAACATAATTAACTACTGCATTAGTATCTCCTGAAGCATATTGATTAAATAGAGCTGTAGCTTCTGCATCACCTGCAGCCACTAACTGACCAATACTAGCTTGTACTCCTTCTATTCCTCCGCCTACATAAGCACTATAAAGAGTTCTTTGTGTATCTGTTATTCCTAAAGCAGCAATAGCATTATTATGGCTGTTTATAAAATCATTTACATCTGTTAATCCATTTTGTGATAATGATCCATAGTATGTGTCTATTGATTCATCTATAGATTGAAGTCCTCCTACAAGTATAGCTATTCCATTTTTTATTTGTAAAGAAGCATCACTTAACTTTGTAATTTCATCAGAAGAAATAGTAACTCCATTTAATGCTGAACCTATAGTTTCTAAGGCAGTTTTTACTTCTGTAGAACCATTTGTTAATGATGATGATTTGCTATTTAAAGTATTTAAAGCTTCATTAATTGTATTTATTCCATCATTTAATTTTCCTGCTCCACTATTAAGGGTTTCTGCTCCGTCGTTTAGGTCCTTAGCGCCACTATCTAATTCGCTTACTGCATCTTGTAATTCTGTTATCTTATCTGAAAGATCACTAGTATCAACACTATCCTTACTAATACCCAGATTCAACTTGATTCCATTTATATCAATACAATCCATTTCAAAATCAGTTACATCTGCTGATATTTTAATATCTTTTTCGTTGCCTGGCATCACTGTGTAAGTAAGCTGTTTTAAATCACCAGCATTAGCTACTGTAGCTCCTTCACTTACAATATTTTTGCATATATTTGTATCTAACTTAACTGTGGATTGTAATGCATAATTTTCAAAAAATCCTTCTTTTGCCTTAGTATTTTCTGTAATATTAATTTCTATCGTAAGCTTTCCACTCATTCCTGCAATTTCTTCTGGGGAATATTCTTTTCCATCCATCTTATAAGTAATATCTATATTCCACGGTATTTCCGCATTTTCCATAACACCTTCATAATATAGCTTATCTTTAGAATTTTTTATTTTTATTACTCCTGAATCATAAGTAATTTCATCATTAGTATTCATATTTCTTACTTCTACATAGTCACCATAATCAGTTATATCACTATCATTAAATATATTAACTACGTAAGTTCCAAGTAAATCGCCATCAGAATTTAAATTTACATATACTACTTCTTCTTTTTCACTAGCTAATGAAGCTGCTTGTACAACAGTTGGTAATATACTTGAAATTACAAATAGAGATGTCATAACACCTGCTGCAGTTCTTTTTACTACTTTATTATTCATTTATATCAATCCTTCCTTTACATCTACTCTTTCTGCTTTTTTAATCTTATTCTTTTTAACAACTAAACTATCAAAAATGTATAACAAACCTGGTATAACAAATATTACAATTACTAATGAGCATATTGTTCCTTTTCCAAGAAGTCTTCCAAGTTGGGCTAATAATTGATGACTTGTCATATATCCAAGTAAAAGTCCTACAGCTGTCAATACTGTACCTGAAGTAAGTATTGAAACCATTGATACTGATACTGTCTTTACTATAGACTCTTTTTTATTAAAATCTTTTCTAAACTCTAGATATCTTTCGGTCATTAAGATTGCATAATCTACTGTAGCTCCCAATTGAACTGAGCTTATAATTAAGTAAGCAATATAAAATAATGGTGTATTCATATAGTAAGGTATTGAAAGGTTAAACCAAATTGCTGTTTCAATAGCTAAAACTAAAATTATTGGAACAGATATAGACTTCATTGTAACTGCTAATACTACAAAAACTGCTCCAATTGCTAGTAAATTAACACTAACCATATCTGCTGTTACTGTATCCATTAAATCATAGGTACTTACAGTACTCCCTGCTAAATAATATTTATCTTCATAATATTCTTTTGCAATACTTCTAATTTCCTCTACTAACTTAAAAGCTTCTTCTCCTTCATAATCACTTTTAACTGTAATGACCATCCTACTATAATTATCACTTATTAATTTAGATAAAGTATCTTCATCTAAATACTCCATAGGAACTTCTGCACCAGCTTTATCTACATAAGATATTATAGAGCTTACCTCTTCAACCTCCTTAAGCCTTTCTGATAATTTTTCCTCTGTATCAAAATCACCTCTAGGTACCATTAATACAAAATTATTTGACTTGCCAAAAGTATCTTCTATTAATTTTGTATCTCGTCCTAATTTAGTATCTTCTCCAAATATCTTAGAAGCTCCATAATAATAATCGTTATTTATAGATGCTAAATAAGAAGGTATAATTATAACTGCAAATAAAATAGTAAATGGAATCATAATCTTTCTTACCACTTTAGAGAATCCATCGAAACTAGGCATAAAGCTTCTATGCTCACCTTTATCAATTATCTTACTACAATATAAAATTAATCCTGGAGTAAAAATAAACACTGTTATTAAGCTTAAAGCTATTCCCTTAGCTAATGCAAGCCCAATGTCTGGACCTAATTTAAATTGCATTACTGTAAGAGCTAAAAAGCCAATTACAGTGGTTAATCCACTAGATAAAATCGAACCAGTAGATTTGCATAGTGCTTGTACCATAGCTTCTTTATTATCTACCCCTTCATTTCTTACCTCTTTATATCTGTGTAATAAAAATACAGAATAATCTAGTGATACCGCTAACTGCAATATGTTTCCTGCTGCATTAGTTACAAAAGATATTTCTCCAAAAATCAAGTTTGTACCAGAGTTTATCATAATCGCTACACCTATTGATAATAGTAATATTATAGGTTCAAACCATGATGTTGTAGTAACTAATAGAACTAATAAAGTAAACGGCACTGCTATCATCACTATTCTAGCAATTTCCTTTGTAGTAGATTCTGTTGCAACAACTGTATCTACTACTGTTCCTGAAAATGCATTATCATCACCAATCAAATCTCTTATCTCATTTACAGCTTCTATTCTTTTACTTTCATCTATAGTTACTGTAAATAAGGCATTTCCATCAATATAGTAATCTCTAATTATATCGTTATCTATAGTTTCCAATGGCTCTTTTATATTAGCTGCATCATCTAGCCACGTAACTTCATCAACACCGTCAATAGATTCAAGCTTCTCTTTAATATCAATAGCTTCAGGTATAGTAACATTAGATACCATTATCCTTCCATTAGGTATTCCACCTTTAAACTCACTCTCCATTACATTTATAGATACTGTTGATGCCGTGTCATCTGGTAGGTAATCATTAATATCATAATTAACAGAAACAAATTGCTTACATAAGACTGAAAATATTGCTACTATAAAAAATACTATTAGAACTAATATCTTATGCTTTACAACTCCTCTAAAAAATTTTTCCTTCATTATCTTATTTCATCCCCTTTTTAACAACTTTTCATTATTAGACACTGTGTTGATTAATTAATTCATTTAGATTATAATAGACTAAAATTCCCATATCAATAATCAATATTTTTGAAAATGTTAAAAACTAGACTATCTTTCAACCACCAGAATATTACTAGACAACTTTTAAAAATATGTCTAGTTTTAGGTCTGATTATTAATGAAACCTTAGGAGGATACTATGGAACAGAAATCTACTGACAGACGTATTAGAAAAACTAAAACCGCTTTAAAAAATGGTCTTATAGAGCTGATGTTAGAAAAGAACATAAATGATATTTCTGTTAGAGAGCTTACAGAAAAAGTTGATTTAAATAGAGGAACTTTCTACTTACACTATAAAGATATATTTGATCTTTTAGAAAAAATTGAGGAAGAATTATATGAAGAATTTAACAATATTTTTCATTCTCATGATCCAAGTGATTGCGATAATGTTTTATTAGATCTTCTAGAAGATATCCTTGTCTTTTTAAAAAATAATGCTTTAATGTGTACTGTATTATTAAGTCCTAATGGAGATATCGCTTTCGTAAATAAACTAAAAATCATAATTCGCAATAAATGCTTCGATGCTTGGAGTATACTATTTAACGCAAAAAAAGCAGATACATTTGATTATTTCTATAATTTTATACTTTCTGGGTGTCTTGGAATTTTTGAAGCATGGTTAAAGAATGGATTAATTGAATCCCCCCACGAAATGGCTATATTAACTGAATCATTCATACTTCATGGAATTGAAGTTTTAAAATAAATAAAAAAGACTAGCACTTTAGTTGGGGGACTGTGTGCTAGTCTTTTAGCTTTCAAGTAAAATTATTTAGGGGTAAATAATAATGCTTTAACTACTTTATGTCCTTATAATATACCTATTTTGTGACAGTTTGGTGTCAAAGATATTACAATATTATTTCCCTTTTTATAAACTTTAATAAGCTGTGTATCCACCATCACTCATAATAATTGAACCTGTTATATGTGCTGCTTCTTCACTTGCTACATAAAGTATAGTTGCCGCTTGTTCTTCTGCAGTTGCTGAACGTTTTTGTAGTGTTTCAGTTTTTCCACCTATCATAGTTTCTGATTTTGCTTCTTCTATGGATTTACCTTGTGCCATAGCAGCTCCAATTTTACCCTTTATTTCTTCTGCACTTCTATCATTTAATGGTGTTGCTGTTCCTGCTGGTGAAACTGAATTGCAACGTATATTAAATGCGGCCAAGTCATTAGCTACAGCTTTTGTTAATCCATTAAGAGCGTGCTTAGATGAAACATAAGCACTTGATCTATAGAAACCTGTACTTCCAGCAATAGATGATATATTTACTATAGATCCACCTTGTTTATGTTTTAACATATTTTTAGCTTCCTCTCTACAACAATAAAATGCTGAATTTAAATTTGTATTTATAACTCTTAGCCATTCCTCTGTAGATAATTCATCAATTCTTTCTCCATGTCCTACAATACCTGCATTGTTTATAGCAACATGAATATCTCCAATTTCATTGTTTATTACATTAAATAAGTTAATAACTTCATCTTCTCTGCTAACATCAACTTTAATAAATCTTGCATTACCCCCATTTTCAACTATCTCATTAACTACTGATTGGCCTCTTTCTTCATTACGTCCTACTACTATTACAAAAGCTCCTTCCTTTGCTGCTCTAATACATACAGACTTACCTATACCAGATGTTCCTCCTGTAACTAACATGTTTTTCCCTTCAAATCTACCTTCAAAATAATTTCTCATTTAAATTCTCTCCCTTCATTATTATTATTTTTATTATAACATATTTTTACAATTACTTCGTTAAATATTTAATAATCTCTTTGTACAATTTAATACTCCCTCGTATAAATTATCATTCATATATAAAGCATATTAAGTTGAATTATTTCTATTTTGTTAACTAATATGAGTAATTATTTAGTATCCCCTTGATTATAGGTTAAAATAATGGTAATTTATGTTATTTTAATAAAATTTATTTACAAACTTTGTCGAATGATGTATATTGTAACCGTAACCACTAAATTCACAAAAAATTCATAAACAATTATATGATATATAGAAAGGATTATTATCATGGCTAACATTGGAATATTTGACGTTTTAGGACCAGTTATGATTGGTCCATCCTCATCACACACAGCTGGTGCAGCGAGACTTGGTAAAATAGCTAGAACTATTGTTAATCAACCTATTAAGGATGTAACATTCTTACTTCATGGTTCTTTTAGAGAAACTTATAAGGGACACGGAACAGACAGGGCCCTTGTAGCTGGAATATTAGGAATGCTTCCAGATGATGTGCGACTTAAAGATTCAATTGCAATAGCTGAATCCGAAGGTATAGCACTTAGATTTCTCCCTGCTGATTTAGGACAAGTTCATCCTAATACAGTAAAATTTCTTATTACAGACTCAAATGATATTCAGTGGGAAATACTAGGTTCTTCTATTGGTGGTGGACTAGTTGAAATTTATGAGATTAACGGAAATAAAGTAAAAATCACAGGTGAATATCCTACAATTATTACTTGTCATGATGATATTCCAGGTACTGTCTCAAAGATTTCTACTCTTTTCTATGAAAATAAAATTAATATAGCTTTCATGACACTTGTAAGAAGTCAAAAAGGAAAAGATGCCACGATGACCTTTGAAATAGATGATAGTATTTCCGAAGAAATCATAGATAGTATAAAAGCAATAGATGGTGTAAACCGAGTTATTTTAATTAATTCTTTAGGAGGATTTTAACTATGAAAATTGCAAGCTCTGGTGAAGAACTTATTAAGATATGTGAGGAAGAGCAAATTTCTCTAAGCGAATACGCTATTCGTAAAGAGATGGAAGCTAAAGAAGTTTCCAGAGAAGATTTATTTGCTCAAATGAAATATACTCTTGATGCAATGAGAGAGGGCGCTACTTTAGGTAGAGAGAAAAAGGTATATTCTCTTAGTGGACTTATTGGTGGAGATGCTTATAGACTACAGCAATATAGTAAATCTGGTAAATCGTTAATGGGTGCTGGTATTGTTACTGCAATGGCAATGGCTATGTCCTCATCAGAAGTAAATGGTTCTATGGGTAAAATAGTAGCATGTCCAACAGCTGGCTCATGTGGTATTCTACCTGCAGTAATCTTAACTACTGGCGAATTATTAAATAAAACTGATGATGAACTTATCACAGGTTTATTTGCAGCTTCAGCTATAGGAATGATAATAGGAATGAATGCAACTTTCTCTGGTGCAGAAGGTGGTTGCCAAGCAGAATGTGGTTCTGCAGCTGCAATGGCAGCTGGCGCAGTAGTTGAACTTATGGGTGGTACTCCAAAAATGAGCTTAGATGCTGCTGCTATTATTTTCAAAAATGTATTAGGTCTTGTATGTGATCCCGTTGCTGGACTTGTTGAAATACCTTGTGCAAAAAGAAATGTATCTGGTGCAATAAATGCTCTTTGTACAGCAGATATGGTAATGGCAGGTGTCGATTCAAAGATTCCTTTTGATGATGCACTTTCAGCAATGTACAAAGTAGGTACAAGCTTACCTGCAGAATTAAGGGAAACAGCTTTAGGTGGCGTTGCTGTTACTGAAACTGGTTTAGCTCTTAAAGAAAAGGTATTTGGCAAAGCTTCTGAATAATAAATATATAATTAACTACTTGATAATAAAATTTTAACTAATTATAAACTTAAAAAATACAAATGATTAATAGGGGATGAAAAAATGGATATCATATTTGGAACTGTTCTTTTACTTGTAGTTCTTGGACTATTTACTTTGTTTAGCTATAAAGCACCAAACGGAATGAAGGCTATGGGAGCACTCGCAAATGCAGCTTGTGCTAGCTTCTTAGTTGAAGCTTTCCACTTCGCATTCTTTGGTGAAGTATTAAAAATTGAATTTTTGCAAGGTGTAGGTAATGCCAACGGTAGTCTTGGTGGTGTTGCGGCAGCAATACTTGTACCATTAGCTCTTGGAGTTTCTCCAGTTTATGCAGTATTAACTGGGCTTGCATGTTCAGGCTTCGGTATTTTACCTGGATTTATAGCTGGATACCTTGTATCTTATATTGTTAAATACTTAGAAAAGAAAGTACCTGCTGGTTTAGATCTTATTGCTATCATAATTATTGCAGCTCCACTTTCTCGTTTAATTGCAACTGGTATGAGTCCAATAGTTGACAGTACATTATTAAGAATAGGTGATGTTTTACTTTCATCCGCTAATTCAAGTCCTATAATCATGGGAATTATTCTTGGTGGAATATTAACTGTAGTTGCTACAGCTCCACTTAGCTCAATGGCTCTTACTGCTATGCTAGGATTAACTGGTGTACCAATGGCTATAGGTGCCTTAGCAGTATTTGGATCTTCATTTATGAACTATGTATTCTTTGACAAAATGAAATTTGGTTCTAGAAAAGATACAATTGCTGTTGCTATTGAGCCTCTTACTCAAGCAGATATAATCAGTGCCAATCCTATTCCAGTTTACGTAACAAACTTTATAGGTGGTGCATTAAGTGGAATAATAGTATCTCTTATGGGATTAGTTAATATGACTCCAGGTACAGCTACTCCAATTGCAGGATTTGCAGTTATGTTTGCTTATAACCCAGCTGTAAAAGTTCTAATAGCAGCTGCTGGATGTATAATAGTAAGTGTAATAAGCGGATATCTAGGATACTTAATCTTTAGAAATAAAAAGATCCTTACTGCTGATGAAATCAGAAACCCAAAAGCGGCTTAATATCATTAAATTAATATACATATACTAAAAAACTAGCCTTAGTTACTTTGCTACTTCACTAAGGCTAGTTTTTCTTATATATTAAAAGTCATAGATTTCTCTATGACTTTTAATACTTAGTTCTGAAAATAATTATATAGTTATTCTTTATCTAAAACATATCCATAAGCTCTAACTTTACCTTCCTCTTTTTCAAGATAAACACCTTGAATTTCAGGGGCAAATCCTGGGAAGCTATTAATTCCCTCTTCTAAAATTAAGAAATATCTTTGAGCTACTGTATTCCATCTTTCACCTGGAACTACACAAAATACTCCTGGTGGATATGGAAGAGCTCCTTCCAATGCAATCTCTCCAACTATATCAGTTAATGGTACAAGCTTAGCATTATTTCTCTTAAGCTCAATATTAGCTTCTCTTGGGTCCATCACATACTCTGGAAGTGAATCTCTTCTAAATAATAGCTTTTGATAAGTCTTAGCATCATTCTTTTTATAGAAATCATGCATTTCTTGACATAATCTTCTTATAGTATATCCCTTATAACGCTCTTCATATTTAGCGTAAAGTACAGGTAAAACTTCACTTAATGGAGCATCTTCTTTTATAAATGTTTCAAATCTTACAAGATGATTTACAAGACCTTTCATCTTTGCAGAAGTTTCTGCTGGAGTTAATAAGAAAAGAATTGAGTTTAAATCGCATTTTTCTGGTATAACTCTATTGTCTCTTAAATAATTTGCAAGTATTGTTGCTGGGATTCCAAACTCTTCGTATTCACCAGTTTCTACATTTATTCCTGGTGTTGTAAGCATAAACTTATTAGGATCTACAAAATATTGATTTTCTCCATAGCCTTCAAATGAATGCCACTTTTCTCCTGGATGGAATTTAAAGAATTCGATATTCGTTGATATTTCTTTTGTATCATAATCCTGCCATGGCTTCCCGTTAACTACTGGTGGAATAAATGGCTTTAATAATTCACATCTTTCTAAAACATCTTTTCTAGCATCAACACCAATTTCTATACATTCTGCCCAAAGCTTTCTTCCAGCTTCTCCATCTTGCATTCTAGCATTAACATCTAATGCTGCAAATAATGGATAGAAAGGACTTGTTGAAGCGTATAACATATAAGCATTGTTGAAACGTTTATGATCTATATAACGCTTTTGTCCTCTAAGATGACTATCTTTTTTATGGATTTGTGAAGTCTGAGAAAATCCTGCTTGTTGCTTGTGAATAGATTGTGTAACAAATATACCTGGATCTTCTGGTTTTAAATCTAATAACAATGGTGAACAATCTCTCATCATAGGGATAAACTGTTCATATCCAACCCACGCTGAGTCAAAAAGTATATAATCGCAAAGATGTCCTATTTTATCAACTACTTGTTTAGCGTTATATATAGTACCATCATAAGTTCCAAGCTGAATTACAGCTAGTCTAAATGGTCTCTTACTCTTAGCTTTTTCTGAATCTACTTTAGCTGCTTCATCTCTTAAATATTCCTCATTAAAGCAATGAGCATCTATTCCTCCTATAAATCCAAAAGGATTACGAGAAGTTTCTAGATATACAGGCTTACCTCCCGCAGTTACTAAAGCTGAATTGTATATTGATTTATGGTTATTTCTATCAAATAAAACTAAATCACCAGGGGCAACTGTTGCATTAATAACTACAGCATTTGACGTGCTTGTTCCATTCATTACAAAGTATGTTTTATCTGCATTATATACCTTAGCTGCATAAGTTTGAGCTGACATAGCAGGACCTTCATGAATTAGTAAATCTCCTAAATCAACATCTGCATTACATATATCTGATTTAAATATATTTTCTCCAAAGAATTCATACATAGCTCTTCCTGCTGGGTGTTTTAAGAAGTATTTTCCGCCTTGATGCCCTGGGCAAGCAAAGGCTAAATTTCCTCTTTGAGAATATTTGCTTAAAACATCAAAAAATGGTGGTAGCATTTGTTCTTCATATTTATCGGCAGCTTCATTTATTTCCTTACTGAATTCTTCTGTATTTATTTCGTCAGCTTTTACTATCTTAGAAACCTTATTTATTATAGCTGGATCAATATCATCACTCTCAGCTATTACAAATATATCTATTCCAAATTTCGTATCATATATGCTATTAATAACTTCTATATCACATTCATTAACTACAGCAACTGCTACATCAGTGTAATCAGTATTTTCTGCTAAAATAATCTGTCTGTCTGTATAGAAATAATATTCTGTTTTATTAGTACAAGCAATCTTTAAGGATTTCATGCTTATTCCCCCTTGCTTTTTCATATATAGTTATGATTTGCTTAATTTTAAAATATATTACGTATACTTTAATAATTAACATCATAATTATATAGGCAGTGCATTTGAAAGTAAATGATGTAATATAATAATATTCTTAATATCAAAAAAAGCACCTATTTGGTGCTTAATTCTTAACATAATATATAAATTTATTTTATCCTATTCTTCCATTTTTCATAAATTGAGCAAGTTCCTTTGCATAATAGGTTAATAATATATTTGCTCCTGAACGATATATGCTTGTTGCAGTTTCACATATAATATTCTCTTCATCAACAAATCCCATTTTTGCTGCTGCCTTTATCATAGCATATTCTCCACTAACACTATAAGCTGCTACAGGTACATTAACTTCATTAGCAACATCACGAATTATATCTAAATATGATAATGCAGGCTTAACCATAATAATATCTGCACCTTCATTAATATCTAGAAGAGCTTCCTTCATAGCTTCCTTTCTATTGTGATAATCCATTTGATAAGTTTTCCTATCACCAAAGGATGGTGCTGAACCTGCTGCTTCTCTAAATGGTCCATAAAAGGAAGATGAATACTTAACTGCATAAGACATAATAGGACTATTTTCATAACCATTTTTATCGAGTTCTCTTCTTATTGCAGCAATTCTACCATCCATCATATCAGATGGTGCTACCATATCTGCTCCAGCCTGTACATGTGATAATGCTGTTTTAGCTAATAAAGGAAGTGTACTATCATTGTCTACATCATTCCCTTTTAACATACCGCAATGTCCATGCGAAGTATATTCACAAAGACAAACATCAGTTATGTAATAAAGTTCTGGAAATTCTCTCTTTGCAACCTGCAATGCCTTTTGTACAATTCCATCTTCAATCCAAGCTCCACACCCACTTGGATCTTTTTTATCTGGAATCCCAAATAACATAACATTCTGAACTCCACTTTTTGCAATCTCTTCTAGAGCTCTTGGTAACATATCTACACTATATCTAAATTGATTTTCCATTGAGGAAATCTCTTCTTTAATTCCTACTCCCTCTTTTATAAATATAGGATATACTAACGACTTTGCATCCATTCTTGTTTCTCTAACCATAGAGCGTACAAAAGGATTACTTCTTAGTCTTCTAGGTCTATCTATTAAATCCATCAATTAATCCCTCTCTTACTTTCTTCAATGACGCACTCTACTAAGCTTTCAACGGTAGCCTCTTTTGAAATTGATATTTTCATTCCATAATTACTTGCTTCCTTTGCTGTCATATTTCCAATGCAAATTGCATTTACAGAACTATAATCTAAGTATTCCATGGTATTTACAAAGCCTCTTACTGAAGATGCACTTGTAAACACAACATAATCACTATCATTAATATTCAATTCATTATTTTTTTCATATTCAATATCATATAAAGGAACTATATCCATTTGGTTTTTGTATTCTTTTAGATTATTGCATAATTCACTATCTACTTCTCTTGGTACGCAAACCATAATTTTATCATCTATAGAAATATGCTTTGCTAAACCCTTAGCCATACTTTCCCCATAATATTCTTCTGGAATATAATCAGTGAATAATCCTCGTTTTTCTACTGCTTTTTTAGTTGCAGGTCCAACTACTGCAAATTTAATATCTACTAGATTTCTAATATCAACTCTTTTCTTCAATAAGCTATCAAAGAATATTTCCACCGATGCTTCTGAAGTAAATGCAATCCAATTATATTTTTTTATATTATTAATTGCTTCATCTAGAATATCATTGTTATTAATAGCTACAGTTTTAATACTTGGAAGTTCTACTACCTCTGCTCCTAAATCATATAACATTTCCTTTAATTTAGATGATTTACGTCTAGGTCTAGTAATTATTATACGGCTACCTCCTAAAGGTCTCTTCTCAGCCCATGAGAACTGTTCTGATAATGAACACACCTTGCCAACTATAATTATTCCCGGAGTTCCTATATTGTTTTTTCTAGCTTCTTCTGGTAATGTTTCAATAGTTGCAACGACCTTACGCTGATTATATCTAGTTCCTTTTTCTAATATAGCTGCAGGCATATTTTTATCCATTCCCGCTTCTATTAATCCCTTTGAAATTTCAGGCAAAGCACCTACACTCATAAGAAATACTAAGGTCACATCTCCTAATGCTACTAAGCTTTTATAATCAATAGGATCATTACAGCCTTTCTTTTTGTGTCCTGTTATGATGTGTAGAGATGAAGTAAAATCTCTATGGGTAACTGGTATTCCTGCATATGCTGGCACAGAAATAGCTGATGTTATTCCTGGTACAATCTCAAAAGGAATGTTATGTTCACAAAGTAATTCTAATTCTTCACCACCACGTCCAAATAAAAATGGGTCCCCACCCTTTAACCTAACAACTCTCTTACCTTTTAAGGCTTCATCTAATAAAATTTGATTTATTTTCTCTTGTACAACTTTATGATTTCCAGCATGCTTTCCAACATCTATACAAGTAGCATATGATGGAATCATATTCATAATCCCATCACCAACAAGTTGATCATAAACAACAACATCAGCTTTTTCTAATACATATTTTCCTTTTAGAGTAAATAAACCTTCATCAGAAGGACCAGCCCCTACAAGCCATACTTTTCCTTGCTTCATCCTATTACTCCTCTCAACTTATTTGCCAATGTTTCTCCTAAAGCTTCTGCTTTTAATACATCGCCTACTATACTATCAATTATGTGTTCTTTAGTTGATTCATTATAATGAAGCCCAACTAATTTTATTTCATTTCCAGAAACCCTTGCGTGAGCAGCTATTGGAGATGAACATCCACCATTTAATACTCGTACAAAACTACGCTCTGCTGTAGCACAATAAGTTGAAAGTGGATCATTTATAGCTTCTAAAAAGCTAACATCTAAATCCTTTCTAGATTGAACTGATAATATTCCTTGTCCTGCCGCTGGAATCATCTCTTCAACTGAAAAATACTTACTAATCCTATTTTCTAAACCAACTCTATGTAGCCCTGCTGCTGCAAGAATAAGCGCAGAATACTCTCCTCTATCAAGCTTTGCAAGACGAGTTATAATATTTCCTCTAACAGGTGTTGTTTGGACTCCTGTATATAATTTTTCAATTTGCAACTTACGACGATTACTAGATGATCCAATATTAGATAAAAGTATCTCTTTATCAATATTCTCCAAGGTTTTACCTTTTGGCAAAATCAATGCATCTCGCACATCTCCACGCTTTGGAAGTGCAACAATAGGTAAATCATCACTAATATCCATTGGCATATCCTTTAAACTATGAATTGCAAGATCAATTCTTCCATCTAATAATGCTTGATCTAACTCTTTTACAAATAAACCTTTTCCACCGATTTTATCTAAGGTTTTATCTAAAATTAAATCTCCTGTAGTTTTTAATGTAATTAACTCTAGCTCTAGATCTGGATTACATTTACGAATTTGTTCCATAACTAATTCTGTTTGCATCACAGCTAACTTTGAATCCCTGCTCCCTATGATAATCTTCTTTTTTCTCATAAATCTACTCCTATACCCAATCTACTCTTTTGATTCTTTAACCTATTACCTGCTGTTCTTAGCTGTTAACTCTAACGCTTGAAGTAACTGATTATATTGCTCTATCTCCATATTTTCACGTAACCCAAATATAATCTTTGATACAGCCTTTTTTGCAGCAGCTTGTACACTCGATTGCAAAAAAACTTTATCATCTTCAGATATATTTATATTCTTATATACTTTAGTAAGCTTACAATCTGTTAACTCTCCAACTACTTCACTTATTTCATTTACCTTAGGTGCTAAAGTTCTAATATGATACCAATTAATAAAATCTTGTTTATATTCTAATAAAATCTCTCTTGCATATTCTAAATCTTCATCTGCACACTCTGCTCTTACCCCAAAGTCATCTATATGTAAAAGTGTTACATTATTAAGCTGCTTAATTCTTGGGTCAATATCTCTAGGCAAAGCCATATCTATGAAGTGATAATTTTTATCTCTATTTAGTAAAGTTTTAAGCTCCTCAAATTTCATAGTATAATGAGGGCTTCTTGTAGCACTAAAAATAAATTCCTTTTCTTCTATTCCATTATACCTTTCTTCATATAGTACTACCCCTGAACCATAAGGTATAATAGCTTGTTTCTTTTTATATTGCCTTAAAGTCATTTCAACCTTTGCTCCTGATTTAACTAAATGACTAGCCATAAGACGTCCCATTTCCCCATTTCCAATTACAAGACATGACTTATCTTTTAATGAACTATATCTTTCTTCTAATTGAGAAATTATCGTCTCTGGTAACGAACGATTTTTATTTGTTAATACAACCTCTGTTTTTACCTTCTTTGCTGCTGTTACTGCAGTTCTAAATAAAGTCTCTAATATGCTATCAACATATCCATTTTCCCTAGCATTATCTGTAGCTACCTTTAATTGAGTTAAAATTTGATCTTCTCCAAAGATTTGAGAATGTATTCCACATGCAAGTTCTAAGAGATAATCTACAGCTTCTTCTCCCTGCCTTAAAACAAAACGTTTCTCTATATCTTTTTTTATAAGAAGGTTAACTTCATAGCTCTCTAATACTTCATTTATAAAAAAGTCTATTGCTAATGGAGTATTTCCACTAACCCAAAGCTCTGTACGGTTACAGGTGGATAAAAAAATACACCCTTTAGCCATTCCTGAATTTATTAATTTTTTTGCTATCTTAGACTGATCCTCTAATGTTAATGAAAACATCTCTCTATATTCAAGCTCAGCATTACTATAATTAATTCCTGTCATATAAATATCCATATGCTCATCCTTTATAAATAACAATATAGATTTCCACACACTAAACTGTTATATATTTAACAGCAAATGTTATATATTTAACATATCATAATTACATATTCAATTAAATTAAGTTTTACCTAAGTATATCATCAGAAAAACCTATGCTTAATCCTTTACATAAAAGCTTAATAAATCCATAATTTCTGGATGTTTAAAGCTAGAAGCTACTTGAATAAAGTTTACAATACTATGGGATAAGAACTTATTTTTATGATATACAATAGAAAAGCACCTATTCCATGTACATTCTTCATTTTCCAATACTACTATACTTCCATTTTTAATTTCTTCTTCTACTAATCTAACTGATAAAACAGCTAAGCAATTTTGATCTATTACAGCATTTATCATAGCTGTAGGGCAATTAGCCACTACACTTTCTTTTATTGTAATACCTTGTTTATTTACGTAATTTTCAAACTGTTCTCTTGTTCCACTGCCTTTTTCTCTCATAGCAAACCTTTGATTATTTAACTCTGACACTGTAAAATGACGACTTTCAGCTAATGGATGCTCTTTATTACAGACAAGTACTAAATAGTCATCTACTACTGGAATACTTACTAAATCTGGACTTTTCACAATACCTTCAACTAAGGCTATATCTATATTAGCTTTTAATAATTCCTCTTCTATTGCTTGTGTATTATTAACATAAGAGTATACCTCAACAGTATCATCAATACGTTCAAACTCTTTAATAACATCATTAATTAAGCAACTACCTATTGTAATAGTTGACCCAATTCTGAATGCTTGTACCTTAGAGGATTCCAGCATCTTACTTTCTAATTCATCAAACTGCTTTACAACTTGCTTTGAATAATATAATAGCTTCTTTCCTTCCTCAGTAATAAACAATCTTTTAGATAAACGTTCAAATAATAAAAATCCATAATGCTCCTCTAACTCTTTTATTATCTGGCTTACTGTTGGTTGCGATAAATAAAACTTTGCTGCTGCAATGCTCATTTTCCCACTTTCTGCTACCTCATTAAATACACGTAAATGCTTAATTGTCACGTAATTACACCCCTTTTATTATCTATACCATATCCTTTTTCTCTCTCGACATATATCAACAAAAAGTTCATAGGTAAAACCTATGACCTTAATAAGATAATATCACTTTCCTAATATTAACACAAATGTTATATTTAGAATGACAGTATGTTAAATAAATGACAAGGAAGTGATTTGGTGAAAATACTTATTGTTGGCGGTGTAGCTGCTGGTACAAAAGTAGCTGCTAAATTGAAAAGAGAAAATAGAGATTTAGAAATTACCATATTAACAAAGAGCTCTGATATCTCATATGCTGGATGTGGTTTACCTTACTATGTTGGTGACTTAATTCATGAGCGTTCAGGTCTTATTGTAAATACACCTGAAAGTTTCTCTGCACTTACTGGTGTTAAGGTATTAACAAAAATGGAAGTAACCAATGTAAATCAGGAAGAAAAAACTGTATCTGCCTTAAGCTTAGATACAAATGAATCTTCAACTTTTACATATGACAAGCTAGTCATTGCTTCTGGGGCAAATCCAATTAAACCAAGACTTGATGGAGTAGATTTAAAAGGTGTTTACTTTATGAGAACACCAGAGGATGCAATTTCATTAAGAAGTTCTGTAGAAGCAGGAGAAGTAAAGCGTGCTATTGTTGTTGGAGGTGGTTTCATTGGACTTGAAGTTGCTGAAAACTTAGCATTACAAGGAGTTAAAGTATCTGTTCTTGATATGGCAGATCATGTACTTCCAGGTTTCGACCCTGAATTCTGTGAATATGTAGAGAATCATCTTGCTGATCACGGTATTATGACTTTCACTAATACTCGTCTTGAAGGTATTCTTGGAACAGATAGAGTTGAAAAAGTTAAAACTCAAAAGCGTGCAATGAAATGCGATGCAGTAATTCTTGCAATGGGTATACGTGCAAATACTTCTTTCTTAGAAGGTACATCAGTTGAACTTATGCCTAATAAAACAATTAAAGTTAATGAATACTTACAAACAAACGATTCTGACATCTATGCAATAGGTGACTGTGCATGTGTTACAAATTCAATTACAAATGTTCCTACTTGGTCTCCAATGGGATCTTCTGCAAATATTGAAGGACGTATAGCAGCACAAAATATCGTAGGAAAAGAATTAAAATATAACGGTGTTCTAGGTACTGGCGTTTGTAAATTACCAGAATTAAATGTTGGACGTACAGGCTTAACTGAAAAACAAGCTCAAGATGCTGGATTTGATGTAGCTTCTGTTGTGACTGTAGTTGATGACAAGGCTCACTACTATCAAGGTGCATCATCATTTATCGTAAAAATGATTGCTGATAAAGAAACTAAAAAGCTATTAGGTCTTCAAGTCCTTGGTAAAGGTGCTGTTGATAAGATGGTTGATATAGCAGTAACAGCTATTACTATGAATGCTTCTTTAGAAGATATTGAGAATATGGACTTAGCTTATGCACCACCATTCTCTACAGCAATACATCCATTCTCTCATACAGTAAACGTATTACTTAATAAAATCAGTGGAGCATTTACAACAATAAGTCCATTGGAATATAAAAATAACAAACCAGAAGAATACAAAGTAATTGATGCTTCAATAGCTCCTTCTATTACTGGTGCTCCTTATATGGATCTTACAAAGGTGACAGGCCCTGTAGATGGATATGGCTTAGATGATAAATTGCTACTAGTTTGTACTAAAGGCAAACGTGCTTACCTACTGCAAAATCGTTTAAAACATTATGGCTACACAAATACTCTTGTACTTGAAGGTGGTTCTACTTTCTCAGAAATAGAATTGTAATAAAAAAATAATATGTAACTTTGGAGGAAATAATTATGGCAGAAATGACTATGACTCAACTTAAGGTAACGGCAGAAGATGAAAAAAGAGTAAAGGCGATGGGCTTCTTAAGAAACAAAGGAACTGATTGTTTCTCAGGCAGAATTATAACTGTAAATGGTAAAATAACCGCTGCTCAAAATAAATGTTTATCAGAAGCAACAGATTTATATGGTAATGGAGTTGTAACACTTACAACTCGTCTTACAATTGAATGTCAAGGAATCCACTATGATAATATAGAAAAATTCCAAGAATACATCGCAAAAGAAGGTTTAGTAACTGGAGGTACTGGTTCTAAGGTTAGACCTGTTGTAAGTTGTAAAGGGACAACTTGTCAATATGGTTTAATCGATACATTCGCTCTTTCTGAAGAAATTCATGAAAGATTCTACAATGGATATGCAAATGTAAAATTACCTCATAAATTTAAAATAGCTGTTGGAGGATGTCCAAACAACTGTGTAAAACCAGACTTAAATGATGTTGGTATAATTGGTCAAAGAATTCCAAACTATGATGAAGATTCTTGTAATGGATGTAAAAAATGTGCTGTTGCAGATGTCTGTCCAATAAAAGCTGCTACTCTTGAAGATGGTATCTTAGAAATCAATAGAGATGAATGTAATAACTGCGGACGTTGTATTGGAAAATGTCACTTTGATTGTATCGAAGACGGTACTACTGGATACAAAATCTACATTGGTGGTAGATGGGGTAAAAAAGTCGCTCACGGAATTTCACTAGATAAAGTATTTACAACTAAAGAAGAAGCTTTAGATGTAGTAGAAAAATTAATATTACTTTACAGAGAACAAGGACAAACTGGTGAACGTTTATCTCAAACAATTGAACGTATCGGATTTGAAAGAATTCAAGAAGAATTACTTTCTGATGCTATTTGGGATCGTAAGCAAGAAATCCTTGATGCACAACTTCACTTAGTTGGTGGAGCTACTTGCTAATATAATATTTAATAACTAAAATCATCTAGTATAAGCATAAAAACTGCCTTAAAAGAGTCCTAATTCCCACAATTTAGGATTCCTTTAAGGCTACTATAAGGTGGGTAACCCCACTTTATTTATAATATTTTTCGTTTATTTTTTAACAAATTAATTGGTATTAAAGGGAGATGGTCTTATGAACAAAAAATCTTATTTTGCCATTGGGGTATGTACTGTCATTGCAATTATCGCTACTTACTTAGGAGGGCTACAAAATGTTATAGGAGCACCTATGATAGGGCTATTTATAGGTATGTTGATAGTTAATATACTTCCATCAGTAGATAAGGATTTTAAAAAAGGAACTACATTTGCAGGAAAAAAATGCTTAAACATTGGTATTATCCTTGCTGGTGCTACTTTAAATTTCACACAAATTCTTGGTTATGGTGCAAAAGCACTTCCATTAATTATTTTTAATATATGTCTTGCTTTTACTGTTGCATTTTTCGTAGGAAAGAAATTAAATCTTTCTGATAATACTTGTACTTTAGTTGGTGGTGGTACATCTATTTGTGGTGGAACTGCTATTGCAACTCTTTCATCAATAATTAAAGCAAAGGAAAGTGAAATTGCTTATGCTATGACAGCAATATTTTTATTTGATATTTTCGCAGCATTAGTTTATCCTTACCTAGCTGGCGCTATGAATTTAACAGCTAATCAATTTGGATTCTTAGCTGGTACTGCAATAAACGATACTTCTAGTGTTGCTGCTTCTGAAGCTACTTATAATGCATTACATGGACTTGACCTTAACTTAGCAATTACAGTAAAGCTAACTAGAACAACTATGCTTATTGCTCTTGCTGTAATTTTTACAATCCTTGCAATACGTAAGGAAGCAAAAGAAAATGCTATTGCTTCAGCAGGACAATCAACATTAAATCAAGGTTCATCAGTTGCAAGTCAAGTTGCTATTACTAAGCAAGCAAGCGTTGGCCAAACTGTATTAAAAGTATTTCCTTGGTTTATTCTTGGATTTCTAATTATGGCTGTATTAAATACAATGGGTCTATTCAGCAATATTGAAGGCTTATCTAATCTTTTTAAAACTGGTTATAAGTTCTTTATTACTGTGGCTCTTGCCGGTGTAGGATTTAAAATCCAATTTAAAGATTTATTTACTAAAGGAATTAAACCTATAATTCTTGGTGGATGTACATGGCTTGCAGTTGCTGCTTCATCTATAGCATTTATATTTATATTTGCAAGCTATGTAGGATAATTTATAATTCATAATTAAAAATTTAGAATTAATTATAAAAAAGGCTAGCACTTTCGTTGGGGGACATTAGTGCTAGCTTTTATAAAAGGTGGTTTTTTAGGGGTAAATAATAATGCTTTAACTACTCTATGAATTTATGATAACTCTCTTTTATGTCAATCAGGTGTCAAGATAACCTTGCTTATATATATTTTGCTGTTAAAGATTCTTTACAATTATGCAAATTCACTGGAGTACCTTCAAATATTATCTCTCCACCTTTAGTTCCACCATCTGGTCCAAGGTCGATAATCCAGTCTGCTACCTTAATAACATCTGGATCATGTTCAACAACAATTACAGTATTCCCTTTATCCCTTAACTTTTTTAAAAGGTTATTTAATTTATGAACATCTCTTGGATGAAGTCCTATACTAGGTTCATCAAATATGTACATTAAATCAACAAGATTACTGTTAAGATGTTTTACCATCTTTATTCTCTGAGACTCTCCCCCTGATAACGATGAAGTTTCTCTATCTAAAGTCAAATATCCAAGTCCTATATCAATAATATTGTTTAACTTTTCAACTATACCTTTAATTAATTCATCTATTTGCATACTAGTTAAGTCTGCAATATTATATTCATTGATTAAAACTTTATAAACTCTTTCATGAAGCCTTTTTCCATTACAAAGAGGACATTCACCTTCAATTAATAATTTATTAAGCTTCTTTTTAGCAGCTTCATAAACTTCTCCCTCTTTCTTTAAATAAAGCCTGTTAAACTTAACTAATAAACCTTCGTAAGTTAAATTCATTGTTCCAACATCATCTATCTTTATTTTTTCAGGCTCTCCATATAAAAACTTCTGTAGCTCCTCTTCTGAATAGTCACATATCTTTTTATCATTATCAAAGAATCCTGACTCAGTGAATAACTTCCAATGCCAAGAACCTACCCCAAAGCCTGAAAGCAATATTGCCCCTTCGTTTAAAGACTTATTCATATCAAGTTTTTCTTAATTACCTCAAGTATCTTTACACCAATTTCATTTAATGGCTCTAATAATTTATTATAATATAGAAAGAAAACTCTGGTGTATAGTATAAACTTATATACTATACTATTTGATATGAAAATTCATTATTATTACTAATTAAAATTCTACAGTTATATTTACTTTTAAATAATTAAGCTACCAAAGCTTATTAAAAAAATAGCTCTGATAGCTTAATTATCTCTACTCTATACCAAACTTATTTTCTGGATTGAAATCATCAGGATACTTTTCTGAAATAGTAAGTTTTTTATTCTTATCTACGCCTGCATAAAAAACATCTTCAATATTATTTATACTCTTCTTCTTAAGTTCACATTGTAGCCACTTTTTATCTATACCAGCTATTTCAAGATTCTTATCTATTATTTTTCCATCAATTATAATATCATTTAGCAAAGAAAGACTCTTTACCTTTAAATCCATATCATATGGAGTTACTGGTTTCTTATTAGCTTTTATCAAAACTGACAATTGTCCATTACTCTCCATTATTGCAAATTGTACATCCTCTAAATTGAAAACATCCTTTTCTCTTAATTTCATCATAAGCTCATTTATCGTAATCTTAAGCTTTTTTATATTTTTATCAATAATACGTCCATTTTCTATTAATATCAAAGTCTTAGCATTTATTATCCTTCTAGCTGTATAACTTTTTAAATTTAAATAACTAGTTGCTATAGTTAAAAGTGAAAAAGTTATTAATGCTATAATTCCTGAAAAAACTACATGATCTTTATTAATTATAATTTTAGCAATCATTGAACCTACAGAAACACCTGTTATAAAATCAAAGAAATTCATTTGTGAAATGATTTTAATACCAATTAACTTACTAAGAATCAATGCTAATACATATATTAAAATACTCTTAATTATTGTGCTAAACAATATACTACTATACATATAAAGACTCTCCTTCTCTAAAATATAACTATATTTTAAGCAAGGGTTGTAATTTTATTCATTTCTCTTATTTGTAATCATCTCTGGAAGCAATGCTAAATAAGGAATTAAAGAATATTTCATAAAAGGTATTCTTCGTCCATCCTTACAAGTATATTTATCGCTAATACTTGTCATTATTAGGTCTGTAAATACCTCTAAAATATCTACTTTTTTATAGTTATTAATCAGTTTCTACATTTTTCTACATATATTGACACAAAATTATACAAATGTTAGTATTATCCTGAAACTTATTTTAGGGGGAAATTTATATGAAAAGAAAAAAGATATCATACTTATTAGCAACTATGGTAATTATTTCTTCATTAGCTGGATGTTCAAGTAATTCAACAACATATTCAGCTACTGTTAAAGGACATAATGATGATGTTATGGTTGAAGTGTCACTTGATGGTGATAAAATTACAAAAGTAGAAGTAACATCACATAAAGAAAGTGAAGGAATCTCAGATAAAGCTATATCAGATATTCCAAAAGCTATAGTTGAACAACAATCTCTTAATGTAGATACTATATCTGGTTGTACAGTTAGTAGTACTGCTGTAATAGAGGGAACTAAAAAAGCTTTAACTGATGCTGGTATTGATATATCAAAATATGAAAAAGCATCTACTAATTCAAGTTCAAATGAAGCAGAATTTTCTTTAGAATGGGATGCACAACCTCAATTAGGTATTATAAAAGGTGATTATTATAAAGTTGAAGAACGTTTCAGACAAGGCCACTTAGGAACATTAGAAGTTGTTCAAAACGATGGTAAGCTTGTAGAAGTTGAGTTTAATGAACTTACTAGACCAAATTACTACAAACGTTACTATCAAAACGTTTCTAAACGTTTCTCAGAATATAACTTTGATATGGGAGCTTCTAAGGGTGCCGCTTGGATTCAAAGTGTTGTTTCTGTAGAACAACAAATGCTTGATACACAAAGCTTAACAGGAGAATTTGATGTTGTTTCTGGTGCATCTAATAGTATAGAGCAATCTATGCTTCCATTAGCTGAAAAGCTTAATGCTACACTTGGAACTCCAACTGGTGAAAAGTACTATTCTATAGCTGAGGAACTTGGCGGTGGATTAACTGGTAAGTTAAAGGTTATAGTTAAAGACGGACAAATATTAGAATGTAGATATGATGAAATATTTGCTAACTCTCAAGATGATATAGAAGATCCAAAATACAAGAAACATTACAGAACATCAAAATATGAAAGCGTTGAATATCATGAACCATCTCGTATAGGTTTCAATATTCAAATGGATGCTTTAAATGATAAAGTAGTTGAAACTCAAGATTTATTTGATTTAACTGGACTTCCAGCTATCGAAGCTACTGGTGATTACAAAAGTGCTGGATATACGGAGAGAAACTCTGCTTGGGATAATTACTTAAAATTAGCTGAAAAATTATCTGCTGAAATGAAGGCTGATGGCGTTCTATAATTAAATTTTTATACTTAAAAGGTTGGCATATTGCCAACCTTTTCTTAATGTGCTTTCTAATAAAAAATATTTTACTTACAGAAACCTAATAAATGGTTTAATATAGAAAAGAGTTTGCTTATAATTAATATATACAAATATAAAATACTAAATTGAGGGGTTTATGTATGAGAAAGAAAGATATACTTGAATTAAAAAAAAGATTAAAGAAAGATCACTGTACTTTTACTAAAATGTGTGGTTGCTATGTTAGTGGAGAAAAGCATGTTATTTTAAAATTTAGAGAAACATTTCTAAACCTAGAGGAAGATGATTACCATAAGTACATGGAGATTGCTAAAAAAGTTATGTCTGGTACTATCGGCAATAATATACTTCAGCTTGAATTTCCACTTAACGAAGACCTTATTAATGAAAAACAAATTTCTCTTATGCAACTAAAGAGTAGCGCATTAAAAGATGATGCTCTTCTTGATAGTTTTTACGAATCTATTATAGAGAATTACGATTATACAGGTAACTTTTTAATACTTCTGTATCATGATGCTTATGATGTTATTACTAAAACTAAGGATAACGCTAAGCTAGATGAATCTGAAGAAGTATATGAATATGTATTATGTGCAATTTGTCCAGTTTCACTTACTGCACCCGGTCTTAGATACTATGAGGATGAAAATAGAATAAAGGCTCGTGATAGAGATTGGGTAGTTGAAGCTCCAGCTAATGGATTTATATTCCCAGCATTTATTAATCGTAGTTCAGATGTTAACTCTATTATGTACTATACAAAAAATGCTAAGGATCCACATTATGAATTAATGGAATACGCTTTAGGATGTCCTTCAAAACAAACTGCTACTATTCAAAAAGAAACATTCCAAGAAATAATTAAAGGTTCCTTTGGTGCTGATGAAAAGAAAGCTGATAAAGTTTTTATGGAAGTTCAAGAGAGCATCAATAATATGATAGAGGAACATAACTCTATGTATGAAGATGTAGCTGATGCTGAACCTATAATAATATCACATAATGATATTCAAAATATCTTAATAGAAAGTGGCGTTCCTGAAGAACTTGCACCTAAAATTGAAAAATCATATGTGTCAAACTTCGGTAATGACTTACCTTTAGCAGAAAACTTAATAGATACAAAGGTTCTTAAGGCAAGTGAGCAAAGAAGAAAGGAAGAACACCTTGTAAAGCAAGTTGAGATACTTCAAAACAGACTTGAAGAAGTAAAAAAAGAAGCTGCTATAACTAAGGAAGTTATTAAGTCTACAGAAGTTATAGAAGGTAATGTTGCCCTAGAAACTTCAGCTGAAGATGAAGCTAAAGAAACTTTAGATAATAATACTGAAGAAACTCAAGATACAAATTCTGATGACACTGTAGAAGAAATTACTGAAAACTCTTCTGAAGTTGATGAACCTGCAACTGATTATGATGTTATACTTCAAGTAAAACCAGAGAAAATACCTCAAATAAAATCACAAATAATTGACGGTAAAAAATTCATACTTATTCCTATCGATGAAGATGAACAAACTACAGTTAATGGATTAAATGATTTAGTTTAATCCATATGTTAAATTAAAATGTTGATAGGGAATACTAGCCTAGGTTCTAATTTACTAGTATAATAATTTCTAGTTTATTATGTTCCTATGTAAGTATCCCCTACCAACAAATTTCTATTTATCTTTCTAAAATTCATTTTAATTATATTTTATACTTTTTAATTTAGCATTTACTATCGTTCTTTCATCTCCTGTAGCATTTGTACATGTTGATAAGGTTATTATATTTTTCTTACCATCATCATCATACCTTAATGACTGAACAGATTTATTCATTGCACTATCTATATAATTATAGAAATCCTCATAATCTAAAAAATTACGTTTGTATGGAAAATCCTCTCCATGAGTTACATATACTGAAAATATTTCATATTCTAAAACTTCATTTTCTAAATATATATATATATTCTTATTATCATTTAAAAACTCCGACTTCAACAAATTTGAAAGTGTTCCAAACATACTTTTATCCTTCATATTATGACCATGTAATATTATATTGTCATCTTCTAAAGTATTTCTTGAATCTATAAATATACTACCACCTTTATTTTCTTCCCCTTTAAAGTTTTTATATAAATATTCTTCATTATTATCTGGCTTTACAACAGGATAATTAATATTAGTATTAGGAACAAATATCCAAAATAAATAATCTTCATTTATTTCTTTTAGTCTATTATACTCCTCATTTTTTATAGATATTTCATCATCACTTACAACTATATCAACAACTTCTCTGTATGTATCTTTATTTCTCTTATACTCATTAAAAATTTTATATAAGTTATATAATGATAATATAAACACTACTGTCATAATATAAATTAATAATTTATTCAATAATTTTTTCATTTTCTCACCATCAACTTTTCAACATGTATTAGTAATATCAGTATTACATATTATAATTATATTATTTAATCTTAAATAAATATAGCCAATCACAAAAGTGATTGGTTATATTTAGAATATTGTTTTATTTACTTATTTAATATAATTGTCCTTAATCCTATATGAATACATGTAATTAATCATATTATTTTTTTTGTTTACGTTTCTTCGCTAAGAAAATAGTTGTGCCTGATGCTACAAGCATTGTAGCTGTAACTCCTAAAGAACTCATATCTCCAGTTTGAACTAAATTATTATTTCCTTTATCTGGTTTAGATACTTCCGGCTTTACTTCTTCCGGCTTTGGATTCTCAGGTTTTGGATCTTCTGGCTTTGGATCTTCTGGTTTCGGATCCTCAGGTTTTGGATCCTCAGGTTTTGGATCTTCCGGCTTCGGATCTTCTGGTTTTGGATCTTCTGGTTTTGGATCCGATTCATTTTTAACTAACCCATTAATTGCTTCATCAATTGCCTTAAATGCCTTAGTAATATTCTTATGTGTAGCTAACGATTCATCATTTAAAATAGTATTTGCATTTTCAATTGCAACTTGTAGTTTTTCTAATGATTCACTAGTATACTCATCTGTTTGATTTAAATATTCATTAGCCTCTAAAACACTTTTCTTTAATTGATCTAAAGTTACAGATTTTTGTACATTTATTTTTACATTTTCACTTTTTTCAAAACCATTTTTATTAAATGTTACACTTACCTCTGACATATTTTCACTAATAATAGTCTCTGGTTCATCCCAAGTCCAACCATTAGGTAATGCTATTGTTGATAAGGTATCATTTACGTATCCATCTAAAGATAATTCACTATTTTCTAAATCTGTTTGTAAACTACGCTCTTTAATTGTAAGATTAACTGTTTTTCTATCAAATTTATAATTTTCTTTAGCACTTGGTACTTCTACCCCACTAACACTTGAATCATACTTTAAACCTTTTGGTAATGCAGTATAATGTAAAGAATACTCACCAGCAGGTAGATTAGCTAATTTATTAAGATCATTTTTCCCTTTACATAATAAATCTACACTTGTAAGCCCATTTCCTAATGTCGCAGTTTCTTCTTTTATTGAAAATTGTGGTGAATCAGTTACCGAGAAATCAATATCCGCGTTATCACTTATTGCTACATTAGATAATAAATCTGTATCACCTTCATAAATAGATATATCATCATATCCTAATATTTTTGGTGAATTACTATAGTATTCTGCTGCATCTGCTTTTTGTTGCTCATTTTGTGCATAGTAAACATAATCAATAGCATACTCAGTTCCAGCTAAACCTGGTGCAATTGGTCCTGGCCATGCTCCACCCATTGCTAAATTCATTTGAATATATTGTGGTCTATCTAAACATTTTTCTCCAATTGGATCACCTGCATAATTAACTGTAGCAACTATTTGATCATCTACATACCATTCTATTTTTCCTTTTGACCAATTCATTCCAAATATATGATATTCATCGTTGAAGTCTTCTGATATTGTATAGGAAGTACCACCAAACTTTTTATAACCATCATCTGTTCCATCTTGTGTATGAATTGTTTGATATACTGTTTTATTTCCAGCTCCACCTTCACCAGAACCTATTAACTCCATAATATCGATTTCACCACAACGAGCCCATCCATACCCTTGTTCACTATTAACATCTCCATCTAAAGTGAAATCTGATCCTAATGTCCAAAATGCTGGGAATACTGATTGCCCTTCTGGCAGTTTAGCTCTCATTTCAATACGGCCATATAAAAATTCTTCTTTACCATGAGTTCTAACACTTCCTGAGTTAGAGATAACTCTTCTTGAAGCGTCACTTGGATTATTATATTGTAATTCTGTCGGTCTATCAGTAGCTTTTAAAACTAATTCTCCACCTTCTTGATTCTGTCTCATGAAAACATTCTCTTCACTATCAACATAGTGTTGTTGTTCTATTCCACGAATTGATCCTAATTCATATTCCCATGTAGATAAATCTAATTGAGGTTCGTTGAAATCATCTGCCCAAACAATATCATAGCTCTCTTCAACGCCATCAGAATTCTTTTCTAATAATTGTACGTCATCTACATAAACTTGACCTTTATAAGTTGCACTAGTGTTATCTTCTGTCCATTTCATAACAGCAAGCCCTATTTGACTTTTATCTCCACTATTAAATTTTAGTTCTATATCTTGATATTGCCATTCTTGTTCTTTAGTGCAAGAAATAGTAACTTCAGCACCTTCTATTGACGAACTAAGATCTGGTGATTTAGCATTAAAAAATGCTGTTGCTCCTTCTTGTGCAAGTAAAACCTTTGCCTTAGCAATATATTCCGTGTTAGGTTTTACATTTACGACTTGGTAAACAGAAGCATTACCAGTGTTTGAAGGTAATAATCCACACCATTCACCTGTTAAAGCAGCACCTTCATAGTTTGTAAATTTACCATCCCCTGTTGTCTTCCAGTTACTTCTTTGTTCAAATCCACTATCTTTGATTAAGTTCTTACCATTTTTATTAAGATTTACTAAATCATACTGTGTCGATACAGTATTTTCTCTGTTAACATCAGCTTTTATAATAGTATTCATTCCAATGAATGATACCATCGTCATAGCAGTGATCATTCTCCATATTTTCTTTCTATTCATCAATATTTCCCCCTTTGTTTACCATATATTTTATAATGTTTATCTGTTTCTTCATTAACGATTAATTGAACGTGCAACCATTGATACAGTATGACGTACCCCACGAATCGCCTTGCTCATAGCAAAAATATTCTCATATGGTGCAACCCCACCGTAACCTGCATCTCCAATATGTTGAATATCTACTCCACAAATCTTATTTCTAATAGCTATTTGCTTAATAGTATCTTCATCAGAACTTTCTTGACTAGTTCCAATTGCACTTAATACAAGTGCACCTTTACTGTGTGATAATTTAACTACTTCTCTTAGCTCACTATCATCAAATCCAGGTACTGTTCCTACAGCTGGAACTAAGATAACATCTGCACCTGCTTCAATAAATCCTTCAATAGCTTTTATATCAGCAACTGGCTCATCAACACCTGCAGCGTGCATTTTACCTGCAATAATTAATCCTGAGAATTTTTCTTTTGCTAACTTAATTGTCTTTTCTATTTCTGTATTTGTTACCCCTGTACCTGGGTTACCTGTGAAGCAAACAAAATCCATACCAAGTCTTTCAATCTCTTCAATTGTCTTAACAGTAGCTTGTCTACCTTCGCTTATCGTTAAACGATCTTCAGCCATATCTGCCTCTAAATCTACTGGCTCTAAGTTTACTCCTATTGGACGTCCAACTAAACGATGTAATTCAGCTACAAATGACCCTTCTTTTACATCTAATCCAAAAATAACTGGATTTAAGACATCTACTCCGTTAAGGAGAATTAAATCTGCTCCAAAAGCTCTAGCAATTTCAGAATTAGTAATATCTCCTATAAATGATTCTCTTGGTGCTACGTTCTCTGAAAGAATAACCCTTCCTTCACTAGCTTTAATACTTTGTTTTAATTCTGCTGCAGTCATTTCTAATATTTCTGAAGCATTTGCACTAATAAGTCTTTTTCCCATAATCTAATCCTCCTAAATTTTCAGTTCATTATACTGTTATATCGCTTTCTGCTGCCTCTAACTCTAAGTTTTGTTTTTCCACTGTTCTGTAGAAGCCCCAGTAAATTGCTATGTCAACAATGATACATACTATTTGTAAAATAGCTCCGCTTATATGTCCTCCAGTTGTTAGGAATCCACTGATAATTGGTGGCATTGTCCATGAAACTGCAATACCAGTAGTTTTAGCAACTAATCCTGTTGACATTGCAAAGTAACATATTATAGCATTGGCCACTGGTGCTAATATAAATGGTATTAATAATGAAATATTCATTACAACTGGTAATCCAAACATAGCTGGTTCATTAATATTGAAAATACCTGGTGTTAATGTTAATGGAACCATAGCTTTTGTTAATTGACTCGCTTTCTTACGTCTAGCGATAAGTGCGATAACGATTACTAAACCGATTGTGGCACCACCACCACCCATATATACGAAATTATCTATAAATGGTTCTGTAATAATATGTGGTAATTGAGCTGTAGGATCAGCTCTTGGAATACTAAACGGTTTGCATCTGAATTCATTAACCAAATTGGTTTAAGAATACTGTTTACAACGTTACCACCGTGGATACCTACCATCCAGAATAAACTATTTAATAAAATTGCAATAAGTGTTCCGAAAATATTATTTACCTAGTAATCCTAATGGACCACCTAATACTTTTAAAAGTAAATCATGGATATTACCAATGCTTACTCTATCAAGAATTCCAAAAACAACTAACCATAAAGTTATAATAACAGCACCTGGAATTAATGCACTAAAACTACTTGCAACTGCTGGTGGTACAGCATCTGGTAATTTTATTCTGACATCTTTTTTGATGAACCAGTTAAAAATTAAAGCTGAAACAATACCAAGAACCATAGCAACGAATAAACCTTTACTTCCCATGTAACCAACAGGAATTCCTGCTCCTGCTTCACTACTTACAAAAGGTGTAACTACAACAAATGATGATAATGCTATAATACCAGCTGAAATACCATCAACTTTATTTTGACGGGCTAAACTATTTGCAATACCAAAACTTGCAACTAACCCCATTAATCCAAAACTACTATCTACGCCTTTCCATAGATATCCGTCTATTCCTACAGCAGTTAACCAATCAGTCCATGCTTGTATTGGGAAACTTGCTATTATAAGAAATAGTGATCCAATAATTATTAATGGCATACTTAACGTGATACCATCACGTATTGAAATTAATATTTTGTTTGACCCCAACTTTGCTGCTATTGGCAACAATTTTTCTTCAATAACTTCATTAAGCTTTTTCATTTTTATCTCTCCCTGTATAGTTAATTATAAAAAATAATTTATAAATTATAATCAATTTATTGCTAATTTGATTATAATTTATAATCATTATACCAAAATGCCTCTGTTTGTAATTTATAGTTAATGTTATATAATATTGTTAATAAAGAAGGAGGAATGTTATGAGCAACACAAAAATAGATAAAATAAAAGAAATATTAGAAGTTTGTGAAAAGGTAAATGAAGCAGTTTTAAATTTTATTTTAGGATATGCAAGTGGGATAGCGATAAAAGGTGAAAGTGTAAAAAGAAAAAAATAGAGGTGGATAAAATGGCTAGAAGTAAAAAAGAAAAAAAATATGATCCCAATCTTCCAAAACCAAGATTAGAGTGGAGAGATGGAAAACCGTTTGTTACTGATGGTTGGATAATGGGGAGTAGAGTAATAATAAAACAACAACCATCAATAGAAACTATTAGATATGCAAATAAATTATTTGCTGAACAGGCAAAGAAAATGCAGAGAAAAGAAGCTATCTAAATTTTATATCGATGTTCTTAAAGTGAGGTTTAGAAAATGAGTAAAACAAAATTAATGTTGGATAAGGCAATAAAATATTGGGGAATGAATGACATAGTAACAATCATGTTAAGTCAAAGAAGAGATAAAGAGATAATAGAAGTCCAAAAAAGAAGGTTAGAACAATGGGGAAGGAATTAAGAGAATTAGATGAGATACATAAAGTTGCAACAGATTTAATTGATACTGGAAAGTTTGGATGGAGAGAAGCTATAGAAAT
>OGIX01000367.1_pt1 | contig 37293 bp, 44 predicted proteins | sample 1571901 | NCBI WGS metagenome assembly OGIX01 (sample SAMEA2582102, study PRJEB24529) | metagenome | biome: Human gut stool | place: China | collected 2011
AATTATACTAAATCAGAGTCTCTATTTAACTTGTACACTTTTTATTCTAGGCCCAGTTATCGTTATTTTATTTGGTAAACAATTTTCAATTTGGAACGTTAAAATTGTACAAATGCGCTTAAACGCTCAAACTAAAAGTCCTATTTCGTAACTTAATTTAGGTAAAAACCGATTGAACAATACTAGCAGGCTCTTTACAAAGTTCTACTTTTCGACTTTTGGTTAACTTACACAAGTCGTCTTCCAATAAATAATTTAGAAGATCATTTCCTATTCTTCCTCCAAAGTGGAAATTTCGCTCCGAGAAATCTAAGCAACAGGGTACGGTGGTTTGATTTACTTTACAAAACTTGCTGAATATATTTTTCCCTTTTTCAGTAAAAGAATAGTTAACTTTATCAGAAGTGAAGATTAGATATTTAAGCTCAGCATACCTAAAAATAGTGACCCCTAGTTTTCCACCAAGATGATGTAAACAAGTTCTTGCAATTCCTAAATTACTAATGGTATTTCTACTATCCAACATGTTATTACTGGCATTACCTAATTTCGTTACATTATAGCTCATTTTATTTTTGTAATACCATCTACCGTAAAAATGTAATGAAATAATAGTTTTATCACACTGAAGTTGACTTATTACTTCTTCTCTGCTTAAATGGCAGACTTTTGACAGTTCATTAACAGTCAACCATTTATTACAGGTAAGTGCACTATTTACAACTCTCATTTGTTATCATCTCTCATAAAATCTAAAAAATTAGGAACTAACTCAAATATTCTATTTGTTATTTGATAAAGAACGAACTTTTTTTGTTTTGTGGTTCTTAGTAAATTTGCTTCTTTTAATATTTGTAAATGCCTGGATACAGTCGAGGTACCTAGTGATAAAAGCTGTGACAGTCCTTGTGTAGTACAAGGTGACTTCGAAACGGTTTTCAAGATCTGAAGTCTGGTTGGTTCACTAAGAGCCTTAAAAGTTAATAATAGTTCTTTTGGTGTATAAATTAGATCTGCTCTTTTTTGTAGTCCGTAAGTAATGACCACTCCATTTTTAAATGTATCAACGAATAGATGAGGCCAAGTAAAAAAACTTGGTATGAGCATAATTGTGTCAGTATCTTTAAGATCAATTTCTCTCTCAAAAGGCTTATTAATAATTAAAGTATCATTTTTCCAGTGCATACGGGCTACTTGCAATTCATCTATAGTACTTCGAATACCATGAATATTAATTGAGTTCGCCCGTATCTTGATTTCCTGAAATAACAGTTTTTTAATATTATCTTTTTCCCAAACCGCAGAAAAAACATTGTCATTATACTTAACGATAAATTTAAAAAAACGGTTAATGACAGTTTGCGGGTTACCACTAAGGTCTTTTATAAGTAATGAATTCCGGTTAATAGAAAAATCCTGCCATTCAAGACCTTTAGCTAAATTTGGAATAAACGTGTTACTTCTATCGTGATTTAAGGTGGATAACTCATTAATTAGTCCATTTACATTACTTTGCCTACTAAGAAAAGTGCGAAGCATGGATAGTTCATCCTTTAGATTACTAGCATTGTATTGAAAATTACAAAGTATAGTGGGAGGAACACCTAATTCATATACAGGACTAAAGTAGTACAAATTATCAATATCCTCTTTATCTAATTGTTCCATTGTCTTTAAGGCCCAATCTACAACTAACCCATGATGCCTAGGATTCATCAAGACATGAAGACTTCTAAGAAGTTCATTCAGTGGTGAATAAACAAACTGAAATCTTTGAGTTAGTGTCTCGTCTGTTACAGTAGAGTATTTACTAAAGTTTATCCTAATAGTCATTTTGTCCTCTTTGATTCGATATTTCTTGAATCGATTGATTGTTAATTAGATTTATATTAGCATAATTAGCATAATCTAACAAGGAGGATTAATAGAATGATTCACGACAAAAAGCACTTAAAATACACAGCAATCCCAAACGAAGAGATGTATTGGAAAAGGGTAAATCGTAGTTTGGGTTGGCTCGGTGACACCAAACAGGAACAACATAATAAACAAGAAAAATTGAAAAATGTTGTAATTGGAATAGCAGGCACTGGTGGAATAGGAGGACAACTTGCACAACGGTTAGTTCGAATGGGTGTTCGAAATCTAAAATTGGCAGACCCAGATACATTTGATATTTCAAATATGAATAGGCAAATGGGTGCTGATCTGCAACATATTGGAAAAAATAAGGCAGAAGTTGTCGCAGAAATGACTTACAGCTTGAATCATGATGTAAATATAGACTTTCATTCTTTCTGGAGAATACGCTATGAATATAAGAACTAAAGACAATTTAGTCGTTATAGTTGCTGGCATAGGAATGTTATTATCAACATTAGATACAGGGATTATCAATGTTGCATTACCATTTTTTAAATCTTACTTTGAAACTACAGCAGACATTGCTGCTATTGCAGTTACGGGTTATACTATTAGCCTTGCTGTTTTTATTCTTCCTTTTGGACTACTTAGTGATAAATTTGGTAAACTATCGTTCTCGTATATTGGACTGATAATTTTTGGGCTTAGCTCATTACTTTGCGGACTTTCAGCTAATGTTCAAATGTTAATTATGTTTCGAATTTTCCAAGGTATTGGTGCAGCTGCATTACAAGCAACATCAGCCTCTTTAATCACTACCTTAGTTTCTGCTGAAAAATCCAGTTCTGCTATCGGAGTTTTAGGAATTATGATTGGTGTCGGACCTGTACTTGGTCCTTCATTAGGTGGATTGCTACTATCATTAAATAGTTGGAGAGGAATATTTTGGTTAAACATTCCGTTCGTCCTTCTGGGACTCATTTGTAATCACAAATTAATTACAAATATCTCTGAGAATAAATACGCTAAACACATTGATTACCCTGGAAGTCTTACTAATGGACTATTTGTGATACTGCTTATTAGTGGATTGTCATTGCTAAGCTCACATAGTATTATTGGGATAGCATTAATAATTGCTAGTTTAATAGCTGTAATTATCTTGTTTAAAGTAGAAAGAAATAAAGAAACTCCTGTTGTCAATGTAATAAATCTTATTCAGAATAAATCGCTACTGGTATATCTATATGAAACGATTGCCTTTGGTTTTGCTTCAGCCATAATCTTTCTTATGCCACCTTATTTGTTTGAAACTGTCTTTAAATTAAATTCAGGATTGACGGGTATACTGGTACTAGGTGCACCTATAGGTCTAGTTTTATTTTCTAGAATATCTAGTGCACATAATAATGGTTTGAAAGATAATTCCTTTTCTAAAGTCGGATTATCTATTATTCTTTGTTCATTACTACTCTTGAGCCTATATCAAACATCTTTACCATATATTTTAGTTACAATTTGTTTGTTTATTTATGGTGTAGGTGGTGGCTATTTCCAACCGGCGAACATATCTGTAATTATGAAAACTACTGATATCACTTCACAGGGTAGTATTGGTTCACTTCAACGAATGGTTCAAAATGTTGCTATTGCTATGGGTACAGCAACAGGTTCAGTATTTTTAAACATGTGGTCTCATGAACTAGTAACAGCTATTAAACTTGGTTGGATTACTGCAGGATGCTTAATTATAATTGCAATAGCTCTAGATTTTGCCCTAAATAAAAATAGTTTCAAATAACTCTAAGACTAACAAAAACACCTGTCACACGCGACAGGAACTGATTTGTTTTGCTGAAATGTTAATGGACTTAATCAGTTTTTTTAGTTGCTTCTTAGAAAGTAGCAACAATACAAGTACGATGATGCTGATGTATAAATCAAGTCAGTCGATTACTTATCCGAACCGGTGGGACATCTGAAAAGATGCCCTTTTTATGTTCAAATTCTGATTGATCAAAATTACTATTAGGAGGAATTAAATGAAACGCTGCTTTCCGAAAAACGATGATGCTCCACTCCTTACGAAGTATCATGACCACGAATGGGGTAAGCTGAACCTCAACGAGAATTACTTATATGAGATGATGGTTCTAGAATCCTTTCAATCGGGACTTAGTTGGCAATTAGTCTTGGATAAGCGAGAAAATTTTCGACAAGCCTTTGCAGGCTTTAATGTGGAGCGGGTTGCAAAATTTACCAGTAATCAACGTAAGCAATTACTGAAAAACCGAGGAATCATTCGTAATCAGCGAAAAATTGATGCCGCCATTAATAATGCTCGTGTAATGACTAAAATGCACCGTGAAGGGCACCAATTGTGTACAGTACTAACAACCTTAATTCCACAGCCAATCGTTAACCACCCTCAACAGTTTACTGATATACCGACCCAGAATAGGCTATCTCGAAACCTAGCAAAAGAGTTTAAAGAAATAGGTTTTCAATTTATGGGGCCAGTAACAACCTACTCCTTTCTTGAAGCGGTAGGCCTAATTAACGATCATATCGAAGACTGTCCTTTTAAGTACACTACTACGTAATCTGCAAAAATTACACTCTATCCTTTACTAATAGGACTCTCTTTTAAGCTTCGGTTTCGTTAGTGGCCTCAGTTAAGCATTTACCAAAAAATAAAAGTGGGATTGGTTCGGGAATTGTTAACGCAGCACGTCAAATTGGCACCTGTTTAAGAATTGCAATTCTAGTAACGGTCCTTGATAATAATGTCAATACAGCTAAGCAGCATATATATCAAGATGCCATTCAAATCGTTGATCGACAGCAATTATCACCCAAAGTAAACAAAGTGGCTCATCAACAATTGAATAGCCTATTTTCCACTACTGGATCAGCCAAATTAACAACTAAAAACAAACAGACGAACCTAAGACGTGCCCTTAAACAAGCGGCCAAATCTCAAGTTGATTTACCATAGCCCCAAAAGGGAACCGATCTTTACCAGGTCTACCAAGCCCAGAAGAAGTTAGCACTAGCTACTGACAACTTAAAAGCGGGTAACCGGCAACTAGCACTTACCTTAACCAAGTTAGAAAATCAAAATACCACTATATCTAAACTGTCAGTAGCTTCTCAAAAAATTAATTTGGTTAATCAGAAAATAAGCCAGGGTCAGAAAAAATTGTTAGTAGGTCTCAAACAATTGGCACAAAAAGAAGCTTTAACGACAGCTTTGAGAAAAATTAAGCATACTAAGAATCAACAAATCAGCCAGACCTTCAGTCATACCTACTTAGTAGGCGCGGTGATTGTATTGATTCTGTCGCCGATTGCTTTGTTGACAGATCGTAAGTCATTAAAAAGTTGAATTTAAAAAGGTACCTCGGGGATATGAGGTGCCTTTTTTAGGTGGTTTCTTAGATCTTGTTTACTTTATCAGTATCATTTTAATATTGAACTTTTATCATTAAATTTATAGTGTATGTGAAAAACAAGTGTGTGCTAAAATTAGACCTAATTATAAAAAATATAATTCCCTTCAAATTTTATTTGAAAATATTAATGGGAGCTAAAACTGACCCACAATCTGATTAATATGGTGGTCGGTAAAAAAAGTTAAGTTAGTTTAACTAGAAAGTTGATAGGTGCATGATATGTTTAATTTTACTTATAAGGAAATATCAAAATATATTCGCAAAAAAGATATCGATACCGTATTAAGTTTTTCTTATTCTGGTTTCTTTAAAAAATTTGGTGTATTTATCTTAGCCATGGGTTTCGTCTTTGGGTTATACGCTGTTGGTATTGGGCCCGCCCAAGGAGATTGGGGAGAAACAGGGAACATGGTCGCTAGAATATTACTGGATATCGTGGGCCCACTGGTAAAAATATCTGACTGTATCTTTTTCCTGATGCTATTGGCGTGGGTAGTTATACCATACTACAATCGAGGAATTGCAGCAGTACAGGGCTCGTTGATCGGATTAGTTTGGTGTCTGACGACATTTTTTTCAATTTCCTCAATAATTACATTAGTTCTTGTAATAGTACAAGGATGGATTTCGTTCTTCATTCAGCTTTTTATAATGTTCATATATTTTTGTGTATCTGCATATTATTGGTTCATGAAAATACACGCTAAAAAACCTATAGTCAATAATACAAGTATCATTATTTGGACAATACTGCTACTTCTTATTATTGATATTTTAATGATAATATATGTAATTGTTACAAAGCATGTAAAAATAGAATTGGCATTACTTTCTACTATGTATATACTCTATATACCGTTAATTGCTATGCTTTTTTATCAATTAGATAGGTTTTTTAAAGTAATCTATATTCAAAAGTATAATGAAAAATTTAGAGTAGCATATAAAATTCCCGATAAAGAATGGTGGTTCACAGCTGATGCAGCGGCGAAACATCCACGGGTTTACCCACCGGCTAAGGATGATGCTCAGGGGTAGCCCCAAAGGGGGGATAATAATGAATGATTCAGACTTCTCATACAAGACCTACTTATGGGGAATTATCGGATGTATAATCTTTGCTTTGATTTATACACCACTAGTTTGGCCACCAACCATAAGAGTTCGGTCTCAAACTGGTGAAGGACTTAATAGCACTAGCTTTTGGATCATTAATTGTATTGGTGTCGCGCCCTTTATTGCTATTTACGGGCTCATAAAAGTAGTAATTAAGAAATAGTATAAAGAGCAATGAGGTAAGTATATGGATTCAAAAACACAAATCATTGAACAATACTAGAAGGCTCTTTACAAAGTTCTACTTTTCGACTTTCGACTAACTTACACAAATCGTCTTCCAATAAATAATTTAGAAGATCATTTCCTACTCTTCCTCCAAAGTGTAAATTTCGCTCCGAGAAACCTAAGCAACAGGGTACAGTGGTCTGATTTACTTTACAAAACTTGCTGAATATATTTTTCCCTTTTTCAGCAAAAGAATAGTTAACTTTATCAGAAGTGAGGATTAGATGTTTAACTGAAACTTGAAAGCGCAGAATGACGGGTTAAACCCGCTATTCTGCGCTTTCAAGTTTCAGTTGGCTTATATTATAAAGAGGCTCTTTATAAGGTTTAGTTATTATTTAGCTCCTTTCTGATATATCAAAAGTGAATATTAACCTTGCAGAAACCCTACCACTAGTTTGAATAATTAGCTAATCTAATTTTTATCCATTTTTTGCAGTTTTCTCATTTCATAGTTATATCCATTTATGAAATTTACGATTTCCTGCATCTTTCGTAAAAAAACAAAATTTAAAAATTCAAATAGTAATTTAGGATAGTGTTTGAACGCTTTTCCACTTTGATAATCAGTCTGAGCTTGAAACTTTCCTTTATTAAAGTCTGATAGGCTATTAGAATTATTAGACCTATAGCTGTAATCTTTGGAATACAAGCCATTTTCATAATTATGCTTGATTAAATCATGTAGTTTTAATAAAAACATAAAGGCCACCTCGACTTTTAATTTAAGTATATCATAAGAAATACTAAAAAAGCAGCTTACTCCCGGCTTTCTGACTGTATGGTTGTCTTTAATGTAAGAATCTTTGCTCGTTCTGTAAAGAGTTTAACCTAGTTAAATATGGTTGAATTTGTACACCAGATAACGTACAATATTGCTGAGGTGATGAGAATGGCAAGAATTGAAGCTCGAATTGACGGAACTATTAAAAGTAAAGCCAAAGACGTATTGGCTAACCATGGTCTAACAATTTCTGATTTTATGCGCATGACATTAACAACAGTTGCTCATGATGGTTTACCTAAATATTATTCAATCCCTAATCGGCAGTTAAAAAATTCGATTCAAGAAGTTATTGATGATCTATCTGGAAAAGAAAAGCTACCCGAAGCCCGTAACCTTAAAGAATTAGATCAATTGCTTAGTTCCGATGACGCATTGGAGTCTTCAAAATAAATGGCGAGGGTAATTAAATATACCAAAGCTTTTAAAAAACAGTTCAAAAAGCGGCGCCAAGACCCCAAGTGGCGTTCAATATTTAAAAGTTCACTACCTCAAGAGCTTGATGATCAAAAGCGGAATCCTTGGAAATATATTATTCAGTGTTTAATTGAAAATAAAACCATTCCAGATTATTTTTATCCGCATACTTTAGAAGGTGTTACAATGGAAAAGCAAGAAACGACAAGAAAGAAAAAGAGGTTTGATATGAAAAGGTCTTTCAGGCGGATTTCCGCTGTCATAGCAACGATGGCTTTCACGACAGGTCTGGCCGCCTGCGGTTCCTCCCAGTCGACTGCCCCATCGGCGAACAAAGCCACTTCCTCCGTCACTGCCCCCCAGGGCTGGAAGAAGTTCACGTCCAAGGATCTGGGCTATTCCGTCTATTTCCCGGGCGTTCCGGAGAAGGACACCTATAAGGATCCCACCGGCGCTTATGCCCGCTATTCGACGGTCAATGACAAGGATCACATCAACTACGCTGTGTCCGTCACCAAATTCACTCGGAAGCAAGTCGAGGACTCCAAGGGGTTCAATGACGCGCAGAAACGTAAGGTTTTGACCAATGTCGCTCGTCTTCTGCAGATTGACAAGTATTCCTTTACCACCGTGGACGGGCATATGGCCATTTCCTACACCGGTCACGATAGCGAGGACTCCTCGGTGATCATGCGTCGAGAGGTCGTTTACTCGTCCGCTGGCCTCTATGGCCTCGAATCCTTTGGAACTTCCAGCTCGGAATACAAGCAGTTCGTTGATACCTTCCGGCTTTCCGAAGATACGCAAGAATGAAAGGAGGGCCTCCATGATTTTCGCCACTGGCTCTACCTACTCCCAGGGGACGCCCGCCCCAGATTGGATGGCTCCCGTCATGGGGGTCGTGATCGGTCTGGCCATCATCGCCGGGGGGATTTTTGTTTTTATTTCTAATCTCTGCTAGAAGGAGACGTAGTAAAAAGCGAGAGCGTGTATTGAAATCCAAGGATTTCGATACACGCTCTCTTTAGATTTAGGGGCCAAGAAAGCTCGTTGCAGTAGACCAGACTTTATAATTGACGCATAGGTTATATTCGAGAGAAAGAAATTAACACCAAATGAAATAGCGTACAATAGCCTCATCTTTTTATATTAAACTTTTTGCGATATCTGATAAAGGTCGTCCGTTTAATCCCGGTATTTCGAGCCACATCAATGTCACTCATACCTGCCTGATACAGTTTAAAAGCATGTTGCAAGTGGGGATCGTCTTGGGTGTATTGGGGTTTGCGCCCATGATATTTACCCTGCTGCTTAGCTAAGGCAATCCCTTGCTGCTGGCGCTCAATGATTCGCTTACGTTCACTTTCGGCCTGATACTTATAGAGTTCAATAATTAAGTTGGTCATCAGTTGACGTAAATTTGGGTCAGCAATCCCTGTCATGGACGGCAAATTTAACACATCTAGGGTGGCACCCTTATTTTGAATGGTGTTCATGATCTTAGTTAAATCCTGGTTGTTTCTGCCTAAGCGATCTAATTCAGTGACCAGGACAATATCACCCTCACGAATATAGGCCAGCATTTTTTGCAGTTCTGGCCGATTAGTGTTAGCTCCACTTAATTTATCCGTAAATAATTTATCAACGCCTTTTAAGGCCGCTAGCTGTCGATCTAAATGTTGCTCTTTGGAACTCACACGAGCATAACCAATTTTAGCCATTATCAGCACTTCCTTTTGGACAGTTCTAATGAACATTTGTAATTCCTAGTATAGCACAGAATCAAAAATGGCCAATAGGGTATACCTTATTGGACGACTAAAGAAAATCCATGCCCCTTTCAGTAATATTGAGTTTTCGCCAATACGAGTATATCGGAATGGCGCTTATTGACGGCTAGTTTTACAGCTAGGTATCAAAATGACTGTTTACTAAACGTGAACGAACAACTCTTTAAAAGTTGAGTCCACACATGTCCGCCTTTCGAATACCATCCCGGCTGGAAGGTATTCTGGGCAAGGCCAAGTGACTTTCAGAGTGTGAGGTCCAGACGGGTTGGGACTGAGGATTAGCCTAGCTAGAGCGTTAAGCGGCGCATTTCCGCTTGGCGTTCTGGCGTAGCTAACCGGAAGTCCCAGTCTGGCTCGAGCACGTTCCGGCAATATCGCGGGCAACGTGGAAGACCAGTATTTAAGACGTGGGTTTCGGCTTAAATCTGTGTCCACCACGTCACGGCTATTGCCCAGAATGCCTGGAAGCCGGAATAGGACGAATCTATTACTGCAAGTTTACACGAACACGCACTTTTTCCAGCAGTTTTCAGCTGGCCGCTTTTGAACTTAAGAACTAGCCCATTTCAATCACGATTCATGACCGTGTTTCAACCAGTTGCCAGTTCTCGCTAGCTAGTACAGATACTGCAGGTCACTGGCTGGTGTTGGGTAGGCTAATACGAGTTGTTGTAATTGGGCTAAAGTGACGTGTTTTTCAATCAGTAACGTCAGGTAATTGATCATTTCATCCGCGACATCACTCAACAGTGTCGCACCGACGACTTGCCCGCTAGCCTGATCAATAATGACCTTGGCCTGTGCTTGTCGTGCGCCAAAACGGTAATAAGAGAACCATTTGGTCATATCCAGCGTATTCACGCGATATTTATCCGGCTGGTCAGCCGCATCCGTCGCACTAAGGCCCACTTGTGCTAGCTTAGGTACAGCAAAGACTTGGGTCGGGATGACGGGATACGTGATTGCCGCTCCCGGCTGGGTCAGTTGTTGAACCAAGTAACGCGCTTCGTAACCCGCTACTGGCGTTAACTTAGGTACGGGCGTATTGCTCACGTCACCAATCGCGTAAATATGCGGATTAGCCGTCTGTAGTCGATCGTTCACTTGAATCCCGTGACGGTTAAACGTGACACCGACGTTTTCGAGTCCTAACTGGTCCGCATTCGGAATCCGCCCCGCTGAACTAATCACGAGGTCCGTCGTCAGCTCAAAGTCAGGTGCCGTCAATTGCAGGCCGTCGTCGGTCTGTTCGATGGCTTGGAGGTCCGTGTTCAAGTCAAAAGTGACACCGTCCGCAGTCATGGTCGCCATCAAATCTTGGACGAGGTCCGCATCGAAGGCTTTGAGTGGCCGGTCATTATGATGAATCACGTGGACATCGGCGCCGGCAGCATTCGCAATCGCTGCCAGCTCGAAGCCAACATAGCCCCCACCCACGAAAGTCACGCGCTTAGGCATCTCATCCAAATCTAAAAAGTCCGTACTAGTCTTGAAATATTCTTGTCCGGTAATCGGCAAAATTGCTGGGCGTTGTCCGGTCGCAATCACGTAATCCGTCGCACTTACGACTTGGTCACCGACTGCTAGCTGGCCGTCGTTTTGAAAATGGGCCTGACCATGTAAGGTCGCGATGCCTTGGTGCTGCAGCCCCTTAAGCGTGCCATCATTAATGCCATCGGTATAGCCTCGTTTATGCGCCATCAGGGCCGGCCAATCAATCGTCGGTGTTCCTGTTAAGCCTTGATGCTGGAGATGTTGGGCTGCCTGTTGGGCTTCAACGGCGCTCAACAAGATTTTTTTCGGGTCACACCCGCGGTTCGGACAAGTACCACCCCATAAGTCAGCTTCAACGATCAGCACCGACTTACCTTGCGCCTGTAAGCCACTTGCTATCGCGTTACCAGCCGGACCACCACCAATTACAACGACATCATATTGTTCCGTCATTACTGAGACCTCCTCAATTGACTCCTAAATTCTCATAATCAAATTATTGTTCACTAACTAGCACCTAGTCTAAAGTAATCCGGGCTAGTTGACGACTAAGATACTTCTTCATGCTGACTCAGATAAGCGACGACCCGTTGTCGGTCCAGGTAACCCACCACGTGATCATCTTCCGTGACCGCCAAGTAATCATGGTCGGTCAAGGCGGTAAAGGCCGTCCGCAACGTCGCCTGAATATCTAGTGACTGAATACGGCCATCCGCCACGTCCGGCGCAGTTTTGAGATAGCCTTGGACGAGCCCGACGCGGCCCACGTAAACGTCATACACGTTTTTCGCACGACTCGCACCGAAGAAGTCCCGCACGAAGTCATTGACCGGATGTTGGGCCAGTGCCGTTGGTGTGTCGACTTGGACGAGCTGTCCATGTTGCATGACCCCAATGCGGTCGCCTAGTTTGAGCGCCTCGTTCATATCATGGGTCACAAAGACGATCGTATTATGATAGCGGGCGTGTAACCCTAGGACTAGATCTTGTAATTGTTGCCGCGAAATTGGGTCCAGCGCACTGAACGGTTCATCCATCAACACAATATCGGGTTGCGCTGCGATTGCCCGCAAAATACCGATTCGTTGTTGTTCACCACCAGATAATTCTGATGGCATCCGGTCGCGGTATTCTTGGGGGTCCAGGCCGACTTCCGTCAATAACTCGTCAATCGTTTGATTGATAGTCTTCTTCGCCGTCCCCTTCATCTCGGAAATCACCGCGATATTTTGTGCTACCGTCATGGTTGGAAATAGAGCGATTTGTTGCAAGACGTACCCCATCTGCCACCGCAAATCCCGTACTGGTACCGTGGTGGTGTCGGCCCCGTTGACCAGGATTTTTCCGGCCGTTAAGGGTTCCAAACGATTAATCATTTTAAGCGACGTCGTCTTGCCACTGCCAGAGGTGCCCACTAGGACGAACAGTTCACCCTGATCGACCATTAGATTCAAATCGGGAATCACGGTTTGCCCATTAAAGTCTTTTTGGACGTGCTGAAATTCAATTGCCGTTGTCATTAGCGTTCCTCCTTTAACAAGCCGTGTTTGACGAGATAGTTATGTGCGACTGTGGAAGCCGATTTCTTTTTGACATTGACTTCATAGTTCATCTCTTGCATATCGGTTTCGGAAATCTTGTCAGCTAACTTATTCAATGCTTGGACGACTTTCGGGTGTTTGTTAGCAAAGCTGGTCTTCATGAGTGGCGCCCCTTGATACGTCGGGAAGAAGTGCTTATCATCCTTCAGCAGCGCCAAGTTATATTGTCGTAATTCGCTATCCGTTGCGTAGGCGTCCACCAGATTGATTTTCCCCTTGCTAATCGCTTCATAGCGCAATGCCGGTTCCATCGATTTGGCCGTAACATCCAAGCCATACGTCTTCTTGATTCCCTTCAAGCCATCATCGCGGTCGATAAATTCGAGCGTCATCCCTGGTTTGAGGATCGATTCGACTTGTGTTAAATCGCTGATGGTCTTCAAATGGTGTTCTTGTTGGAACTTCTTAGTGACGGCCAGGGCGTACGTATTGTTGTACTGCATCGGCTTCAAGTAAGTCATCTGTTCCTGCTTAGCTAGCCGCTTTTTGGCTAACTGATAAGTCTGATTAGCCGTTTGACTGGCCGGATTATTGCCCTTCACCAAAGTTTCCAATACGGAACCAGTGAATTCTGGGTAAATGTCGATCTGATTATTCTTCAGAGCGCTGAATAAGAAGGTCGTCTTACCAAAGTTCGGTTTCAAGGTCACGTGGATGTGGTCGTCTTCAGCTTCAATCAATTGTTTGTACATATTGATCAAGATGTCAGGCTCGGACCCGAGTTTACCTGCAATTGTAATTGTTTCAACTCGATTGGCATAAACGCTGTACGCGCCACCACCGAGTAACGCCAAAATACCCACGAACACGATCAACGCGTGGCGGGGTTTGGCCGTCTGGAACCAGCGCACGAGTGCACTCAACAGAATCGCCAATAGCGCTGACGAAATGGCCCCAATCAACAGCAACGACGTATCATTACGGTCAATCCCAAGCATGATAAACGTCCCTAGACCCCCAGCACCAATCAAAGCCGCTAACGTCGCCGTCCCGATAATGAGCACTAGGGCGGTCCGAATCCCGGCAATGATTTGTGGCAAGGCAATCGGCAGTTCAACTTTGAACAACTTGCGCATCCGCGACATTCCAAACGCATCGGCCGCTTCTTCAATTGACGCGTCGATTTCCGAGATCCCTAAATAAGTATTTTGAAAGATTGGCAACAACGCGTAAATCACTAGCGCAATCACCGCGGGCACCGTGCCAATACCGACTAGCGGAATCAGCAATCCCAATAGTGCCAGCGACGGAATGGTCTGCAAAACACTGGTCAATTGCAATAACCCCTCGGCCCACCGTGGTCGGCGAACGACCCAAATCGCCAGTGGAATCGCAATCACCATTGCAATGACTAGCGCGGCCAAAGAAATCCCCAAGTGTTGCCACAACGCAGTGAGCAAATCACTCCGCCGATCCATAAATGTCTGTATTAATGTCTGCATAAGTACCTCCCAGTGCCCAGCTTTAATCATGATAACTTCCTGATTATCTATGTATTTAATCATAGCATACTCCGGCCAAAGTCATAGTAATACGCACCTAAAACCGCAACTAATTGTAACTTTTGTGGTTTCACATAGAGTTGAAACATGTCGTTGGTGGATTCCTGTTCGTCAGCCGATGCGCGCCCTAGTCCGACTTCCGGGGCCGGCTGACAACGCTGGAACAGGGCGGACATCGATTTGAACTCACGCAGAAACCCCACTGCGCAATTTCAAATACGAGTCTTCTTCTAGCCCGGGAAGACCACCCGGACAAGAAGAACTTCGCCCTTGAGCATTGTCAGCCAGTCCCTACAATCGGGAAACCGCTCGAATGGTGGATGAACGACCACCTATCTTGGCACAATTGACCATTGAATTTTGTGAGACTGGTCCTTCATGCAAACTTTGGACCAACAACAGTGACGATTTATGGTATTCGTGTACCGGTAATATTACCTGAAGCGTATTTTCTAATAGCAATTACTCTTGAGATTAGGCTATAGTATTAATTTCGTTTAGCCTTCAAGACTATACCCTATTGGCCTTACTTATAAGAGAATTGCTATACAAATTTGTTCAATTTTCTTTCATGAAAAATTAGTAAAAATATACCCCAAGAGCTTATATATCTCCCAATCTTAAATTATTAATATCTTGAGGTTTGTGTACTTTAACAGTCATGAATAGGGATAAACAGTTCATTTGCATCTATAGGATCATCTAAAGTCAATCCCATTTCTGTTTTTGGAATATTAGATTGAAAGGCTTATATGGTCGGGACCTGCTTCTCTTTGCGCTGTTTGTACTTCTCCTGAGCCTTCGAAGGTGAATAGGATTTACCAGTAGAATTACGACTTAATTCTCGAGAAATGGTTGAGTAACTTTTCTTGGTATAGCTGGCAATCTCAAGAAGTGAGTTTCCATGATTCCTCATTAAAAAGATGGTTTCCCGTTCATCTATGGTAATATGCTTGTAGTGGTCCATGGCTGAATTCCTTTCATGATTGTTTTCGCAAACATCATTTTACAGAAATTTGGCTATGGGCCATTCTTTATTTAATTAGTGTTGCACTTAAAGTGTAAATTCAAGGTTAATATTTTCATTATATGCAAAAGGATTGGTCACCACAATGACCAATCCTTAATGTTTATTACTTTTAATTAAATGCTACTATTATCATCATTATTACCGAGCGGAAATGTGCGCCAAAAGGCAACTTCCTGCCACGTAACCGCCTTTCGTCCCACTCTTTAATGTTTGTTACTTTTAATTAGATGTTGCTATTATCATCTTTATCAATTTAAATTGTTGGCAACTTGTTTATGCTTCCTGCAGTAATCCTCTGGGGTTAAATAAACCGAGTGATCACCTAATGCACTCGTTATCGTCATAATTCTTGGTGGCAGCAATCCCACCCGCTTAACCAGTCCTGAATTACCAAATAAGGCTGAAGGTGTCCCGGAAAAGGCAATCTGACCATGCGCCATCACGTGAACTGTCGAAAATTCAGCCGCTACCCAATCCATATCATGAGTAATCGTGATCACCTGATGACCACTTTTTACAAGTTGATGAAAAATGTTAGTCATTCGCTTTCGACTGGGCCAGTCTAACGACATCATCGGCTCGTCAAACAAATAAATTGCAGGATTAATGGCCAAAACCGTTGCAAACGTTAATAACTTTCGTTCAGATAACGAAAGGTCATATGGATTTTCGGCTGCTTTATCAGCTAATCCAACCGTAACCAAAGCTTGATCAGCCGCTTTTTTAATCATCAATTGATCCGATTCAATTTGAGAAAGCCCCCAAGCCACTTCTTTTTGAACCGTTGCGTTAAATAATTGATCATCTGGATCTTGAAATGTCACTCCAATTTGTTTCAACTTTGCCTGTGGTTTCAACTCATCTATTGAAACGCCATTAATCATAATGGTCCCTTCTTGCGGTGTTATCAATCCGATCAGTAACTTTAACAAAGTTGATTTACCAGCGCCGTTCTGACCAACAATTGCGGTTAGTGGACTGTCAAAAGATTGCCGATCAATTTCCACCTGAAATGAGTGTTCTGGATAAGTATAACGCAACCCACTAATTTCAATTTGCGGCATAATAAGCCTCCTTTAATTGTTGATTGGTAACCGGAAATTCGTCTGCTGCACCAGGGATTGACCACTTCATTAATTTTGCCAATCGAAACACAGTCGGTTCAGCAAGCTGCCAGTCCGGCTTCAGATGATTAAAAACAGTCAGCGGTTTTCCTGCCGCAACTAACTCGCCAGCTTTCAGAACCCAAATTTGGTCAGCAATTTCACAGAGATCGTCGACTTCATTTGACACAATGAAGATCGTCTTTTTTTCAACACTGACTAACCAACTGAAGAAATGCTGACGTCCAAGTGGATCCATTTCACTAGTGGGATCATCTAAAACCAAAATTGACGGATCAGTTACGATTGCTGTGGCAATTGCCAGCCGTTGTTTTTGTCCGCCAGACAGCGTTCCCGGTGATTGATTTAATTGGTCGCCTAACCCCAACTGATCGGCAACATTGAAGACTCTCCGTTTAATTTGATCGGCTGGAACTCCTTGATTAATGAGGTCAAACGCAATTTCATCGGCAACCGTATCGGCAAGCCCACTCAATTGACCAGCCGGATTCTGCAGCACAACACCGGTCTGCTGATTATACTTCTGCCAATCCAAATTTGGCGATAATGATCCAACTTGAATGGTTCCCGTTACATCACCTGAAATAATTGTTGGTACAATTCCGGCTAATGCCCGACATAACGATGTTTTACCTGCATGATGATTACCAATGATGCCAATAACGTGCCCAAATTCGGCGTCAACCGAAATATGTTTTAGCGCGAATGTTTCAATTCCTCGGTAACGTAGACTTAAATTTTCTAAATGAATTTGCTGCCGATTATCCATAATTTCCACCCAATCAATATAATTGCTAATAAACTCAAGCCACGATGATTAACCATTTCGTGCCGATAAAGATTTGCCGATTTTAGTGCCACCCGATGGGGACTATTAAATCCACGTAATCGCAGGGCGATCGACCGTTCCATTGATTGCTCAAGCGTTTTGATCACTAACGGAACCAGCACTGGTAAAATTGATTTAATCTTTTCAAGAATGGTTTTCTGTTGATTAATGCCACGTGCCCGTTGCGCCATTTGAATTTTTTTCATGTTGGCCATCATTTCCGGTAAAATATAGCAAACCGACATCAATACATAGACCGCTTTATAGGAGAGACCGACCTGCTCCAAATATTTAGAATTTTCTGACACTGTAGTCGTTGTCATAAAAAAGCTGGTTGCTAAAATAATGACAAAAATTCGACACCCTATCGTTGCTGCATACAACAGCCCTTCTTGATAGAATCGAATCCCGACCACTGAAACCAACAGAGTCTGATTGTGACTGTAAAAGAGGCCCTGAATAATCAGCATTGTAAAAATTAAGAATGAGCTGAATTCAATTGCGTGAACCGCCGACTTGCCGGCTTTCGAAATCAGTAGAATCACTAGCGCAACGAATACAAGCGCAATTTCAACTAACAAATTGGTGAAACAAAAGCTTAGTAAGGCCAGATCAAGGGCCACCAATAATTTCGTTACCGGATCAACTACCGACGTCCAGCCACGGTGAGCTACCGAACCTTGTAAAATTGAATTTGGTTCATTCATTATTTATCATCCCTGAAAAAGTGAATCATTCGCTGTGGCAGTTGCCGATAGATAAAGAATGCCAAGTAGGCAACAACAACTTTATCCAAAATGTCCAAAATAAATTCATCAGTAAATGATGAAATCCAAACCGGAATGTGATTAGCGATCATCGCAGCGAAAATTGAATCACCCCAAGGAATCCCAGTTTGGCCACCCCAAAAAATGACATTGAGTGGTGTTGAAATGACAGCAGATACAATTGCAATAATAATAGCGGATACGAATACTTTCTTTGCGGATGAAAACCATCCCTTGGCGTGGAGGACCCCAACGGTAATCCCAATTCCAATACTAGTAATTGCGTAGACCGTTGAAACCGGTGATAGCGTCAATCCATAAATGACGTTATTAATAAAGCCACTAATTGCACCAGCCACCGGGCCAGCTAACATACTTGCCAGAAAAGTTCCCAACGTTCCTAACCAAACCGGTAATTTTAATCCTTCAGCAAACGCCTTGGCAACATAATTAATTCCGACTGCTGCAGGAATCAACGTTATCGTTGCTGTTGACAACCGAATCTTCCAGATACTTGAACGCTTAATATTTTGGACTCCCAAAATCCGCACCTCATTTGCTTAATTATTTTAAATAAAGGTATAAATCACTTTTAAATAAAAGTAATTTATACCTTTAATCTAATTAAAAACATTGTACGACTGTTTTGATAAAAGTCAAGTCGACTTTAATAGTTTTTGCGGTTATGACTTGGTCTTTTTTCTTCTTGAAGCTTATGTTTTGTTTAATACGGAATATTTTGGAGTAAGCTGGCTACCGAGTCTAAACGTGCAAAGAGAAGCAGGTCCCGGCCATATAAGCCTTTCAATCTAATGAATATGAAAATGAGAAATCCTATAGAGGAGACCAGAATTTGAATATAACAAAAGGCGCTGTGCCGGCTTTTTCACTGTCGATACAGCGCCTTTGTTATGTCATTGGGAACATATGTTTGATAACTATGCTAATACTAGTGATGTCACTATTGACGGTTAGTGAAGTTAGTGTGAAATTTTCTATAAAAATTGTGAAATTTCCTATAAGAATATGGTAATATAGGGGTATGTGATAATCTTTAGTATTGCGCATAGAAAACAAAGAAGGAGGCAACAGTATGAGTAATAAATCTAGGTATCGTCGACTTTTATTTATGATGGGACTAGTCTTATTTTCGTTATTAGGGTCAATATGGATATCATCTAATAGTGGTATGACCGTATATGCTGATAGCAAGACAAATATTACTCAGAACGGTACGGGGTCCGGGACTGTTATTAATCAACAGGAAGAACCGCAGATAAGTACCGTTAATAGTAATACCACAGATAATACTAGTTCTTCGGACGATCAGACGTCTCAGAAACAAGTTACTAATACAGAAGCACAACCGAGAGCACCAACTGACAATAATCAGCCAGTTCAGGAGGACCGTAATTATATAAGTAATAGTCAATACTCAACTTCTAATAGTGGGGCTAATACTAATCAGGGTCCATCAGTTAATAGTATTTCTAAGAATAATAGTTCCCCATCTGCACATAATAAAGGAACTAGCGTTGATATTACAATTACCAATCAGAGATCATCAACTAAGGAGATCTCAGGTGGAGGAACTACAGAATTCTCTTTTGACTTTTCTGTTCCTAATTCAGTAAGATCCGGAGATTATACGACAATATCACTTCCTAATGAGTTGGATTTTACTAGAGATCAATCATTTAATGTCTACGCTCCTGATGGGGTGACTACGGTTGCTAGTGCAATTATCAATAAAGAAAAAAAGACGCTGGTCTTAACATACACAGACTATGTAGATAAACATAATGATGTTACCGGCCACATTAATATGCAAATAATGGCTGATACAGAAAAGGTGAAGAAAGACACTGTACTTCCTGCAACAATTAAAATAAACGGGAATGTAGTTACTATCGATAGCACGGGTATAAGCTATAAAGTTAATAAAGGTGATAGTAATATTGATTTTTATAAATATGGGTGGATGGATTATGATAATAATGAACTTAGCTACCGTATTATTATAAACACAACTAATTCTGAACGGAATAATGTTATTATTAAGGATATTCTTAATTCTGCTGGAGTTAATTATGAACAGTCAAGCATAAAAATTGCAACTGGAACCTGGTTTAAGGACAAAAATAACTATTGGTCATTGGCTAACTATAAAGAAGTAACTGAAAAATATACCCCTGAATTCAATGGCTCATCTTTTTCTGTGAATCTTGGTAATATCAATCAGGGTTTCCTTATCACATATAAGGTAAAGCCTTCTCATAAGTTGATTAACGGAGAACAAATTAAAAACTCATCAAGTTATCTATATAATAATCATAAGATGAACGAGTACACTAATACAGTATATTATCAAGAGGCAAATGGTACTGCAAACGGATATAACTATAGTTTAACAATAAAAAAGGTGGATGAATCTGGCAATCCATTACATGGCGCTATCTTTGATGTAATTCGACAGTCAACCGGAGAAGTTGTAGGAACTATCACAACAGATTCCTCAGGACAGGGCACTATCTATGGGTTGTTACGTGATAGTTACCAATTGAAAGAGGTCAGTGCACCTAAGGGATATCAATTAGCAGATACGGTAATCGTAACTTCTACAAATTTTGATTCAAAAGGTGCCGTTATTAAAATTATCGATAAGATTGAGAAAACCTCAGTTTCTGGAACAAAGACTTGGAACGATAACAACAATCAAGATGGAATCCGCCCAAGTTCAATCACAGTGAACTTATTGGCCAATGGTCAACAAGTCGCAAGTAAGACGGTAAGCGCTAGTGATAACTGGCAATATAGTTTTGACAACCTAGCTGCTTATGCTAATGGTAAGAAGATTACCTACACAGTTACGGAAGATGCAGTTGCGGGGTACACAAGTACTGTTGATGGTTACAATATTACTAATACCCATAATCCGACAACGCCTAAGAAGCCCCAGGTTCCTAATAACCCGACAACGCCTAAGAAACCTCAAGTTCCTAATAATGGAAATAAGGTAGTACCAAAAGATTTCACTCAAGGTAAAACATACGATAAAACAAGTAGATTACCTCAAACAGGTGATAGATCATCAATAGGTATGATGTTCGTTGGAATAGTAATGTTACTATTAAGCTTAGGTTTAATAGTTATAAACAGGTTTACTATCTGATCATGATTGGATGGCCTTTAGTGGACTAATATAGGTAATTTATTAGAGGGTTTATGACATAAGCCTCCTAAGAAGAAGAACCGTTTAGAGTTTCATTTGAAATTCCAAACGGTTCTTTCTTTATGCTTCTAGGGTGCTAGTTTTTCACAACCAGAGTCTTAAAAAGGTCATTCAAGGCTTCAGACATTGTTGGGTGAGTATAGATCATGTCGCGTAATTTTTCATAGGGTAATTTGGCTTTTATCGCTAATGCAATTAGATTAATAGTTTCATGAGCCTCAGCGGCATACAAAGTTGCCCCTAAAATACAATGTGTATTTTGATCAATGATTACCTTATAGAGTCCACGTTGATCCTCTAAAACACGGGCCTTTGGAATCGCCTTAACTGATAGCTTGAAAGTTTGAAAGTTATAACCTGCACTCTTGGCCTGACGTTCATTTAAGCCAACGTTGGCCAGCGGTGGATTTAGGAATGAAGCAGTTGGTATTACCGATCGATCAGCCGTTGATCGATTCCCCTTACCAAACAATTGATCTATGATAATACGAAAATCATCCAATGAGACATAAGTGAACATAGGGCCACCATTAACGTCACCTAAAGCCCAAATGTTTTGTACTGTAGTTCTTAAATGATCATCGACCTGAATAGCACCGCGATTGGTTAAAGCAATATCAGTATTTTCTAGTCCTAAACTACTTATATTAGGTCGCCGACCGACTGCAACTAATACCGCATCAAATTCCGCAGTGTTAGTTTGATCACCTTGTTGATAATATAACGTAACCTTCTCACCATTATCTTTTACTTGAGTTAGTTGAGTCTCCGGTTTAATCTCGATCCCTGCGTCAGTCAGATCTGTTACGACCTCGGTCGCAATATCAGGATCTTCGCGCTCTAACAATCTGGTATGTTTGTCGAAAATCGTTACATGCGTACCAAATGAATTAAACATTCCAGCAAATTCAAGGCCAATATAACCGCCGCCAATAATTGCTAGTCGTTTCGGTTGTTTCTTCAATTCCATAGCTTCTTTAGACGTAAAAATCCGCTGACCGAATTCTAGCCCTGGGATTGATGGCCAATTTGGAACCGCTCCAGTATTAATGAAGATGCGTTCACCTCTCACCTTCTTAGTTGTTCCATCACTCATTACGACTGCCAAAACATAATTGTCGATAAAACGGGCTGACCCATTCCAAACCGTTGCTAGTGGTTCATCAGCCACCATGTGATAGTTTTTGTCTCGCAACTGTCTAGTCATCTCACCACGCTTATTAACTGCCGTAGTAAAGTCTAAGCCACGTTGACCATTTAAAATTAAATTTTTAGATGGTAGGCAGCCAACATTGATGCAAGTCCCTCCATACATTTGTTTTGACCGTTCGATCAGAAGCACGGTCTCATCATGCTGCGCCAAGTACTTAGCTAATGTCTTACCCGCCTTACCAAATCCAATAATAATATTTTTAAATTTATCCATTGTTTTACCCGCCTTTTACTAGTCATTTATTATTGTACTTATTATAAGTAAGTAAAATGTCAAAAGCAATTTATATGCTCAAATACCTGTTTATCTGACTTGACTTTATAGTCATCATTTAAACATCTTATTTGTCTTTTACCACAGTTCCCTCTAGTAGCTGATTTTATGACCTTCTTTACTTTTGTAATTGTACTGTCTGGTAGGATTTGTGCCCGCTCTTGGACCCGCCCTACTGGACACTTGTTATTTCCCATTGCAGCAGTACTATTAGCCTTGCTTGCTGACCTTGCTAGGGTTGTAGCTTTCCTTTGCTGTCAAGAGCAGTTTTATTGTTCTTGGTTGATTTTTAATTTTCCTGTATAATGGATTGAGCAAGAAGTTTTAAGGGCAGTGGCTGTCTTTTCCCTTGTGAGGTGAGGCCCATGGAAACATAGAATAATCTTCAGGATTGTGCCAAAGCCGTCGATGTCTTGTCGATTGGCCAATATAGCTTTAATCTGGTGAAAATCCCATCATCATAGCTCCATATGGACGTCGGCTTATCATTTCTACATGATACATCGCCCCTAGCTAATAAAATTGGCCGGACAATCGATCAATTTTTGCTTCTTGCTATATCCAGAATCATTGATATTGTATACTACGGTTATAGTATGATCAGGTTTACTACTGGCGATATGACTGGTCTTGGTATTATAAGATTAGTTATGTTTAGTAATGATTATCAAAAGAAGGAGATGATTTCTTATGATTGAGAAAGAAAAAGTTTTAAGCGACGCACCAAAGGTTCTAAATTCTGATAACAATCCTTGGAAAGTTACTGTTGAAGGAGATTCGATTATTGGTACATGGAAATGGATGGATGCCCGGTTTTTCACTGAGGGTGGAATCTCCGATGAGGACAAAGAGTTTACTTTTACAGTTACTTTGAAAGATAACGGGAAATGGAAGGAGGTTGATAGCACTTCTAGCAAGATATCAAGTATTAGGATGCATAACGGTAAATTATCTTTCAGTAAAGACATCTCCTTTTCTAAGGGAAAGACTTATCAGAAAAGTATTTCTTTTGGTATTGGGCAGGACAAGGAGAGCGGTAAAGTTGGAATTGTTGAATCTAGGTTAGATACTTCAATCATTAAAAAGTCGATTCGAGATTATTTGAAACAATGTGGCTGGAAGAAAGCTGGACTATTTGGATAGGAAATTATATCAAAAGGCCCGTTACCTCATTAGGAAGGTAGCGGGCTTTTTGAGAATAGGCAAAAGAAAAGCCATGCTAATCAATAAGAAAAGCATGACACTAAGACTTTTACTAATGGAACATCAGCATGAATGGAAGGAGACCAATTTTCTATAGCATAGAACATCTTTTAAATAAAAATTAGTTTTTAAATAATTATTTGCAATATAATCATTAGGTACAAACTGCAATAAATTAGGTACACACATTGGTAGCCTCTCCTTTATTTTGTTACTACGTTAAACAAAATCTAGTACTTCGATCTGCTTGATGTTGTTGCGAGTTTCTTTGTATAATAAACTTCGCAAGAAGTTTTAAGGGCGGTGGCTGTCTTTTGGTTATGTCCGTATAATTGGTGTAAATTCTAAATAGGACTTTGTAAAATCTGAAAGGAAGTGAGTGTAAAATATTTTGTGTAAATTGATACCTTGAGGGTATTGAAAAAGGGAAAGCCTTCCCCGTATGATTGAAATCGCTAAAAACCAATCAGAATACGGAGGCTTTCCCCATGAACCAGTTTAACAAAGATATTATCGCAGCGCTATCTTCAGACAAAGATATTACCCTGAATGAAGTCTTACGTCGTCAAATCGAAGTGGCCGCTAATCAGTTCCTTCAAAATGAACTGACTGCGGTGCTAGGCTACGAACCACATACTCGGATCGACCGATCAAAAGACGACGTGAACTACCGGAACGGGACGTACACCCGCACTATCGACACTAAGTACGGTGAAATTAATCTGACGATCCCACGGGACCGGTTAAACAAGTTTCAAAACGCCCGCTTCCCTCCTTACGTGCGTCGAATCAAGCGTACAATAGCCTCAAAAGTCATCACTTTTTATTTCTTAAAGTGACAACTTTTAAGGCTATTGTACGTGGTTTTGACACTTACCAATTTGACCAGCAAAACAAAATAAGCTTCTATTTTTCAATTTAGAGACTAACCCTAGATACTTCGTTAGATTAGCCACTAAATACTCAAATTCTTCATTAGTGATATAAGGAGAACTCAATAACTTTGCATTGTCTAACTCTGGATAGTTTAAAGTTGAATTGTTCTGTTGTGAGGTTTTTAAGTCTACTAACAATAATAGACGATCATATTTATTAATAAGATTAGCATACCCGGTTTTATTAGATGATAAGAATGGCATTACGTAATTAATCTCTTTTAATAAATTTAGATAATCGTGGGTTAATTTTTGTACATCGGTAATGCCATCTATCTCTTTTAGAAAAGACGATATATTATTTACCAAGTCAGAAATATTATTATCTTTATATAGATTTTGTAGATGATGTATTTGCTTGATTAAACGTTTAGAGTATTTTGACGGTGTTTTATCAAATACTGGAGTATAAGGAGTATCTTTGAAAAATGTTTGATCCATAAATTTCTTATCCTTTGCAATTTGAATAGAAAGTCTGTAGTTTATTTCAAAAATACTATCTAGGATAGCATTTTTAACCAAACCTGTTTGTAAGAAAATATAACCTGATTTGACATCTTTAACATAGCGACGATAATATCTGTCATTTTCGATCATATTTTATTCCTCCCATCCAGAAACAACGACTTTACCAACCATATGCCCACTTTCCACTAAACTATGTGCTTTCCGAAGATTAGTTGCATTTAAAGGAGAAAGGGAATGTGTTAGAGTACACTTTAATTGGCCATTATCAAGAAAATATGCAATTTTTTCTAAAATATCATGTTGGGTTTGCATATCATTTGTATGATAGTAAGACTTGGTATACATCCATTCCCAAGCAAAGATTGCTTTCTTTTGAGTTAATAAACGTAGATTGATAGGTCGCCTATTTTCGGTAATCGAAGCAATAGCCCCCTCAGGCTTAATTAACTCACACATTTCTTTCCAATGATTGTCAATATCTTTTAACTCTAAAATATAATCTACAAATTTATAACCAAGTTCTCTGACTTCGTCGACTAAATTATTCCTGTGGTTTACAGTGTATTTAGCACCATGACTTTTGACCCAATTGATACTTTCGGGACGTGAAGCAGTGGCAATTACGGTTAGTCCTGCATTTACAGCTAATTGTGTTGCAACTGATCCTACTCCACCAGCACCATTAATGATCAAAATGGTTTTATCTTTATTACTTTGACTATTAGAGGACAATGACAGCTGTTCAAATAGCGCTTCATAAGCTGTCAATGAAGTCAGAGGCATTGCGGCTGCTTCATCGTCGCTTAAGGATTTAGGTGCATGTCCAACAATTCGTTCATCTACTAACTGATATTCACTATTACTTCCTGGACGTTTAAAGGAACCGGCATAATATACCCGATCTCCAGGGTTAAATAGAGATACTTGATTACCCACTTTTTTTACAATTCCACATGCGTCCCATCCAATAACTTTTGGGGTCTTTAGTTTGCCATGCCCGCCACGTCGTACACCAACATCAACTGGATTAACGGATACAGCATTAACTTTGACGAGTAAATCGTGCCCTTTAGGTACCGGGATACTTTCTTCAAATTCAAATAAGCTTCTAGAATCGTTAATGTTTAAATGTTGAGTAAATCCAATAGCTTTCATAGTGAGTCCTCTTTTCTATTGTTCTATACTTACAAATAGTAACTTGTTATATAAGACATACAAGAAGAGAATTTAAATTATCTATGTAACAATTATTTCCCTAATAGCCACAAAGAATAAATTAATTTATAATTGAAATATTTAGTTTTTTAAGAAGGAGTGTTGGGCTTGCAAAGGCATATTTTTAACTGTAGTAATGGTTGTCCTGTTGAAAGCACTTTACAAATAATTTCAGGTAAATGGAAAAGTGTAATTTTGTATCATCTTATAAAAAATAGAGTATGTAGATTTAGTGAATTGCAAAAAAAAATGCCGAATTGCTCTCGCAGGATGTTATCGCTACAACTTAATGAGTTAGAGAAGGACAAGATTATCGAAAAAAAGATATATCCAGTGATTCCTCCTAAAACAGAATATAGAATGACTAGGTTTGGTGAGACACTGACGCCAATTATTCTAGAAATGGACAAATGGGGGCAAACTTACAACTCCATAAACTCTGAGGATAGTAACTAAAAATGCTTCAAAATTACCTGAATAGTAACATTTTGAAGCATTATAATTATACTATTTACCTTTTTTTCGTCTTAAACATATCCAGCTAGAGGCGATAGGCTTGCTTTTCATCACTTGAAGTTTTATTGCTCTTGGTTGATTTTTAATTTCCCTGTATAATGGATTGAGCAAGAAGTTTTAAGGGCGGTGGCTGTCTTTTTCCTTGTGAGGTGAGGCCCATGGGAACATGGAATAATCTTCAGGAAGGTTTCACAGTCGATGAGCGTCTTCCAGACACTCTCGTTGATGTTGCTGTTTGGCACGTTTTTAATCGCGCTACTCAGCTATATCGACAAGCACCACAAATAAAAAAGCCGCCCTGCGTAACTTTGGTCGGTTACAGGGCGACAATGTAGTTTTGTAATCTAGGCCACCGCCTTTGAAGCGGCTTGCACGGGAAGTCCTGTTTTCGGCGGGACTTCCTTTTTCTGTTTATATTATAGCATGACCTTTAAAAACTAGCTAACGCTTTAAACTTTGATCCAGTTCGGATTTGGGTTGTTTGATTGACGGATTTTCTTCAGCAAATGCTTGCAGCTGTTTTTGCGTTCGATTACTGATTTCATGGTGTATATCATTTAGTTTATTTTTTAGTTCTGATTTTTGTTGGGGGTTCCTTGCTTGCTGAACTTATTGTTGCAAGCTTTGATATGACTGATTAAGTGCTCGGGCTGATAGCTTTTTTATTTTACATTTAAATTACAAGTGCATACCCCCATCTTCATGCCGATTACGGGTTTGGTGTTGCCGCTGCTTTTTCGTCATTGCCCACTCAGTCTCTTTTAAGCCGTGTGCCTGTTTTTGTCGTTCGTAATCTTCATCACGGGCATATAGGGCAGTCATGATTGCGTTACTAAAGGCTGTCTTTAAGTAGTAGCTTGGACTAACTGGCTTGTAATTTAGCGGTTGATAATGTCCCATATTTACTTTTCTATACTGGTCGTCCTTGGCTTGTTGCTCTTTTAACTGCTTTTGGATTTTCTCGATCTGACTGTTCTTAATCATTGGATCGGCTTTGCATTCACCCAAAAAGAGTTGTTTAGTACCGTCATGCTTTAAAACCCGTTGTAAATGGTGATTATCTAACTGATCTAAGCTCAGCTGTCCCGATAGATAAGCTAGTCCTTGTTGATGTTCCTGAGTATTGAATACCCTCGGTGGATTTTCCCGCCATTGTGCGATTGTTTCAATCTTGCACGGTTTTAAAGCTGGATCATAGTACATCACTGCTGTATAGGCCTGTTCCTGTTTAATCATTGGTAATTCATTAAAATCGCCGTTAGGAAAGGCTCTTCTTAAAACTTCCTGGTATTGGGTTTGAATAACTTGCTTCACAGCCATGATTGTTCGTAAATCTTTGACTGCTCGAGTAATCTTTTGCTGCTCGGTTGGTGAATACTTTTCTAGTAGACCTTGATCAACGTGTTCTAGACTTTCTAAGCTATCATCATGAATCATCAGCGTATATTTAAGCTTGATTCTGACTTCCTTTTCTTGTTGCATTAATAACTTCCAGCCAACGTATGGCCGTTTGGTAAAGGTCAATAATTGTCGGGTCAATAAATCATCACGAATATTCATTAAACGTTCGTTTAATTCACTGCCTTTGAAAATCGTTTGTTCACTATTAGTTTCTTTAATCAATTCCCGTCGTTCAGCCGCGGTTATCTGTTCAAAATCAAGCTCTGGATAAAGTTTTTTAGTCGTGCGATCAACTACTTTATTTAAGAGTTCATCTGCTTTTTTTAGTGAACTTTCTTGTTGGTTAATCGTCAATAATTGCTTAGTGACATCTTCACCAATAGCGTGCTTAATTAAGGTACTGTTTTTCCAATTAAATAGCAGACGCCGTTTATCATCTAAACTCTCCAGACTGATATAAGTTTTCAGTTCATGACTTAACTCATTTACCAACCTTTTTTCATTAAATGAGAAGTGTTTACTTAGGCTATCTAAATGACCTCGATTAATTACTTTTTCCTGCATATTTTTATAGCCAGCTTTGGACTTACGATAGGTCTTAACTTGTTGATTAAATGCCTTTCTTTCATGCCGTTTACTATTGATTCCCTCGTGTTGCATTGGTGTATCAGCTATTCCCTGTTCCACAAACGATTTTTCACTAATCCGATCCGAAATATTTTTTTGTGCTAAGAACTGATTAACACTCAACGCCCAATTTTTTCGCCACTCATTAATTTTTTCCTTTTTATCCCAATCAACCAACCAAATTTTTCTTTGTTTTGGAAACCCGCTTTTGGTTAAAAGTTGCTTGCCATTTTCATCTTTAATGTACTGCGTCTTTGCTTTTAATCCCCAACTACCATCGGGGTTAAATGGTCGATTCGTTAACATCACATGTGCGTGCGGATTATCTTGGTGATCACGATGAATTGCTACGTCAGCTACCATACCTTGATCGACAAAATTTTCTTGCACATATTTTGTTAATAATTCTTTCTGTTCGGATTCACTTAATTCTACCGGTAAAGCCACGTTAAATTCTTTTGCATACCGTGAGTTTGATTTACGATCTTTCTTTTCAACTTCATTCCATAATTGTTCTCGATTACTGGCCCATTCTGGTGCATTTTTGGGGGTTAAAATAAAGCTTTCCGGCATAACCGACCTGGTATAAAAATAGTGACGACCTTCTTTATCATCAAATAGTTTTTCACCACTTCGATAAGCGGCACTGGCAATCGCACTGCGCCCTTTACCAGCACTAATATTACTAAAACTCATATGAAATATTGCCATGTTAGTCACCTCTTTACTTTAATTCCATGGGCTTGACTTTGTTGTCGCTATCGGCGACTTCTAATACAGGATTTTTGGGGTTAGCACAACATAGAATTTATTCTATGTGTAAGTGCGCATTGACCTCGTTTCACTCGGTCTGCTGATTATCTTAACTTAAACTTAGTGTATGCCTTCCGCTTCGCTATTTCAAATTTTATACTTTGACTTAACGTTTCTTATATGATATAGTTTCGGTGATTATTTCTAATATGATTGAAGGGATCGTTATGTCTCAAAGTAACTTAGAAAAACAAGAAGCTAAATTAAAAGCCCTTAATCAAAAAATTAAAGAAGAAAAATACAAAATTGAACAACGGCTAGGTAAACAAATCATCAGTCAAGCCAATTTAGATTATGCTAATTTGTCTAACGATCAGATTAAGATTTTAGCCCAGCAATTTTCTGAATTTTTAAAGGTAAAGTCTGTAGATCATTAGCCATACGAGATGGGGAAATTCCATGTCTAATCAATATGAAAAATTAGTCGAGCAGCAAGCGCGTTTAAAACAAAAAATTGAGCGGGAAGATTTTAAATTACGGCAATCTAAATACTATGAAAATCGGCAAGCCCGCAAAGTCCGTTCTCGCCGACTAATTCAAAAAGGAGCCTTACTCGAAAAATACTTTCAGGCTGATAACTTATCAGTCGAACAAACCGAAGAACTTTTAAAAATATTTGCTAATTACGTTAATGCGCATAAACCGAACAAATTCAAAAACGATCAACCTAATAACTAGGCCGATCGTTTTTATTTTCGGGATCATTTTTTGGTTTGACTTCTGGGTTCTGATCTGCATTATTTTGTAACTGCTTTTGCACCTTTTCTGGATAAGTAATATTTTGGTTTATCCAAGGAAAATACCTCAAATCGTTCTTAAAAACTTGTCCCTTCTCTCTTGCATAAACAAAGGTAAACTTTTCGCTATTATCATAGATCATGACCTTATCAGATTTAAAGGCCACTAATGGCAAATTATGTTTGGATTGCTGATAACGTTTCTTGATCGTTGCTACTGGAACACCATGGCCACCTTTTTGTACCCGTTCGTTGACCCTTTGGATAGCTAAATTTTCATCTCGCAAAGCAACATATAATAAAGCCACTTCAAAACCATTTTTGTGAGCTTTGTCAATCAAATTGAGTTGAGCTTTGCCTCTACCTGCCAGTGTTGTTTCTACGTGAATACTTTGCTGGTGATCTAAAGCATAGTGTAGTTGTTTGATTTCTTCTTTCATGGCTTTTAAATTGTCGCTGTCTTTATGCCAATCGCCACCCATTTGTCGTAAAATCTCATCAGCATTAATCCGTTTTGTTTTATCAAACAATATGGGAAATGTATCGTACAGCGTACTCTTACCTGCTCCGTTAATACCAGCAACAATAATATATTGGGGTTTATCTATCAACGGACAAAGTCCTTTCGCTTAATAACCTCATCTTGCCTTTTATCTAAAAAGTAGGTATACAAAGCATCATATACTTTACGCTTTTCTGGATCTGGCTCATGTAATGATTTATCAAGTAAATCTTTCAAATCAATTTTTTTGGCGATTTCAAAAAAGTCATTGATTGTAATTGTGTCTTTCATGTTAATCACACTCCCAAGTTATTAATTTATTTAATCTGATAAGCCATTAGTCTTCATCTGGATCATTGAGCCAATCGCTGACTCCTTTAGCGTCTTTTAACTCGGTGACTGGTGTCCCTTCGGTCGCCTTTAAAAAGCGTAAATTAGCTCTTTCTGCTTCGCTTAGAGCTGGTTTAAACGGTAACGCTGCTTCCGCTACGATTCGCTTATAAAACATGTTAATCGCTGTGGTTGGATTTAGACCCAACTCGTTTAAAACTGCTTCCGTATTATCAGCCAAGTCTTTATCAATTTTAACTTGTACCCGCTTTTTTTCTTTAACTGCCATGATCGTCTCACTCCCCCTCTTAACTACTACCATTATACTACCTCTTGAGTATCACTTCAATTGTATAAGTCTTCGAAAGCTACATGTTAGTTACCTTTTTCAATAGCATCTAATATTTGACCTCTAAAACGTTCATATACGAATTTAAAATACAATCTAGTATAATTATGTCAATTCGGCTTAAAGTGTCTTAAATGAGCTTACACGGCGTTTTAATTTCAAGTGCGTTCGCTATCAACACTCCGATAGATTGTTTTTAGCAAAGTTTTTGAGATGGTTTTGGGTTCTTTTACTAATCTCGTCTTCAACTAATTTAAGTTCTAATTTATCCGTTTTTTTGTTGCTTGTACATCTGGTTCAATTCATTAGCACTTAATTTTTTGTTTGCTCGAATTTGTAATCCTTGGATACCATTATCATATGTCCACTGTTTAACTTCAGTCATGTCATTAGTCCGATAATAATTGGCAATTAGTTCGTTCCATTGATCCCACTTATCTAATGGGACATTAATTAAACCAGCGCCACCGTCAATCATAATTTTATTGGCACTTAAAGTTGCCGTCCTTTTGTTCCCGTCCCAAAAGATTTGTTGACGCATATTATGATACATGACAGTCAATGCTTTATCAGTAATCGTCGTTCGTGGATCAGTCAAGATTTTTTGTAAAAAGGATTGTTCTTGTTTTTCGTTAATTAAAGGCGGCTCAAAAAAGTCTTCACTACCTAAATTAACTCCCCCTTTTCCTTGCCGTAATTCTCCTGGTACTAAGGCGTCTTCTGCTGCCACAATTTTGTTGATTTGTTTTTCCATGGTTAACGTTAAAGGGGAATTTTGAGTAGTGATATATTGCCACCCACGCTTTAAATTAACAATCGTCAAAACATCTTCAACAGGTACTCCTGCTACGCTCATACCGTCCATAATAGTTTGTGTTTGTGGCAATGTGGTATTAACGCCTTCAAAGCGAGCATTAGTATGCACTAACTTGGTAAAATTTGCTCGGGCAAACCGTTGGTTTTCCGCAGTTGTGAATCTATACTTGTCCATATATGTTCGTGTCTTAGCCATATTTTGTGCCTCCTTTTTATTTCAGTCACTGATTATTTGAACTGTCTATGTTAAATCACAAAGTGCTTTTCATTGATGATTTATTCTTGGCGTTTATCTAAGAGGTAAGTGTGTAACGCGTCAAACAGCTTGCATTTATCAGGATCTCGATTTTGGGCTGCTTGCTCCCAAATGTCTTGAATATCGACTGCCCATGGGTCAGCCAACAATTGCTCAATTTTTTTCAACTTCTTTGCTTGGTTTGGTCATTTAAAAAGCTCCTATCCCATTTTTCTAGTTTAGCTATCGCCAATTCGGCCACTCAAAGTGTCTATTTTTGCTTCTAAGCGATTTTAAAGCGATTTTAATATAATTATGTGTGTAACGCTTAAAACGGCTTAAATGAGCTTATATGGTGTTTTAGTCCCAAGTGCGCTCGCTACCAAGATTCTGTTCTTCGGGGTGTTTGGCTGCATATTCTCTAGCTGCTTGTTGGTTCCACCAAACACCAAATAGGTTTTGCATGGTGCCGTACAGGTAGTTCTCAACATTCTTGATATGCTTCTCGTCGCTTCTTAGGGCATTAAAATAGCGCCTTAATGTTTTGGTCATCATTTTTTTTAAATCAGGGTCATCTAATAGAATCCATACGCCTAAATCTTTATGTTCTTTTTCAACAGCATATTTGGCGTTTAAGATAATGCCAATAAAGCGCCGCATTTGTTGTGGGGTACGGCACCAAAAGCTAAGTAGTTGCACTGCTTCTGGTTCTAAGAAGACCGGTAAGCCATTATCTTCGTCAGTTAAGAATTCATCAGCATGTTTTACTAAATCCCGATTTTGGTCTTCAATTTCAGCTGGTGAAAAATTGGCTGTGGAAAAGTCCAACTTTTGAGTATCTGTATCGTATCTATTAGTATCTATATTATTTTTATAGTCTTTATATAGATTAACTGCATTTTTTGCAGTTCCGCTTGTATCAAGGGTTTGAGGGCTTTTTTCAACGGTCTCTTGCGGAACTGCATTTTTTGCAGTTCCGCTTGTATCAAGGGTTTCAGGCTCTTTTTGCCCATATTCGCCCCTTAAATAAACATCAGTAGCTTTTACATCGAGCTTAGAAAGGTATAGACGATTTGGTTCATTCTTTTTAGTCTTTGGGTTGAATCCCATTTGTTTTTGTAAGAGTAGACCGGCTGATTTAAGTTCAGCTTTTATTTTAATAACTTTATGTTCCGAACAGTTAAACAGATTAATTAATTCTTGATTGGTAAAAATAAAGTAGACGTGTCCTTCTTCATCAACCCAGTTGTTGCGCAAAGAATACTCGAGCCGATCTTTCAGTACCATATAGGCCAATTTAGCATCACTGCTTAAATGTTTATATTGCTCGCCATACATTAATACCTTAGGGAACTGGAAAAATAAGGCTCCATATACGTTATCGGCTTCATAGTAATTAAAATTTGTTGATTTTGTCATAATAAAAACTCCCTTTCTTGACTGACACACGCTGTCTCAAAAGAGAGTTGCTAAAACATTTGATTTGCGTTATAATACAAATCTGATATGCTTTAACTAAATTATAAAGTCTCGCACGCTAAATGAAAGCTTTGTAATTTACCAGCATGTATCTGTTATTTGTTTGTGAGTTGCCCATCCGGCAACTTTTTTTATTTCTAACAACAAAAAATGGACTGAATAGCTCCAGTTAGCTACTTAGTCCATTGACTTTAATTTGTTTTTAACTATCCTTAACTTGCCCTTTCGGACTGGTTTGCGGTATAATTAACCTACAAATTAAGAGCAATGTTCAGCCGATTTTAACTTGGCGGTGAAAATCGGCTGAATCTAAGTAGCTGCCTACTAGCTACTTGCTAAACCAAAGGTCCCTGATTTCTCGTGAATTGGGGACCTTTTTGGTTTAGCTTGATCTCTTTATTCGGTTGTTAAATTAGTTTTAGTTTAGCATAGTACTTCCTAACCGGCAACTTTATTTGGTCCAGTATACTTTACAAGCTTTTATCTAATTGTGAGATAATTAAATAAACTGTTTGATTAATTATTTATTTAATTATTAAATTGCATCTATGATTGAAGCTAAGAATTCTGACCGATTTTTAAATCCGTTTTTTCGGGCAGCTGTGTCCATTTTTTTTAATTGACTTTCAGTAATTGAGAAGGTTACTGATCGCTTACGCTCTACTTCTTTTCGACTGATATTTTTTAAAAATGCTACTGCATTGTTCTTGTTATCTTTCAATGTAGTTTCGTAACTTTCTCTCATTTCTTCGTCTTTTTTATGGTTGAATGAATCTAAACTCATAAGCTAACTCTCCTTACTTGGTTTTACTTGCTAATTCTTGAAAAAGATGATCGGCTTTTTTTATGAACTTTTGATTTTGCTTTAAAACGGCTTTATCATGATTGGCTAATTCAAATATCGAAGTGTGCCTTGCAGTAGCTTTATTAAAGAGCTCTCTTTCTGGAATTATAGTTGCGACTGTTTCATCACCTTCTATATGTTTTAGCAAATCGCGAGACATACTTGTATTATGTCTAATCATATTAACGATAAAGAAAAGTTTTGCGTCTACGTAAGTTTCGCCAGTTCGATAATCAAAAAGTGATTTTCTGAATTTTTCGAGTCGTGTTTCTAGGTCAAACTTAGCATTGTAGCCATGCTCACTGGGTGTGATGGGACTAAGAAGGTAATTACTGATAGCAATAGCATTTTTAGTGATGGTACTAAAATCTGGGTGTGTATCAATTAAGATATAGTCATAGTCGGTTAAGTTTAATGAATCGGAGTTGTTTTTAAACCACATGAATAACATCATTTCTTTGTTACTGTTATTTTCTAGATAACTTCCCAAAACATCTAGGTCTATAAAACCGGCGATTAAATCTAGATTTGGTCCGACACTGTCAATTTTTACTTTTTGAGCATTATCGTCTTCTTTAAATGCTTCAGCGATAGTATTGTTTCGTCGAGTCTTTTCAAAAACGGTTGTTAAATTACACTGATGATCTAAATCGATTAATAGAACCTTCTTGCCATGTTTGGCTAACCAATCACCATAATTTAAAGTCAAGGTTGTTTTACCGACACCACCCTTGATGGCAGTAAAAGTAATAATTTTCATCTTGATACCTCCTTTGTCTAGTTTAATTATATCGTTAGCAGACAAATAAATAAACAATTTATTAAATAACTAACGTAACAATTTTAGCCGGCTTGATAAAGAATTACTTATAGAACTTTGCTATTTTACCAAGACTAGTCCCTAGTCAACGGCTTTTAACGCTTCTTATGATAACGACCATGGAATAATTTTTTATGAGAACCAATATTAACAGCAACGAGTACTAAATCTTGATTGTTGACTTTATAGATAACTACAATGTCATTTATTTCAGTTGGTTGCTGCCCTTTGGGAGTATCACGAAGATGAAATTTCCGATAGCTAATATAGTTTCCTTCTAATTCGTGATCATGAAAATTATCGGGAAGTATGTCGCCATCGAGGAGAATAAAAATAGCGTCTTTTACTTCATCAATAATTGTTACATCAAGCTGTGCAAGATAAGCTAAGTTTCGTTCAAACGATTTTCGTGGTTTATATTGATATCTCATTGGTTACTGTTATCCTTTGGCTTAAAACTATTCCAATAATCGTCAGTTGGTTCAACGATAGGATCATCAGGTAAGATATGCATTTCGATTAACTTATCTCTAGCAATAGCATAATCTAGTGAATCTTCTTTAGCATTAACAGCCTCAAGAAGGGTATTGAGTTGTTCTTGTGAGATAACAGCTGCTGCTCGTTGATTAGAACGTGCAATTAGTACTATTTGATTTTCATCATTAACTTTATCTAAGTAGTCTTTAATATGATTACGGAAATCACTTTGAGTAGTAGCAATTGGCATAATAAGGACTCCTTTCTCTTTTTATACATTATATTGTACTATATTATGTACGTTACTTCTACTACTAGTATCTCATAATAGTTAGACAAAAGTTCTAACCATTGTGAGGCGCTTTTTCTATGGGGTGAATTTAGAATTGAAGTGCAACACAAAGTAAAAAAAATAAACCCATACCGGGTAGAATATGTTTAACGACCAAATCAAACAATTCGAGGTATCCGGTATGAGCTATAAATATCTTACTATAAAAGGGTCAAGTCCAAAATGTTGGTGTAAATTAAATTCCGCGAATTTATCATTTCACAAGCTTAAGCTTACCGGCTTCTTCTGAGTCGGCATCTTTTTCAATCCCGTGGTAAACGGTCATGTTTAAGTATCGTGGACCAGCAGCCCATTTTTCATTCTGTTCAATCAGTAGTGCCCCCATTAGTCGCAAGACACTTAGATCATTCGGAAATATCCGGATCACACGGTCACGACGCCGGATTTCTTGATTAACCTGCTATCAAAACCGAGCACTTCTCGACGACCGCTAGGGTCGATTCCAATCGCAACGAG
>OGIX01000373.1_pt1 | contig 37007 bp, 32 predicted proteins | sample 1571901 | NCBI WGS metagenome assembly OGIX01 (sample SAMEA2582102, study PRJEB24529) | metagenome | biome: Human gut stool | place: China | collected 2011
AACCGCATCGTCTACGATATCACAAGTAAACCACCTGCAACTGTAGAGTGGGAATGATTTATAAACATGATTTGAAGTGAAATGGTTGATTTAACAGCATTTTTAGTTATTATAAAAGGTTAAAAATAAATCAAAATTGATTGGTTCCCCACCAAAAATCCCACCAGAAATATTCTGATGGGATTTTTTTATATTAAATTTTTTATCTATCAAGAATAATTTTATGTCTCCTCTGTATCTTCGGAACCACACCATCGACATTTTTTGAAATTATCTGTTTCATCAACATCATAACTATAGTATCCTAAACATTCATTGCAATAACGATCAACTTCCATATTATCCTCCGTCTATTCTTCAAAATTTATACTTAACTAATATCATTTATCGAATAAATAACATCTTTACGTTCAACAACAATATTGCATGCTACTCCCTCTTTCTTTAGCTTATCCAATAACTTTTGGTTTGGATTTATAGCTGTAGGATAGCCAGTTATTTGAAGCATCGTAAAGTCACCTGTCGTATCCCCATAAGAATAAGAATTATCTAGATCAAAAGGCAGTTTCTCTATAATTTTCTTCTTAGAATCAGCATCCCACATAGGTATTACTTCACCACTATACTTGTTGCCATCATTTAAGTATTGAGATGCAAACCATAAATCAGCACCTAATTTTTCCGCCATTTTTTCAACTAGAAAATCCGGGGAGCCAGAAATAAAGATAATCTTATGTCCCTGTTCTTTGTGCCATTTAATACGATCGCGTGTAAAACGATATAACTTTTTACTTTCTTTTTCAATCACCTTATTAGCTACAAACTCAACATCTAGAATATTCTTATTAGAGATATATTTTGTATACAACTTCGATGCTGTATACAGATAATCATCGTAGTCTAATTCTCGATTTTGCCAAGCATTTTTATGAGGTTTTAATTCCATCTCTACTGATATTGGAAAAACATCATAAGCAATACACTTCTCCATATGATGAAGAAGAAGTGAATCTCTAAAAATAGTCCCATCAATATCAAAAATTGCTGCAATTTCTTGACTCATTTATTCTCCTAACTCTCTAGCCATTATCTAATTTTTCTTATTTGACTGCGCTTCTACATTCTCTTTCAATAATTGAAAATCTACAAATTCTCCCAATCGACAATAATCACAATCATCCTTACCACAAACACCTGTAAAATCAGCTACATTCACTTTATCCCAGAATTCTTGAATCTGAGTTAGAACCAAATCTATATCCTCTTTTGTAACATTTACAGTATGGATGGAGTATCCTTCTTTTGCGTCATCATCATCTAGGAAAATATACTGAGTTTCAATTCGTTTACCAGTAGTATCAATTTCAAAAGAATTTTCTACTAAAATATTATAGAAGACTGCTTGACGCCAATAATCACGTCCAACTGCTAGTTCTTCAACACCTCTCTGAGCAGATCCTGTCTTATAATCTACTACTCGAATAAGATCATTGTCAAATTCTAACTTATCAATAATCCCATTAATTAAGTACTTATCTTCTAATTTGACACGAATTTCTTTCTCTAAGTAAACATGCTCCCCTTTTAAGCTACTCGGAATATAATGTTCAAAAAGATTGCTCAGTAAGCGATGCCCATATTCTTTTAATTCTTCTACGGACATTGTGTCAATGATTTCCTCTTGATGTGAGTGCAATGAATCATCATAGTATTCAATTGCTTCCTTCAACTGTAAATCTTCTTTATAGATTTGTTCCATAGTTTCGTGGATTGCAGTACCAAACACAGGACCAGTTGGAGCATGTTTAACTGTTACTTTTGCAGCCTTTTCTTTTGTTCCACCAGATAATCCAGCTGGTTGAGATAGCTGTAAAACATCATCAAAATAAACACTCTTCGGACAACTTAAGAAACGATTCAATTTGCTAACGCTTAAACTCTTATAGTTGTCTCGTGCTTGTTGATAAGTTGCAACCTCTAAGGCTTCGGTATTTTCAAATTTAGGTGCTGTATTAGCTAATGCTTGGAGGCAGTAGTCGCAAGGATAATTATCTCTGTCCTTTTTCAATAGTCCACAACCACAATTAAAATCACCTTGTTTAATTTTCATTATAGACTCTTTAATCTGATCAAGTACTATATCAACTTCCTTTTGAGTGATTCGTATATCTTCAGTTTCAGAAAATCCATCTTCATTAATTGAATCCTCAACAAAAACATATTTAACGAGTACTTCTTTGTCAGAAATATCTATACCAGCATTTGTAACGAGGATATAATAGAATACAGCCTGGCGCCAGTAATCACCACCGAGAGGTTCTTTTTCACTCGGCGGCACTAATTTATCTTTAGCATTTTTGGCTTTTCCTGTTTTGTAGTCAATTAATCGTATAACACCTTCTTCGCACTCAATTTTATCAATTTTTCCATTTAACTCAATATCAGATACTTCTGATAGATCAACTTTGGTGTTCAAAATATCACCTAGCTTGATCCCTTTGATATGCTGCTCAACTGCAATTACACCATCTTTGAGATAACCAGTTTTTTTGTAGAGATTTTCAATAATATTTCTTCCTCTAGCATAGGCATCCTTCTTTATTCTATCTGAAGATAGTTGATAAGATTTATCTTCAAAGATTGTCTCAAATAATTTTAAAGCTTCTTCTAAAGAAAGAACTGTTTTTTCTGTTAGTTCTGAACTTTGAGAATCATCCATAGAAATATATATTTTTTCTAATACTTCGTGAATGATGCTACCGAATAGCATAGCTTCGTTTGTCTCAGATGGTAATTTTAATACCTTATTGAAATAAAAACTCAAAGGACATTTAAGGAAGGCATTCAATGTACTAACACTTAAACTTAATTCACCTAAAATTTCACTCAGGACATCATTAGAAAATTTTGGTACTACTACTTTTTCTACAGATTGACAATCCTCAAAAGATTCTATCACTTCTACCTTATCTATAAATTTATCAAATTCATTAATAAAGTGTGTTTTAGTGGAATCAGCAGAATAGGAGAGATGGAGAATCTTCTTTGCCCGAGTCATTGCAACATAAAATAGACGACGATTTTCCTCTTCTTTTAGTAGAGATTCATTCTCAGCTTTTCCATTTAAGCTTGGTGGATAAGAGAATCTACCCGAATTATTTTCACCTCCTGGCCATTTCACATTTTTCTTTCCATCATTACACTTCATTATAAATACATGATCAAACTCTAGTCCTTTGGAACCATGAGCTGTCATTAATTGGACACAGTTACTTGGAGAACCTGAAACTGTTTCAATTGGCAGACTGATCCCCATTTCTTGCAAAGCTGACAAATGATTCAAAAATTCTTTAACAGTCAACTTAGAATGGAGGAGGCATTCCGTCAACATTAATTTGTAAAGTTCATTTAAAACAGAAACCAAATGATATTTTTCTTTTGATTTCATAATATATTCATCAATTTCTAGAGTTTTCAATATATCACTTAGAACGTACATAGGAGATAAATATTTTTCTGACCTATCAAGTTTTTTTCGAATCGTTTCTAATTTTTTATCAATTCCTGCTATAGAAGGAATTGTAATTTTTTCATTCTTTTTGAGATTCCGTATTTTTGCGATTTCTGAGACTTCTACCTCAAAGAAATCAAAATATGCAATTTTACGCACTTCCCTAACATCTCTCGATGCTTGGCAAATGTATTTTAAAATAGTAAACAATTTTTTGAAGAAGGGATCTTTAAATAAATTCTTTTCTTCTTTCATTTGAACGAAAATGCCATTATCACGAAGAATCTTCGCAAACTCTACTCCATAGGAGTTTCTTCCATAGATGACTCCAATTTCCTGAGGAGATACACCCGACTGAATCAACTCTTTAATCTCACTCAGTACACCAACCATTTCATCTTTTTCATTTGCGTAGTTTTTCAAAATTGGTAATTGATAGTCATAATCTTTATTAGCACCAGCTGCAACGAGAACTTTCTCTTCTCTTGGATTATTACGGATTAATTGTCTAGAAGCATCAATGATAGCCTGGGAAGAACGATAATTCTCTTCAAGGATTATTTTCGTAGGTTGATACTTTTTATCAAAATCTCGAATATTATCCGCACTCACCCCTTGAAAACGATAAATACTTTGGTCATCGTCTCCAACAACAAAAATATTTGGATTCTTTTTCCCTTTTACTAATAAATCTACGAGTTTATTCTGAACAACTGAAGTATCCTGAAACTCATCAACAAATAAATATTTTATGGTATCTGAGACACTCCTTTGGAAATCCTCATCTTCCTTCAACTTTTGAATTGTCCATAGAATCATATCATCAAAATCGAAATAATTATGCTCCAGGATTTTTCCACTGTATTTTTCTACAATGGATACACCATCAAGTAATCGTTGATACTTTTTTTCCCCCTTGCATTCTTCAATTTTCTTTTCAATATCAGCTTTATTCAATCCTTGACGTTTCATCATTGAAAATAGTTCTAATAATTGATCCTTAGAAGAATAACGATCTCCACGGTTTTTATATAATGAGCTATTTTCCGTTATATACTTATCCATAATTTCTTTAAGTAATTCATACTGCACAGCTGTCGAAATTACTTTTGGTTGTCTTCCAAACAAATCTGGATTTTCCAAAATTAACTCACTACAAAAAGAGTGAATAGTCGATACTCTAACTTTACGCCCTTCTTCACCGATTAATCCTTCAAGACGGTCCAACATTTCAGAGGCACCCGCATCTGTATACGTTAAACAGACAATCTCTTCTGGATGTGCCTGGTGATTTGTCATAATATTTGCAACACGACGAGAAAGAATCTGGGTCTTCCCAGTACCAGGGCCAGCAATAACCATCACTGGTCCCGCAACTGTATCAACTGCTTTTTTCTGTTGCTCATTCAGCTTTTGATATTCTTGTTCATAAATGTCTTTAAAATTCTTTAACACCATCTTTTTCCCCTTGATAAGCTTATTATCACTTTTTATGATAATTATAACATACTTACAAACCGATTTGTATTCGCTTCCAAATATACAGTCTACTACATTTTAAAATCACTACGTTTGGTTTCAATAACTCTCATTGCAGCTTTAACCGCATGAAATTCATCAATTAAGTTCCCAAGAAGATTATAGTTTTGCCTAGTTAGTCTTCCAGACATTATTTTTTGAGAGATTTCTTGAAATTTAAATAAATGACTCTCTACACTTAATAACATTTCTTTAGCATCCTTTAGGTAATACTTTCTTGCCAAATTTTCAACTTCTTCCTTGAATGAGTCAACATTATATTCATGAATGGTAATCTTCTTCCCTTCCATAATAATGTCATTTGCTTCATAACAAGTAATAAATTTTTGTTCAATTGTATTACAGACAAAGATAACTCCATAATCTGAAATGTACCTTTTCTCTTCTGGTCGTTGTTCAATGGTAGAATCATATATAGTTAAGCTACTAATTTGTCTTCCTACCCATTTATGAAGTGAATCTGCATTCACTTCAAATCGTTCCTGAGCCCTTTGTACAAAATGTTCTGTCCATGTATACTGTGGTGCATAAGAAAGTCCCATATCTATCATCCTCTCATTGATTATTATCTAAAAACATCAAATATTAATTCAACACCATCCGAACTTACAAGTACCCTATCTCCCTTACTGAGACGATTATTGATAATTAACTCTGATAAAGGAGTTTCAATCAGTTTTGTGATACCTCTTCGAATTGGTCTAGCACCATTCTCAGGATCATAGGTTATTTTAGCCAGCAATTCAACTGCTTCTTCTGTAAACTCAAGTTCATATCCACTTTCTTTAATCATCTCTACTTCTTTTTTAAGTAACAATCTTGTAATTTGAAGAATTGTTTCTTCTGTAAAAGGTTTAAAGGTTACAATTTTATCTATACGGTTTAAAAGCTCTGGACGGAAAAAATTATGGACTGCTTCCATCGTCTGTTCCCGAATGGTTTGTTCAGAAATTCGATTCGTTTGAACCATTGTAAATCCAACTCGTTTATCCTTTTTAATCGCATTTAAACCTAGGTTAGAGGTTAAAATAATAATCGTATTTGTAAAATCAACTTTTTGTCCCATACCGTCCGTTAAAATACCATCATCAAAAACTTGTAACATCAAATCATAGACTTTCGGATGAGCCTTTTCAATTTCATCAAATAGCAAAACTGATTTTGGATTACTTCTAACAGCATTTGTTAAAATTCCACCTTTACCAAATCCTACATAACCTGGGGGAGCGCCTATTAATTTTGATACTTCATGTTCTTGTTGATATTCTGACATGTCTAGTCGAATAAGATCTTCTACAGATCCCGTTAATTCCTCAGACAAGACTTTTGCTGTTTCTGTCTTGCCCACACCACTAGTACCTAGAAACAAAAAGACTCCAATAGGTCGTTTGGGATTCCTAAATCCCGTTTTTGAACGGATAACAGCTTCCGCTATAGAATTTGTAGCATCTGATTGTCCGATAACTTTTTCTGATAAAGTGTTTTTCAACTTAGAAAGGCGAAGTAATTCTTGATTATTCACCTCTTTACCAACTTTCATATCTTCATCTTTAACCTTGATACTGATTTTTTGCTCTACAGCTTTTTTTATATCATCTTTTGTAATTTTAAGTTTATAGCATCCTTTAGTTAGGTTATTACGAGCTCCTTGAAATTCACTTAGTTTATGTTCGAGCTTTTTACGAATTTCTTCGACAGCAGTTTCGTTATATTCAATTGCTTGAGCAACTTTCAATTCTTTCTTTAATTCCTCAACTTCATTTTGATAGTTTCTAATTAGAAGAACATCTTGTTTTGCTTCAATGCGAACCAAGGCGCCTGCATTATCGATGATTGTAAAGGCAGAATCTGGAAGTTTTTCTCCTTTGAGATACTTTTTAGCCAATCTAACCGCTAACTCAATTGTGTCATCTTCAAAATTTGCATGATGAAAATTTTCATATGCAGGTGCTATGGTCTCAACAATTTTAATAGTATCGTTGATACTTGGTTCCTCTACAATTACTTTTTCAAAGCGACGTACAAAAGCAGTGTCACCTGAGACATATGTATTCCACTCTGACGGGGTGGTTGCTCCAATAATTCGAAAATCACCTCTTGCCATTAAAGGTTTTAACAAATCTGTTAGGTGTTTTGCTCTTCCTAGCATATGAACTTCATCAATAAATATGATAACGTCTTTTTCCCGTTTCATCTCTTCTATGAATCTTTTGATACACTCGCTTGAAAATACTCCAAACGTTGCATTTAAATCATTTAAACTAAACTGAAGTATTTTCTTACCCTTTAGAGATAAAGCTTCATCTCTAGCAATACGCATTGCAATTCCATCAACAATTGCAGACTTTCCTACACCACCATCACCTAATAAAACAACATTATTTTTATCTCTACGTGTGAGAGCAATCTCCACCTTTCGAATTTCATCATCACGTCCAACAACCTCCATTAGCTCCCCATTTCGGGCTTTTAAAGTTATATCTGTTGCTATATCATTTAATAGAGAATAGTCCGGATTTGATAATTTGGAGGAGATATGTGCTGCTCTTCTTTCTTTACTAGCTCTCTCTCTTTCAGCCTTCCCATCAAATAAATCTCGAAATCGAAACCACGAATTCGTAAAGATATCTAATAGGCCATCTTCAGAATAACTACTTCTACCAGTCGACAAATATTGTTTGTAAATCAGTTGATGCGCATTAGTTTCCTGCTCTTGAGAAATTCCTGATAAAAGCCAATAAGAATCGATTACACCATCGGGAGAATTCTGTAAGCGCATCTCTTCAGCAAAATCAAAAATCAACTTCAAATATTCAGAAATCGGAAATTCATCACACTCAGAAAGATAATACGTAGAAGAAGGCTCTTGAATAATTTCTACAGGTGATGAAGTAATCCATTCATGCATCACTCTCCTTTTAGAAAAATCTTTTAACTCGTCGGTTTCAAGAGTACAACGTTGTTCACTTCCAATAAATTTTCCTTTAGAATACTCTTTTAACAACTTACTTTTTGTCAAAGAGTAATATCCTAAAGCATACCCCATCCCTGTATCGCAAATGTCTAATATACAAAATAGAATATCCTGTGTTTCGATCACCTTATAGTCTTTTTTAATAATCCGATGATTTAATTGCTCCAACGCAAGTTTTAATTGCCTACTGACTTTGTATTTAACAATATTTTTTTCTAGCATGAACTTTCTCCTTTTACAATTTTATTAAGCACCTTTTTAGCATCTTCGTTCAAATACAATACTTCTGAATATTCATCAAATCCAGAGGACCAAGCAAGGAATTTACCTTCTACCAATTTTTTTAGATCTGACAAAGATAATGAGATCATCTGTCCACCGTAAAAATTACGGTGATAATCTGAGACTTCTTTAAAAGTCTCTAACCATTTAATTTCGAAATCCTCTTCAATTCTTTTACTACCCATCTCTTATCCTCCTTTATAATTTGTAACTTAATTATAAAAAAAAGCATGGACAAAATATGTCCACACCTTTCTATTTTTTATAATTATTTAATATTTTTTCTAAGGAATTTTGTATACTATCAGCTAGACTTTGAGGATATAATACAGTGATTTCATCTTCTTGTCCCAAAATCCATCTCTTAAGTCCTGGTGTATTCTGTGTTTCAATTTGAATGATCATATTTCCTTTCTCTTCTGAAAGAATTTCATGTTTTGGGAATTGATCCAAAACAATTTCTGGAATCCCTGTGTACTGCAATCTTACTGTAATCTTTTTTCCCTCGAAAGCGTCCACCTTTTGATTTCGAACCTCCCCATCTTTATACTTATCCTTATGTGAAATCACTGGTTTCTTTATATGAGATTTACTAAGAGTCTCAATTCTATCAACACGATACGTTATATGCTTTTCATGTTTCAAATGATAAGCAACCAGATAAAAATAGTGAGCGTCATAATAGAGGGAAACAGGAAAAATGATGTGGCTTTTGACATCTTTCAACGGAGCTTTATATTCTATTTCGAGCATTTGTTCCCTGCGAATAGCTTCCGATAAAAACCAAATTGTGTCGATTCTATCCTTATCATTAGTCAGTGACTTATAGTTGAAATGCTCACTGCCAATAATGGCTTTTACCTCCTTTTGTTCTTCGCTTGAGAGTAAAGATAGAAGACCTTCGAGCAATGAATCTAGTTCGTATTTGTTTAGTGCACGATTCTCTAAAAGTATTTTTGAGATTACCAAAATATCCTTTTTATTAAAAGTTGTTTTACCAATCAAACGATAGGTATTATCAGAAGTATCGAATATTATTTCTAAACCTAAGTTAGAATTTTCTTCGAGTATTCCTTTCAATCTACTAATATCTCGCTGGATTGTTTTGGGGTCAACATCAAACTCTTCAGATAATTTTGTTTTTAATAGTCTTTTACCGGCTTGTAACCGAAGAAAAATTGTTAATAGTCTCTCTTGAGAGTTCATATTTTACCAACCAATTCCATTATTTCTATATAATTTATAGAATTCTTTATTATCTACAGTGATAGCTAAATATATTCTTACTTTATTTTCTCACATATTCCCCTAAGGTTTCCTGAACTAAATGTTTAAAACTACTGTTACTTATTCTTTCATCATTTTTACAAAAATTTCGCCCAAAATACCTTGATTGACCATTAAAATCTTTTTTCCTAACAGTAAAAAAGAATTCTTCATGCAGTGCGTTTATGATTTGATTTATTTCTTCTGTTGTGAAATTCAAGTCTTGTTGTAAAACTTTAGATATAGTAGGTAACCAAAAGGTATCAAATCTTCTAAATATAAATGCGGGTTTATGTTTTGATGACTCTAAATATTTAACGATTCTCCAAATAATCACTCTTGCACTTAACAAATTAACTTTACTATCTGATTCAATCAGTAGATTTGTAAAGTTAGTTGCTTGTTTTTTATTATTATAAGTATAATTTGGATTTTGACTTCTGAATGGGAAAGCCTCTAAATTAGCTATTTTTTTTGACATTTTTTCTAACTCATCCCACTCATCAGTCAAATCTTGAAGAATATTCTTAAAAGAGCCTTTTTTATTTAAAAATTCTATTATAAAATGTGGAAAATAGTGTCCTAGATAATAAGTATCTTTAATTGAACGAGTTTGTTTTACAATTTTTAATTCATTAAATAAAATACTACCCGTTTCACTGACATCTAAGATATGTTTTTTGATATACTCATTAGCATCTCTTCTCAATTTACCTTTATCGTCTAAGATATTTAATGAGTCGTCTCCACTCCCCAATTCTCTCGCTTTTTCATAATATGTACGAACGCCATCTGACTCCTTGATTTTTACTTTATCAATATTTGGATTCACCAAACATAAAAATAATGTTGCTTCATCAATATCTCCTTTTATATGATTGGGCAATCCGTACCTAATATTAACATCTGTACTTTCAGGTAAATCTTCCTCAATATCCAACCAAGAAAAATTGTTATTATTAGTTTTTAAAGCCACATTAAAAGATTCTATCATTTTTTCTATATTAGAATCATTCCATGGGCTATACATATCGAATAGTTCCGAAGAGTTGTTAATTTTACCTACTTTATCATGATATGTATCAAGCAATGTTTTTAAAGGTTCTTTTAGTGTGTTTTTTGTTTGTTGTTCTGACATAAATCTATCCTCACTTTTATTTTTTCTATATTGACTTCATCAACAGTTTCATTTTACAATATTCTCTAGACAAATAATGTCTATGCTCAAGAAAATAGTAATTTATTTTTTTCTAATTTATATATATTCCTTAAAACCAAATGTTTTAAAGGAAAAGGGAATATTCGATTTATTTTAAAAATTATAAAGTATTCTATTCTATAAGACTATATTATTAAATTTATTCTAAATACATGGTGTACTCAAACTAAAAAGATTTATATTTCAGTGATAATAAAATATCTTCCTGAGTTTTATTTTATTAATTTAATACAAGCAATTTTTATCCTAAACTGTAACTGCAATTTAAATTTTAATTGGTCTTCAGTAACCATATCACATTTTCTGGTGAGTTTTTTTATTTTATTAACCTTAGTATAATAGATAATCTCCACTGCAGTTGATAAAATTCAAAATCATGTTCAGCCATTATTAGTTGAGTTTGTATATATACTTTATCGATAGAATCTATATTTTCTTTTAGTTTTATTAGTAATTCGTCTGTATTAAGACTATTCATAGCTTTCGACGAAATCTGACTATCAATTTCTTTATAAATTAATTCTCTAAGTTGCTCACTACCAGTTTCCTTATAAAGTAAGCAATATTTCAATAAACTTAAAAGCATTAGGGCACTATCTTTCGATATATCATCAATTATTGATAATGAAGTATAAATTAATAATTGATATGCTCCATATGATAGGAAAAATTTTTCAATTATTTCATACAGATTACTAGATGGTTGATACTTATTCAACAAATAAGTAAAAAATGATGAAATGAAGAATATCTCTATAAAATAAATTATTAAGTGTCTATATTTTTGCTGATTAAATCTATTCATTATCTCTTTCTAGCCAATACAGTAGCAAGCAATTTTTTAATTACTTTAATAATTCTTCTGGACTAAATGTTCCATTAGGTATAATCTTCAACTCATTATTATCAGACTTACTTAAAGTAAATACTTTTATTAAACTAATGTCCTCAACACGTCCCCCGCTTCCATCATTAGTAAATAAGTTATAATAAATTCTAAAATTTATATTTTTATTAGAGTTCAATATAGAATTTATAATTAATTGAAAATTAGAAAAATCGTCCTTATAAGGCAACCAATTCTCTAAAGGTATATGTGATCTTTTTAATTCAATAATTTCAACAACTTCATCCTGCTCAAACTTCACTAAATCCAAGTCTGAAACTGTAATTTTTCCAAGATTATATCTCTGCCAATCATGGTAAGGACTAGAGGAATATTTATTTACAGGTTTAGAAGGAGTTCCGTTATTGCATACTCCAAATTTAATAAATATATCTTTCAACTTCTGATAGTTAATAATTCCTTTCTTTCCATTTAAAGATACAAATAATTTATCCGTTCTTTTCTGAAAACGAATAAATATAAATGGTAATTTTAAATTATCTGCTATCTTTTTGGCATTTTCGGATTGATTTATTTCCAAATCTGAAATGGCAGAACTCAAGTCATCAACTTCACTCACAAAAGCCAATAATTTAGGATTAGTGTTTGCATCACCATATATCAAAGTCCATGAATCCTTTGTGCAAAAAAAATAATCTAAATAGTTCTCATTAATATAGTTATAAATAGCATTACCAGTATAATACTGCATTTTATTTCCCTCATTTCATTTATAAATAGTTGATGTTAAAAACGATAATATAAGTTAATGTTTTTTTAGAGTAAATAACGCTCTATCCAAAATATTTATCAACCAATTCCTGAATTCTACCTTCTTTGGCAGCAGGGATGGTATCTTCTAAAACAAAGTTCCTTCTACTGATATCTTGAGAGAGATTTCCAAAGATAAAATTCGTCGAAATGTTATAGATAATTTCTGAAGGCGCAAATCCATAAACTTGATTTTCTAGGATATGTTTTAAGCGCTCTTCAGGATTTGGAAAGGCTTCTTTCAAGCCTTCGCTATTATATAGTCGCTTAACAAGTTCAGCAATATAGAGACCTGACTTCATGTACAAATCAATAAATGTCTTAGATGTATCATCAAAGATTCCTGGGTTTTCTTTTTCAAGATCATCTACCATTCTCTTTACCACACGTTTGGGAGTAAAAATCTGGTTGGTCTTTTGCGGTGGAATATAGTCAAAAATATCTTCTTTTTGATCTTTGAAATAATCCGCTAGCTCCTCTTTCTTGCGAAGAAATTCTTGAATGGCCTCATCAAATGTTGCTCGATCAAAGAGATGTCCTGCAAAATCTTGCCCACCATCTCTTAAATAACGAAATTGGTCAATCGTAATACCAGTCACTTCAAAGAAGACATGCTCAGGAACAAAGGTGTCAAAATTATCAAGTGTTAGAGATTTATTGCCATAGGCCATGATGAAACTTGGAATTGTTCTTGCAAATCCACGAAGATGGTCCCGAATCTCATCTTGAGCAGATTGTTTCAACTGTTCCACACGTTTGACCTCAACCTGTTCGATAAACTTCTCAGGCATCTTTTCCACTTCTTTTTTGAGTGTTTGTTCTAGTTTTTCTTTATGAATGAGATTGTTTTCTTCTATTCGTTTTTCGAGGTCTTCTTGAATCTTATCTTTATGCTCCTTATCATTTGCTTCCTTGAGCTGTTGCTGCACCTCTTCCTTGATATGGGCTTCAGTAATTTTACGTTCTATCTCATTTTTTCGAACTTCATTCTCAAACGTTGTTACAATTTGTTTCTTGATGTGGTCTGTTTCCCGAGTTTTCAGGTCATATCCAGCTTTCAATTCTTCTACAATTACCGTAGATACTGTCTGGCTCAAGTCATTAATTAGTTGTTTTTGAGTTTTGTCCTCATCTTTTGTGACTAATTCAACAACAGACTCACTGAGCCCATAAACTTTTTCACCAAAAAGTCGCGTTTGTTGATTAACCAGTATTTCATGGTCAACAACTGCATTGCCCTCATCATCTACTTTAACATCTGAAAAGTCTAGTAGATCAGATGGTGTTTGTAATTTCCCTTCCTTTTCAACTGGTAGTTCATTTAAAATATCTAGAACGGTTTGACTAGCTTGGAAAATTCCACTGATGTTATCAAATAAGAGATTGGACATAAATCCTCGTTTGAGGACTTCTCTAGCTTTTATCTGACGTGGTATAGTCAGAACTGCCTTAGCATCAATTTCAACCATCTTACCAGCACGATCCTCAGCTATCACAGGGAAGAAATTTAAGAGTTCTCTAATATTTTCTTCACGAGTTGCGGAAGTTCCTCCACCTCCTGCAGTTGCAAGTGATAAGTTATTCGCAAACTCATCAAAGAGAATCAAGGTTCTCTCTGGCGCAAAGTCAAAGACATAGGCTCTTTCTTTGCGGAAGTGATTTCCTTTGCTATCGCTCCATGAGTATGGGTTTTGAGCACGAAAGGCGGCCTGCATATAAAGTGCAGGTGATTTCAAGTTTGACAACATCAATACCCCTGTCCATTCAGGGATAGTCACACCTGTCGTCAACTGACCGACGGATAGGGTAATAGTTTTGTCATTCTCTGCTATCGCTTTTCTAACCAGCTCTAAGGATTTCAGGTTGACCTTATCGTCTTCCTCCGACATACGCCCGTCACCAGCAGCTAGAACAATCTCATAGTTTTCATAGATGGGATGTTCTTCTAGTAGTGCTTTTAAAGCTTTGGCTGAGGCTACACGTTCTAAAAGCCAAAAAGTATGCTTGAGTTCATTCCGAAGTTCCTTGGTTGAAAATGGATACTTTTCATTGCTTGATAGAGTATCTAACCAATTTCTGACATCTTGCTCATGGATAAATTTCCCTTTATCATCTATAGCGAAAAATTCACTCAAGTCAAAAGCATAGTCGATGTTCTCTCCATCAAGCTGAGCACCTTTTTCTAACTCCTCACCAATCATCTGAGACATTTGATAGGTAAAGAGATTTAACTGAGGCAAGCTTTCATAAGGATTTTCCTCTTCTTGTTCAGGAGACCAAGTAGATTTGGCAGACTGTTCATCTGCATAAGACCAGTTATAGATCTGCTCCTCTGTAAACTCTCCCTTGGCCAATGCCTTAAATGGAGTTCCAGAAAGATGCAAGGTAAAGTTTCGACGAATCTTATTAAAGGCTTGGTCTGTCTTGAAGGTAGCAACTCCTTCGTGAGCTTCATCGATAACCAATAAATCCCAATGTAGGTCGGTTACCCATTTGAGTTTATCGTGCTCTCCACCAAGATAAGCAGAGCCTTTCAAGTCTTGGAGACTGATAAAAGCAAGTTGTCTTATATCGTCATCTAAAATACCAACAAATTCTTTTCGTGACAGGGTTGGGCGATTTTTAAGGCTATCTGATTCAGAAACAAACTTGTATGTCGTTTGACCTGCTATGAATTTTTCAAAATCATCATACCATGAATTGGCAATAGCAGGTCTGTTGGTTACAATCAGGACATTAACAGCATCCATTCGACGAACTAGGTCATAGGTAGACAAGGTTTTACCAAAACGTGGTTTGGCATTCCAGAGGAACTTACCTTCTGGATGATTCTTGAAATAAGCTAAGGTCTTAGCCACTGCTTCTTCTTGCTCCTGTCGCAGAGTATAGTCCTGTCCTTGGCCGGGCTGATACCCTGACAAATCATGCTGAACAAACTTATCAAAAAGATTTTTAGATTTCTCAGGTGTCCCATTAAAGTAAAACCATTCCGTCTTAGGGCGACGTTCCACATCATGGAAAGAAAGGAAATGGTGGAAATCATGGTCCTTAAAAGTCTTTCCCTTATCAGGTTCTTCCGTATAGGCGGCATCCCCAGTCCATAAGACATCTGTATCTATATGAGCAGTATGCGTTTGTTCTTTAATCCGTTGCGTGACATCACGCTCCGTATAACCAATCTTAATCCAACCCTCATTACTAGTTACCGTAGGAGTGGTGTAGGCATAAATTTTAGGATTAATTTCTTTTGAGGTTTTAATTTCTACCATCAATCCATCTCCCTTACATGCGTCTCAATAAAGGCAATTTCTTCAGGAGAAAGGTCATATTTTTGATAGAGCTGACGGTCAATATCAGCCACTGATTGTGTCCAATCAATGTCCGAATCCTGAGTAAAGTCTTGGAGAGGAACATATTTCCATGTTCCTTTTTTATTATCTTGTGTTACTTTTAAAACACCTAATAAAGTCCTAGCAAATTTAGATTTTATATACTTAAATAATGAATCTGCTTCATCTAATGTTTCTAGTTCACCAATAGAAATAAAGGTCTGTGTATGACCTACTAGGGGAGTACCTACTAGGGGGGTTGATAATACTTCACCAATCGCCCCACTTCCATTAGCTTTTGGCAGTATTATTTTAAATTTATCCAAGTTTGTAGGTCCTTTTACATATTTCTTTGGAACAAATTTTATTACACGCTCGTTATTTAATCTACCAATCAACTGAATTGATTCACATCCTGGTTTAGAATCCGTAAAAATTTCAGGTAACTTTTCAAAAATATTTGTTGTCACATCAAATTTGTGGCCCTTACTTAATCTATCCACAAAATGAGGAAAATCACTGTGTAGAGTTTCTGTTAATTTATAGCTTTCTGGAGCAAAAACAAAATCACTTAAAGATTTAAAGTCATTTCTATGATAGACCTTTTTATAAATTGAATTCAATTCATCAAAAGCCGTATATGTTTCAATCGATCCAAAAACTATATCATTATCAAAATAACTAATCGTTACCCCGCCTTTAATATCTGTTCCAGGAAAAACTTTCGATGAATCTTGGACATAATACATGACTTTGAAATGTTCGTTCGATAGCATTTTTTCATTCCAGGATTTTGGTGTTTTTCCAGCTCTAAATAAAAATCTGGCAGGGGTTATTAAAACTGACCTTCTACTAATTTTATAAGATTCATCCATGAAATGATGATAAATTGGTTTATCACTTGTTCCTTGTAATTCCTCCTGATACGGAGGATTGCCTATCACGACATCAAATTTCATTTCACTTTCCTCACTAGATAGGCGCTCAAAACCTATCATTCTATTCTTTTTCCAGTCTTTAATTTGGGTTTTAGAATCTTCTACTTGTTCTACTTCTAGCTCATCTGAAAACAGACTTAACTGTTGAAATTGCCCTTGTTTAGCTGAGTAAGGACTGATTTTTTTCAGTCCATCCATCTGAAAGACATTATAGGATATAATGGTCGCAATTTCTTTCTTCTGCTCTAATCTTGGTTGATTCCCAGTCTTAGCAAGATAGTAGTCCTCAAAGGTCGCTAAAAGATTTTCACGCGCCAAAAGCAGAGAATCTCCTTGATACTCATAGCCATAAGAAGCACGATAGGCTTCTTTTACAAGTTCATAGAAGTTGGCTTCATCTGAAACCTCACGACTAATGCGCTGTAATTTTCTATCAACAAAACCAATTCGCTCAGATAATGGAATCTCTTCGCCAGTCACTGTATCATAACGCGTTACCATGTAAGGTGCTTCACCACAGGTAATCTCTAACCATCGCACTTGGATATAATCTACGAGATCTAGCTCTTCAAGTTCAGTTTCCACGTAGTCATTTTGCTTTTCTACCAACCACGTAGGTGTAAATACCTCAGCTCTAATCTTGGTGCGGTCTTTTTGCTCATACTTGGACTTTTCTGATCGGGGTTGAATCAAGTTTGCATAGGCTCCTGTCACCCTACTTGGAGTGATCCGATCACTTGGAGCAAATCCCTTTCCCAACAATTCATAAGAATGGGTCGCCCAAACAATATTTTTCTTTGTCGTTCGATCTTTTAAAAGAATTTTTAATAAGTCAGCAGACTCCATAGCCAACTGATCTTCACTAATATCTATTGCCATAAAGCAACCTTTCTTGTTTTTAATGGAATTTCTAAAAAATGCTTACTTTTCATTTATTAATCTATTATATTTTACCACAAAAACACACTGAGATACTCGTCCCAGTGTGTTTATTTCATTCTATTGTTTTCGTCTCAGTGAGCGATTTTTTCTGTAATAAGTTTTAATCTAATATGTTCTAGTTGATGACATTGTAGATGAGATAGGAAAACCAAGAACAATTGTATACCTAATTAAGCAAAATGCTATAAAAAACTTAGTAGGTGTAGTAAATGCAGATTGATTTATATCTATATTAAAAACCCTATGATTACCCTAAAGTTACACACCTAAAGGTACTAAGGTTTAACAAAGGTACAAGAGTTGTGGTAAAATTAAGGTAGAACAAACGAGTGCAAAGTATAGAACTGGAACAAAGGTATCATTGTTTTAGAAATGAATTTAAGAGAGGAGTGATATTATGGAACTATCAGAGGCTCTAAACTTTGTTGACTCTTTAAATCTAGATGAAAAAACTATTGATTTTTCAGAGTTTACTGATGAACAATTACTGAGTATAAGTATTACACTTGATTTACTTTCATTAGATGAGGCAAAAGCATTTGAGTTAGAATTAGCTAAGCGACAACTTACAGAGCGATATTTTTCTATGAGAAAACCTAAAATGGTAAAATCGAAATCAAAGTTGACAGTGTCCGAAAGGATATAAAATACTACAAAAAGAAATCGAAAGGTTGACAGATGAAAATTTTAAGTTCTAAAAGATTCGGTCGTAGGTTAGTGTTGACTTTAGAAGAAAATCTTCCTGATGATTTTAAGAATAATTCTAAAATTTCAATCGATGGACATATATTCACAGATTCCCTTGTTACGATGACTTCTGAAAAAAAATCACGGAATGTCCTTTCTGTTTTATTTGATGGAGTTTCTAATGTAGACGGGAAAGAATTAGTGATTTTATAGATTGCTGTTTCAGGAGTTAAATAAGAATGGCGATGATTGATAAACAAATTATTACTATGAGTAAGATAGAAGATAACGCTGTTTTGAGGCGATACTCTGCAGTAAGTGGTGAATGTAAAGGTGTTGCAACAGTAGATAAGACCACTTTAAAATATGTCTATACTGGAGATGATTTGGGAGAGTTCCCTTCGTTTGTAAAAGATACTTTAACTAAAAGTATTAAGCTCGGCAAAGAATTACCAGATAAATTTTCATACGGATATGGTTAATTGCGATAATGCTAGCGATAAAGAGTAGAGGTGTTGAAATGGAAGTAATGGATATTCCAAGCAAAGAAGTTTTGGTTTTTACAAAACAAATCCGCCACTGGATTGTCGGCGATAAAACTATTTCAGGAAAGAAACAATTTATTTTCCGTGAGGACACTCCTCCTGAAATCTTAAAACTTTATCAAGATATAAAATCAAAACTTGAATTTGCTTATTAACAATCAAAAGCACATAGAGAAATCTAAGTGCTTTTTCATGCTCAGAGAGGAGAAGTTTTTGTAAGGTACAAGAGTTGTGGTAAAATTAAGATAGAACAATAAGCAAAAACAAGCTAATCACATCAGAGGAACTAATGAACGGTATAGGAGACTTGAAACTGATATCTTTAGGATACATTATAGAAAGACAGGGGCACATATTGTCCCAACGTATGGAGGCAAGTTATGAAATTATGGACTTTTTTAAGACAAAACGTGAAACTTGTGCTTAAAGACGGCTCAACCATTTCAGGCTTTGTCCAAGAATACTGTAACAAAGATGACAATGATGAGGAGATTGACTCAATCGGCTTGGATGTTGATGGTACTCTTTATGAGTATTTTGAGGATGAAATTCTTAGTATCAAAGAGGTTTAACATGAATTTATCAGAGGCTTTTTCTCAGATTGACTCAATGGGGTTGAGTTCTCCAAAGTTTAACCTATCTGAGATGACAGATGAAGAGCTATCACATTTGAGGTTTACCATGTTTTCAAAAGAAGATGAAGAGGATATCATGGCTGAACTCAAGAAAAGAGGTCTAGTGTTATGAAATACAGTCAACAAGTCTTAAACATGCTAAAAAGAGGTGTAAATGGTGATGTTGATGATTACTATGACTTTTTTCTTGAACTCACTGCCAAATTAGGCGAAGACGAGGCTTTTGCTGATGGATTGATAGCAGAGAATAAACCCCTTTTTGATCTTATCAATGATGAACCAATGTATTATTTCTATGTTGAAGAGGATACAGAAAATAGAGAATTGTGTAGGAAGTTCCTTGAGCCATACTACAACAAGGCAAAACAGTTAGTAAACCTTAGCGCATAGAACAATCTAGGCACTTTTGCCTGCTTTACTTGAAAGAAAATACTACGGAAAAGGATTTAGATTTATATGGCAATATTAGATGATTTACAAGCGTTATACGATAATGGTTGGGATGCCTCTTTTGTCTACAAAGGGCAAGATTGTGCCATTTTACCAAATTCTGTTCATGATATTGTAGTGGTGATTGGAGATAAGGAATACCAGGTATCGTCATTCAATGATCTGATTTCTTTAAAAATTGGAGATAATTCTTTAATAAATATTATGGATGGAATTGAAGTGCAGTATTATTAAAATAAAAAGCACCCATAACAGGTGCAATTTACTTGTTTACTGAACACATCAATTTAATTAACCTTTTAGTTACCCTTTGTGTTTTCTCTACTTTTTTATAAAATGAACTTTGGTAGAAAACAGGGCAAAAAACAGGGCAGGCTTAGGCCTGTTTTTATTTACCTTTTAATGGGAAGATAACAAAATGTTATCTTTGCCTATTCATAGTCTCTTAATTTACCTGTTTTGTACTGTTCAACCAATTTCCAGAGATTATGAGCAGTTAAATCTGGTACAAAAATAAATTACTTTTTTAAATGTACTCATAAATTAGCCCTTCGTCACTTATCAATTTCCCCCAGTTAGTGTTTTTATTTTAGATTCTTTGATAAAAGAGCTAAAATTGCATCACTATCATTTGAAGCATCTGTTTTTACTAGTCCAGTTTCAACTTTACTAAATAATGAGTTAATGATTATTAGTCGTTCTTCTTTTTCAATGTTAGTTCCAGCTTTGATAAGAGCTCGATAGAATCTTGTCAAAGCAGCTTTTTGTTTATATTCAGTAGCTAAATGATGATTTGACATAACGATTTTTATCAGTATTCTAATAATATAGATAAAAAATGAAATAACAGAAATAAGTATAAATGACTTGGATATAAATGGGAGTTCAGATTTGATTGTATTTACATAATAATAATGTATTACGAGAACTAATCCTGCTAGAGCAACTATTAAAAGTAAGACTGCAAAAATGAGAAAACATGTCCATTTTTTTGCTAGTAATTCATGCTCTTTAGAGCGTCTTTTCCAAAGTCTTTCGGGCGATTCTAAAGAAAGTTTGTTTTCGTAGGTATCCTCTAAAACTTTAATCTTTTCATGCTTTTCTTTTTGCCAGTTGTCGAGAGAGTTTTGAAATTCGGCAAACTCAGAAACTTTTTCATCATATTGCATCTGAATTTGATTATGCTTATCTTCTATTAATGCTGTAATTTGTCTATACTGTTCATCAGAATCATCTGAGATATCGTTCAACTTGCTAGTCAGAGGAGCTACTATATTTGTTTCAAAATCAGTTACATTATCTTTAATATTTGAAAAATTTTTTCGAAGTAGATACAGTGCCGGATAAAACATAAAGGGATATTCGCTTGAAAAATGATTACCAATAGCATTGTTGTTCTTATAGAGATAGATAAAATGTTTGACAGCCCTATCAAGGTCGTGTTCGGAATATTTAATGTAGAAGGAAACAAATTTTCTGATTTGATGAAATTGTGTATCTTTGTCAATAGGAGAGCCTACAGATATTTTGTAAACTTTCCTATCTTGTTCCATTATTTCCCAATCAGAAGATAAATTTGAATAAATTTGATTATTGATGATGTCGATGTCTAATTCTTCAGATTCGAAAATATAATTTTTTATGGTATTAAACCTATCATTTAAGTTTTTCCAATTAGACACAAAATTAGTTGAAGAGCTTTCATAAACTGAATTCCAATAATCATAGTTACTTTTTATAATTTTTTCAAGCTCTTCAAATGTATAAAATTTTTCGTAATCTCTAAATTCAATTTTAAGTTCGTCAGAAATAGAGAATCTAAAGAGAATCTTATCATTTAGAAAATTTGATACTTGACCTTTGGTTAAACTCATTTAACCCTCCTATGTTACAATATTATTATTTGTTACTAACTATTATATCACATAAAGGTAATCGAAAATAAATCGTATAAATATAAAATTATTGACAAAATAATTTTATTGGTAGCATTTTGGTAGCTAAACAGACAAATTGTTTATTTTTTCTCAAAAAATAAAAGAAGAGAATGTTGATTTATCAGCATTCTCTTCTTTTATTTCAAATACTTTATCGGAATTCTCTCAACCGTTCCTGTCCCAACTTCAACATCTCTTCCTCCACCTTACTCCATTTTCCAAATAGGCATTCGTGTAAAACTTCTGCTGCTGAGATTTGATCTATTTCCGAATCATAAACACACGATTGATCTCTTTGATAAATTTGAATTTGATTAAAAATTTTGTCATTTTCTAACTCTCGTAAGTTATCAACTAAATGTTCTACAATTCCATCATGGTGCTCTTTGGGAGTCGCTCTTGCTTGACTAGGATCTATGGCGTAGAGCTCCTCATAACGTATCAAGGTACTGAGATAAGACAATTCTGGCTTGGTCGCAATCAGTGCAAGTGAGACTTGATATCCTCTAGTTGCCAATAACTGGGCCGTTTTTCGGGGAACTTCTGTTGTTCTCAAGGTACCCTCGATTAACAAATGATAACCTTTTTCACTCAACTCATCTACAAGATATTCAACCATTTGTCCTGCGAATACTTTGGTATAATCCACACTATCTTTGCCATACTTTTCCTGTAGGCCAAGGTAGTTTGGATGAAAAGAGCGATAACTATCCCCATCAATGATAATGATATTACCTTGAAATTCCCTTTGTTTAATACGATGAATCGTTGTTTTCCCAGCACCACTCTGTCCACCGAGCAAAATAGCTTTAGGCTGAGATGAGGTTGTTTTTCCACGAGTTAAAGAACGAACGAGTCGTTTAGATGCTCGTTCAAAATCATCTTGACTAAATTCTTCTAGTTTCATTAAGCCACCACTAGATGACTAGCTTGTTCTAGCATACGTTCAATGCCATCCAAATAGCCATTAAATCGCTCAATATCCTCAAAAGCTGAAACAAGATAAATCCTCGTATTAATCAAATCAGACAAATCATCGCTCATTAGAACCCAAGGATTCAAAGTATCATCAAATGCAATTCCTTGTTCATCTTGAAAACGATAAAGTTGCGCTAAGATATTCGCCCCTCGTTCTTTAATCACTTCAATTTTCAGAGTTAATTGATAATCTTCTACTGGTGTGAGCATTTTTTCCTCCCCTACGATATCGACATACGAAACATTAAATTTCTTGCAGATACGATCGATTAATTCTGTCGAAACTCGACTTGTCCCATTTTCATAACGACTCAGACTATTTCTAGAGATACCAACAATCTTTGCAAACTCAGGCTGGGTTAATTTATGTGTTTTACGTAACGTTTTTATATTTTCTCCAATCATGTAACTCCTCCTTTTATTTATTTCTATTATAGCATAAAAAATAAAAACGCACCAATTTTGGTGCGTTTTTATCCAGCTCTAGCTGAATGAAATAATTCATATGTTACATTGTTGGCAAACCAATCATCTAATACAATGGCTTTATCAAATAATCTATCTTATCTATTTTAAAGACAAATTTACAACAAAAACACACTGAGATACTCGTCCAAGTATGTTTATTTCATTTTGGATAACTTCATCAATAAACTTAAGCGTTCATCATTTTTGAGCTCTGATAACAAGCAAATCAACCGCTCATATCCAAGTTCTTTCTTCTGCTTGATTAATGAGTTCATCACAGCCACCAAATCATCTGGCGTAAAATTCCTTAAGTAAAGTGTAATATAACTTCCACTATTAGAAAATAGGCTAACATGAATTGCATTATGTTCTTTTTGTCTAATTTTCATTCCTCCTGTAGACTCCCTAATATAGAACTCATACACTGTCTTTTTGGGGTAGCAATCAAATGAGTTTTCGAATTCTCTGCGATTTTTATAGAGAATATAGTTAATGAGTGAATAATATTTTAGAAACATAGTTGTTTCCTCCTAAAATGTTTTTACAGTTATAGTATGCCACAAATCCCAATTTATAAAAAAAATAATTAAGAAAAAACGATAAAGATATTGTTTCACTTATTGAATTTTTTGTAGTTTTTCCTCTTTCTCTCATCCCTCATTTATTTTGCAATTCTAATTTTTCTGTGTGTTTAGCGTTGACAGAAACGTATGTGTAAGTCACGCTAAACACACAGTACTAGGTAAAAGTGAATAACGTAAAAAAATCTTATCCTGATTTTTTTATTTTAAAATTTATGGCATACTAATAATATGTAGATAATTGATTAAGTAGAGACGTAACTAATATAGCTACGTTTTTTATGTTTGAAAGGAGGTAGCTATCGTGGAAACAGTAGGTTTAAGCTGGGTTAGGAAAGAACCAGTTTTGTATTTCATTAACTAAAAAAAAAATAAATGTATAGATAATAAAAGAGATGTCAATAGCATTTTTAAAAAAAAATTTTTGATTGTAACAAAGTAAAGAATAAAAGTAAAAAACGAAAGTAAATAACAGGAACCAATTTTTGTATTTCATTAACTAAAAAAGAAATGTATAGATAATAAAAGAAATGTCAATGGCAGTTTAAAGAAATCTTTTTTAGATCATAACAAAGTAAAGAATAAAAGTAAAAAACGAAAGTAAATAACAAAAGTCTAAAAATCAAATACAAAAACTAGCTTAGCTCAGTCGCTAAATTCAGAGCATTTAAACCTGAAAAAGACTAACAAGAAAAAACAACAGATTTTTATCTGCAAGATGGAACTCTACATCTTATTTGAATTGAGTCAACTTGTCATGTTGTAAAATGACTTGGTTATCTTCTTAGCCATCAATTAAGAAGCGCCCTAAGCAAAGGGAAGATACTACATCAGTGAATATAAGCTTAAGTCACTGCACTACTTCAACTTGAATAAAAAAGACCTTAAGATTTTTCTTAAGATCTTCTTTAAAAGCACATTATCTACTATAGAAAGGAAAGAACTATGGCAAAGAAGAGACGTAGTCGTGCTGATCGACGAAATGCTAAAAAGAAAGCTAAGAAACAACAGATGGATTCTCTAACTACTTTCGAAGGCCGTAAACAATTCGTCCAATCAAAAGGACTAACTAATCTAGTCACACGCTTTAAAAAAGGAAAGGGTATCAAGCGAAATGAATCAAAAAAAACGGGAGAGGACATTCATTTAATCCATACCGACCGAACTCTTCATAACTACGCTGGTTCCTGGAGCAGATTCGCTTCCTTTGTTGCCTCAATAACTACTTCCGAAGATTTAGAAGTTCTTGATAAATCTAACGATATTGAGGGATGGATTGACTTAGTAAATCAATACTTAGAACATTGTAAGAAATTAGGACTTTCTGCTCCAACTCAGTCAACCTACAAAGCAGCATTAGCCAAAGTACTGGGTGTGTCTTCTACTGCTTTTGTTGCAACGGACATTCGATATCGAGCCGACAAAAAGAATAATCGTTTGAAGTCTAATGACGACAGGATGTCTGAGGAAACAAATAATCGCTGGTTCTCAATCGTATCTGCCACTGGACTACGAAAAAATGAATTAAAAGCTATTACTGGAGACTCCCTCTACCAACGTGAGGATGGCCAATATTATCTTAAAATTATTGGTAAAAAACATAAATCAAAAGGAGCACGAGATCGTTGGGTTCCGATTATTACGCGAGACAAAGAAGAACTAGAAAGGCTTGTTGAAGAATTTAAACTAGCTGGTAAAAAGCGTGTGTTTCAAGTTCCATCTGCTTTAAAACCTCATAAATATCGTGCTGAATACGCAAAACGTCTTTATCTTCTTGTCGCGCGAGATCCCAAAGATATCAAAGATAAAAAAGAAAAAACTTATCTACGAGGGGAATTAAAAGGCGTTGTCCTTGATAGGAAGGCTTGTTTAATTGTATCACGCGCTCTCGGACACAATCGACCTGAAGAGTTTCAAAAATCCTATGCATATAAATTAATTGCACAAGCGAACTAAGTAACTTTTTGGTAGTGTAAAATAAGTTGTGTAAACACAAAAAGGAATAAATTCGTTATAGTAGAATTGCGAAACATTACTAGAAAGAGATTTATTCCTGCGACTCAGTTTACCACAGAATTGCTTAACTTCCTAGCCCAAAAGCAACTCAGGAGAATGTCGCTACTTTTCATGAGCGAAGTTTAGAGGTCAATTACTCTGTTTTATTCCTTGACGGAACCTATCTTCCATTAAGATGTGGAACCGTTAGTAAAGAATGTATTCATATCGCACTTGGCATTACACCAGAAGGACAGAAGCCTGTTCTTGGATATGAAATCGCCCCAAATGAAAACAATGCTTCTTGGACCACCCTGGTCGAACTGGTTTTCCAATCATTGTTTAAGCGCAAATTCTGTTTTTCACTAATTTGAATATCTGCATAACGATGCTTACCCTCTCCTAAACTAAAGCTTTCGTCGGTTCCAAAATGAAGTTCCTCTCCATTTTCAAAAGTTATATCCACATCCGCTAAAAGGGCTAGTTGATCTCCAAACTGAGCACTACCACCTTGCACACTAATGCGATCCGCATACCCTTCTACTGCTAGCACATTCTCTCCAGTTCTAAGCAGATCAGCAATCTCATAGGTCTGGTACATCAAAAAGTCACTGTAGTCCGTATAGTCCGGGGTGAAAATCCTATCTGTAACAGCCTCACCATTGATAAAAGTTTGATAAATCCCCTGACAGGTAATCGTCAACTGAGCTGTTCAAATCTCCTGAGACAAGGGAAAGACTTTTTTAAAATAAACCACTGGATGAAGAAGTTCTTCAACAGGTTTCTGTGATTTCATTTTCCCGGAGAACATCTCTTCCAGTGTAAACTCAGACCCATCTGAAACCCTAGCTCCTGGTCCACTGAGCCAGCGACCTGTCCAAGCTGATTCTTGATTTTTCATATTCACGATCTCCATTCTCTTTTACTTCATTATAGGAAATCTACTCGAGTCAACCAGGTCAAAAAGCGACATCCCTTATCAAAAACCCAACAATTTTTAGACTTATTTTTCAAGCACCTATGACAGAACAAAGAGGCTCAGAAATTTCCTGAACCTCTATTGTCTAATCTAATTTCCTACACACTCACTTTGACCTGACTGCGTCCATTGCCTGTTTTCTTGATGACCAGCTGCTGGCGGATAGTGGCCTTCATTTCCTCGATATGGCTGATGACTCCGACCAGGCGGTTCTCACCAATTTCCTCCAGAACCTGCATGGCCTTCTGCAGGGTCTCCTGGTCCAGCGAGCCAAAGCCCTCGTCGATAAAGAGGGCATCGATTGGCACCCCACGCGAAGAGTTTTGCACGACTTCACTGAGGGAAAGGGCGATGGACAGAGCTGCAATAAAGGTCTCACCGCCTGAAAGGGTGTCCGTTGAGCGAGATTCGCCAGTCTCATTGTCATAGACATTGATATCAAGACCCCGGTTACTCCTGCGGTCACGCGCCTCTTCTGGCAGCTCAAACTGATAGCGATTATTGGACAAGTGATTGATAAAGTGGGCATTGGCATAGCTAAGGATCTGCTCCAGATAGCTTTGGAGGACATAGGTCTCTAGATCCAGCTTGTCTCCCACTGTCTTTCCATCCATGGCAAAGTAGAGCTGGGAGAGAGACTGAAAGGCAGCTTGGGAGTCAGCCTGCTGGCTCAAAATCTTCTCAATCGCCTTGAGCTCTTTTAATGCCAGAGCTTGATCTGTCTCTGCCCTGGTCACCTGGCTTGCCTGAATTTCAGCCGCCTTAATCGCAGCCTGTTTGCTTTCCTCTAGGCTGACTAGATCAGGACGCTCATGGTCTGACAAGCTCTCTTCAAGCTGCTGGATATCCTTTTCCAGTCGCTCCTTATGTGTCTGGTACTGGGTGATCTGCCTTCTCAGCTCATCCAGCTCTTGGTCGGCTGCTAGCCAGGTTCTAGCGACCGCTTCCTCATGGGTCAGAGCATCCTCTGCTGCTAATTTTTCGGCTAATTTCCTGCATGTCTCCTTAAGATCCTGACCAAGGTCTGCCAGAACTGACTCCAGAGTCTTGATCTGGCCTTGGTAATTACTAAGCTCCTCCTGATTTTTATTCAGCTGGCTTTCCAGTTGCTCTTTTTGCTCCTCATAGCCTTGAACCTGCTTTTGGTAATCGCTCTGCAGATCCTCTAGTTCCTGACTGCCAACCATGACATCCAGCTCTGCGATTTCTGCTTGCAGGCTCTCAATCGTCTTACTTTTCGCATCCAGGTCCTTTTGTCCTAAGTTAAGAGCCTGGTTTAGCTCTTGGAGACTGGCCTTAAGCCGACCAGCCTCAGCCTGCAGTTCTTGGTTTTGCTGGGACTTATCCTTAAAGCTGTCCAGCTGCTCGTCCCGGACCTTCTGAATAGCTGCTAGGTTAAAGTAGTCTGGAAATTCACTACCAAAGCTGGCTTGGAATTGCTTATAGCTGGCATTCAACTGAGCCTGGTAGTCTTGGTATTCCTTCTTCTGCATTTGAAAAGCCTCTTCTTGTCTAGTAATCTCTTTTTTCAGAACGTCCAGGTCTAACCGTTTCTGTTCATACTGGGCTTGGGCCTGGTCGACACTTTGGATCAGATCGATCAACTCTTTATTGGATACCATATGACCATTTTCAGCCACGGGATGGTCCTCCGCTCCACAAACTGGGCAGGGCTGACCATCGACTAGATCCTCCTGGAGCTGGACAATCATCATCTGGCGCCGATCTCGCTCCTTTGCCTTAACTTCCTGTTGAGCCTGTTCAAATTTCTCTTCTAGCTGAGGCAGCTTATTTCGATACTCCAGCAATTCTTTCTCCAGTTGTTTGGCCTTATTCAGAGCACTTTCGTAGTTCTCTGCCTGGCGCTTCAGCTCCCCATCGATAAAGCTAGACATGTCATCAAGCCGAGCTTTTTCTGCCTCCAGTAAAGCTGGATCTAGGACATTTTCCTCTAGCTGAGCCAGACTCTCACTCTGCTCTTTTTTTTGAGCTTGATTTTTTTTTAGCTGAGCCTGAATCTTGTTTAGCTCCAGCTGGGCTTTAGCAATCTTGGCCTGCTTGTCTTCGGCCTGCTTAGCTTTAAAGATCTGAGTCGGTAGCTTTTTGAGTTCTTCTCGTAAGCGATCGATTTCCTTTTCCTTTTCAAAGAGCTTGCTCTTCTGCTCAACCAGGGCTTTTCTGGCCTTTTTCTGTTTCTGGCTTGCCACTTGGACTTCCGTTAATTTGGATTGGTTAGCCCGCTCATTATCCCTAGCCTGGTCGATTTTAGCAACATCACTATCTAGTTGCTTTGCCCAACTCAGTTGCTTCAGACGACCTTCTTTTTCATCCTGCTCATCAGTTTTATCCAGAATTTTCTCCTGATAGTCCGCTTGAAAATCCTCTAAACTCTTAAAGTCCCGCGCCAGTTTCTGACCTTCCTGATAGAGCGCATCCAGCCGTTCTCGCTCTGCTGTTGCCTCCTGATGGGCCTTTTTAGCCAGCTCATGACTTTCCTTACGCACCTGGAGGAGCCTACGAACTGTCTCCAACCTTTCTTCCTCCAAAGCAACCTCAATCTTAGCCTGCTCTTCTGGAGTCCATGTATCTGACTGGTAGTGATCCTGGAGCGCTCTTGTCGCCTCCTCGTCTGCTGACTTGGCCGCACTATAGCGCTCCCTAAGCCGACTTTGGAAGTCCTCAAAAATCTCTGTTCCAAAAATCTTTTTGAGTATCTTCTTTTTCTCCTCTGACGAGTCCTTGAGAAAACGAGAAAAATCATTTTGCGGTAGGAGAATAATTTTCTTGAACTGCTCATGGTCCAGGCGAAGTATGCCTGCAATTTCAAGCCCTACATCCTTTGGCTTGCTAGCCAGGCTCTGAAGTTCCTTGCCATCAACCCCATCAACAATGGCCAGAGAGGCCTTAGACACTTGATTTATCACCTTACGCGCGCCCATAAGCGTCTGCTCTGGCGAACGCACGACTCTATACAGATGACTCCCCTGCTCAAAGTAAAAGGTCACCTGGGTCTTTTCCTCAACAGTCGCAAACTGACTCCGAACCTCCTTGGGACCACGACTCCCTGTTGTCGCCCCAAAAAGAGCATAGGACATGGCATCCAAAATCGTTGACTTACCAGCTCCCGTATCACCAGAAATCAGAAAAATCGGTGATTCTATAAAGTTTCTAAAGTCAATATCTGCTGACTCAAAAGGGCCAAAATAAGATAGTTTTAAAGCAATAGGTCTCATGATTTCTCCTTACTTATCTTCGTCAAAATATCCTCTACTAACTCCAACTGGGCCGAACTCAGAGACTGGCCAGTGCTTTCCTGATAGAAATCCCCGATAATGGTCGACTCATCCAGCTCCTCTACATTTCGCCCCCTAGTCCTACGAATGGTCTCCTGCTTGTAGCTATAGTCTAACTCCACAACTGTCCCATAGATCTGCTCCAGCTGGGCCCGCAGGTTCTTGCCTACATGTTCATTGCGATCAAAGTCCTGCACCTGGATGGCAAACCAAGCCTGATGACAAGGCTGGGTCTGATAAAAGCCAGGATCTGTCAGGGTCTCCCAATCCTCCTTGAGAGCGACCAGGTCAGTTTCCTGCTCCAGCTTGACAAAGTGACTCTCTACCCCCTTTTCATCAAACTCAAGGATATAGACTCCCTTATCAGTTCCAGCCTCCTTGACGTTAAATTTGACCGGACTACCCGAATACTGCACCGTCTCACTAGGGGAGGCATGATGGGTATGGATATGCCCCAGGGCCACATAGTCAAAGTCTGAAAAAATCGCTGCATTCAGAGTCGCAAGGCCGCCTACAGTCGAGCTGGTCTCACTTGTCAAATCTTGAGGATCCTGGCCTGAGGCAGTGACCGCAAAGTGGGTGACGAGGATACGCTTTTTACCAGGAGCAAACCGGGCCACCAAGAGGGGCAGCAAGGCCTGCATGGCATCCGCCAGAGTCCGAACATTCTTGACCTCCTCATCTGACCAGCCCTGCTCTTCTTGTAGGTAGATCCGAGCATCCATGGGATCAAAATAAGGCAGGAGGAAAAGCTGACAGTCCTCCGTCTCGACTGGACTCATGGCCTCTTCAATAAAGGTATTGAGATAAAGCTGTTGGTGCTGCATCCATTCCCGGCTAAAATTAAGCCGCTTGGCACTATCATGGTTACCCGAGATAGCATAGATAGGTAGCTGGTGCTCCAGATTCATCTCCCTCAGCATCTGCTCAAAGGTGGTCACAAAGTCCGCTTTGGGCACCGAGCTATCATAGAGATCCCCCGCAATAATAACCCCATCAACCTTTTCTGTCAAAGCAAGCGCCAGTATCTGCTCAAAAGCGTACTTCTGCTCTTTCAGCAGACTATAGCCATTCAAGGTCCGGCCAATATGCCAATCCGATGTAAATAATAATTTCATTTTTGACCTCTCCTCTCTTTCTGTTTCTATCATACCAGATGACCTAGTCACGTCAAGTCCACCCCCTAACCTTCTAAAAAAATTTTTTCAAAAATCCCTTGCAATCCTCTCCCTTGGCGATTACGATTGCTATTACGATTGTAATAATAATTGTAGGCCTAGTTTCTAAGGCAAGAAAGCCCAGATAGGCAGTTATTTCACAAAAAGATGTTTTTCCCCTTGTCAAATGAGTTATTTTCAAGCATAATGAGATATTTAGAATTAAATGGAGATGAGAACTTTTGCAAACATTAAATCAGTTATCAAACGCGCTGAATTGAACGTTAAACAAAACGAAAAAAACTCAGCACAAAAATCAGCTATGCGTACTGCTATCAAGGCTTTTGAAGCAAACCCATCTGAAGAATTGTTCCGCGCTACAAGCGTTGCAATCGACAAAGCAGAAACTAAAGGTTTGATTCACAAAAACAAAGCTGGCCGTGACAAATCACGTCTTGCAGCTAAATTGGCTAAATAATAAAAAGAGTCTCCTATGTACTGCCTCCCAAAAGTTAGACAAGTTTCAAAACCAAGGCATCCAACAGGTTTCTCTTGTAGTGACCGATGGCTTCAAGGGGCTTGAGCAGATGATCAGTCAGGCTTACCCATTTGCTAAGCAACAACGTTGCTTCATTCATATTAGTCGAAATTTGGCTAGTAAGGTGAAGCAATCTGATCGGACAGTTATTCTGAAGCAATTTAAAACGTTTTATCGTGCTGAAAATTTAGAAATAGCAGTCCAAGCTTTAGAGGACTTTATCGCTGAATGGAAACCAAAGTATAGGAAAGTCATGGAAAGTCTGGAGAATACGGATAATCTTTTAACTTTTTATCAGTTTCCCTACCAGATTTGGCACAGCATTTATTCGACAAACCTAATTGAGTCTCTTAACAAAGAAATCAAACGTCAAACGAAAAAGAAGGTTCTTTTTCCTAACGAGGAGGCTCTGGACCGTTACTTAGTTACTTTGTTTAAAGATTATAATTTCAAGCAAAGTCAACGAATCCATAATGGATTTGGCCAATGTTCTGACACACTTGAAAGCTTATTTGATTAACACTCTGTAACTCTACTTGAGTGTTTACACAACATTGTTGACAGTATCAACTTTTTTAAACATTAACCTTCAACTCTTAATCGAAAAAATTCAACTAAATAAAAATCGTACTGAAATTATTGATCTTTTTCTCAACATCCTAAATTTAAATGAAAAATAAATAAAGTAGATAAAAACTTACTTTTTCCTTCAAAACCTTGTTACGACGCGTTTTTAAAGCACTCAAAATTGAGTGTTTTTTTTGTTTTTAAAAAATTTTTTTCATTTTTTAATTTGTTTTTTCTAAAAATGGGCGTTTTCGGAAAGATTTGTGGCATACTAATCAATATAAGAAGGAAGGAGGTTTAATTTTAAAGAAAATTACATTTTAGAAATACATCTTCATTACACATTTAACAACAAGGAGGAATATACATGGCAAGAAGATATAAAAAAAGTAAACGAGAAAGAGAAGCAGCTAAAAAACGTCATTTAACCCCTGCAGAAAGAAGAAAAAAGGAAAAGCATAAGAAAAATAGAGAACTCAGACAGAGAAAATTACTAGAACTACAGCAAAAAAATGAAAAAAATATAAAATCTTGTTTCTCAGTTACCCCAGCTTATTGGGGGATTGATAACTGTACAGTCTCAATTTTTAGCCCAAAAGTAACTTATGATCCTAACCTTTTTGATGAACAAATCTTTAAAGAAACAGTTTCTCTAAATTATAATTCAGAAGGAGAATTAGATAAGATCACTATTCAATCAGAAGATTTAGGAAAAGTAACAATTAGTCTTAAAGAAGAAGATTACAAAAAGAAATTTGCTGCAATACAACTTAACGGTCCTTCTCCCAATTTTCAAACTACAGGCATTAATGGGATTAAATTAAGGTTACTAGAGGTATTACATAAGTTAGAAAGAGATTATAAGATTAAAATCAAATATAATCCGGATTATGTTAGGTTTAAGAAGATTGAATTAGCATTCACAATTGCTTTTGATAAATTGCCATCTTTACAAACTCGTCAATTATTAATAAGGTCACTTGCAAAAGAAAAGAAAGCAGATTTAAAAAACCATAGAACAAGTAAAAATGCAGACGGTTTTTCAATGATAACGAGTAAAATTAATCAAAAAGAAATACACACTTTTTATAATAAAATTGAGAAAGCAAAAAAGAACAAACAAATCCGTAAAAAAAATTCATCATTAAATAATCTAGAAATCTTCAGATATGAAATCGAATTAACGGATAGTAATATAGCTAATAAATTAGATTCCCATTTCTTAACAGAATTAACTGATGAAAAGATTATTCAATATTTGGAATCTATCTTGTCTTTAGCTATCTTTGAATATGTAGAAATCCTCGAGAAATCAATTAGTTCGTGCAATAGGAAGTTAAAGAGGATTTATAGGGAATGTAAGCCTCAAGATTATATGACGGTATTTTTACTCTTTGTTATTGATCAGTTATCAAATACTACAGTATCTGATTTAATTGATGAAGAAATCATTACATTTCTTCCATTAGAATTTTTAAAAACAAATAGGGGTACAACTAAAAGAAGAATCCTAGAAAGGCTCCAATCCCACGAAGTAAATACGGAAACAAAACATGCATTAGGAAAAATGACTAGTTGGCATGTTTTAGAAATAATAAGAGTAATGTTCCATTCACTAGAAGAAGCAAAAAAATATGGTTTAGGTACTCGTATAAACCCTTCCACAACTTCTTATAAAACTTTTCCACTAAAAACATACTCTTTAGAAGAACGAAATAAGATCTTCAATAACACAATTAAAAAAAATACAAAAGAAAAACTTGAAGATAAAATGTTAAAACTGATCTTAAAAAGATTAAGAGATGGAATAAAAATTTAGCAGCTATTTTAATAGCAAATATATTCTTCAATGTCAAAAAACGTTGATATATCAAGGAACATTTATAAAAATGTACCGCAACTACTATTCGAATATTTTCAAAAGGATAAGGATATGAATGTTATTTTAAGTAAAAATAAAAAAGAGCTTGTTTCCAAACTTTGGTCGGTGTCAGAAACAAACTCAAAATATACTAGTAATAATATCTATTACCTTCTTCTATTATCGCAATAAAATTTAGAAATTTCAAGAGGATTATTAATTATGAAACAAACAATGAACAAAGAAGATTTAATTAAAATGGGTTACAATCCCTATACTGCCGTTACAATTATTAGACAAGCTAAGCAAATTATGGTACAAAAGGGATATGCCTTTTATAATAATCGACGTTTAGGGCATGTCCCTATCGTTGCTGTTGAAGAAATTCTGGGTGTTTCACTTCACAAGGAGGAATAATGCCACAAAATCAACAGAAAACTAAATTTCCTGGAGTCTATACTGACAAAAACGGAAAATTTTTTATTCAAACCGAATTTGGTATAGATAGAGTAACTGGGAAACGTGTACGAAAGAAATCAAGGAAAGATCAACACGGAAATCCATTTAATTCAGCTTCAGAAGCATATAAGGAATTAACTCGACTGAAATATGAATATCATCAATCTCAAGGTTATTCTAACTACCGGATGAAATATCGGCAATTTATGGAGGAACATTACATTCCTTATTATAGAACAACAGTTGAGCACAGCACATTTTCAGTTCGAGAGAAAAACCTTTTACAGCTTTGTGATCGTTTTGGTGACATTACGCTTCGTTCGATTACCCTCGAACAAGTCCAGAAGTTTCGAACATGGTTACTGACTAGTCAAGATGAGGATGGTGCCGGATATTCACAAGGATATGCTAGCCTCATCTTTGGCATGTTTAGGAAATCATTGGACTATGCTTTGCAAATGGGATATGTGGAAAAAAACATTTCTAAGCAATCTAATGCAATTCCTAAAGGGAAAAGTAATGTCCCATATTGGACTAAGAGCGAATTTGAAGCTGTTATTTCGCAAATTTACATTGAAGATGTATATGAACATTTAAACTTCGTGATGATTTGGGTATATTTCATGACTGGCGTACGTGTAAATGAAGGTTGTGCCCTTCAATGGAATGATGTTGACTTTGATAAGCAACGCTTACGAGTTCATCATATGCTTATTGTTAAAAACAAAAAAGAATGGACTCGTCATTCTTATTCGAAAACGAAAGACGGAAGAAGGATGATTAGTTTAGATAAAGATACAATTGATGTGTTAAAAAAATGGCGTGAAGCTCAAAAAAAGATTGGACTAGGACACGAGAACGATCTTATCTTTTCATACGATGGCTTGCCTATGCTAAAATCTACAATCTCAAGGGTTATTAAAAGGTACGCCAAGATTGCTCACGTAAAGCCTATCCAAGCGAAAGGTCTCCGTCACAGTCACGCTTCCCTTGTAATTAATGAATTAAATGCTACTGTACTTATTCTATCAAAACGTTTAGGACACTCTTCTCCTGAAATCACATTGAAACATTACTCACATCTATGGGATGGCGCTGATGAAGTTATCACTAATGAAATGGTCGGAATTATTAATGTTTCTTTCCCATCTTCTAGCTTAGTACATTTCAACGGAAACCAATCAATTTCAAAATAACATTCCCACCAAAAACCCCACCAAAGAATTACTAACTCCTTAAAAAGCCTATTATATAGAGATTCTCAAGGAGTCTGCAACCGTTGAGTGGGAATAGAATTAATGAACTTAAAAAAGCCTAGAAATATTGATTTCTAGGACTTTTTATTTTATTTAGACAACAATTTAACTACAAAAGTCTTAAATACTTTATCAAAAAAACAGTAAAACCAACTGGTTCTACTGTTCTAATTTTAAAAGGTTTGACGCTTGGCCTTACGTTCTGCACGCCCGCGAGCACGACTTTCTGCTCGCTTAGCTTTGCGACGTTTTTCATCTACTGCCCATTTAATTTTTTTCTTGTAGCCTGGTTTAACTTTTTTCTTTTTCTTTTTAACCAAGCCAATCATTTCGATGTCCAGTTTTTCCTGTTTTTTCTCACGATTAGCACGGCGATCTCGATCATAGGTATCTTGGAATTCTCCATCTTTGACGACTTTCGGAGTAAACTTGATCCCCAATTTCTCCAATTCGCGAATATCTGAGTCATCACTAGGCTGGTAGAGGGTAATGGCTGTACCTGGCAAACCATTACGTCCAGTTCGTCCAACACGGTGGACAAAGAAAGACAAATCCTGTGGAATAGCATCATTGATAACGTGGCTGACACCTTCAATATCAATCCCACGCGCAGCTAGGTCAGTCGCAACGATGTACTCAAAATCAAGATTTTTCACCTGATTCATGATCCGTTTGCGTTCACGAGGAGCAATATCTCCATGAATCTTAGCTACTTTTAGACCTTGTGCAGTCAGGTAAGCATGCAATTCATCTGCACGTGTTTTTGTATTCACAAAAATCATGGCAAGATACGGTTGCATGACTTGAGTCAATTCATAAATCTGGGCATTCTTGTCACGTCCCTTAGTAGAAATCAACCAGTTATCAATGGTATCAGAGATGACTGTTTTGGTCTTGATTTTTTCCATGACAGGATTTGACAAGTATTTTTTCAAGAACGGTTGCAGTTTTTGTGGAATAGTCG
>OGIX01000375.1_pt1 | contig 36974 bp, 42 predicted proteins | sample 1571901 | NCBI WGS metagenome assembly OGIX01 (sample SAMEA2582102, study PRJEB24529) | metagenome | biome: Human gut stool | place: China | collected 2011
TCTTCTTCAATAATTAATTCTGACTTTAAAGATTCCATAATAATATCATCTTCACATTTGTTAATTTCATCTTTTTTACTAGAAATTTTCTGAGAAACTCTTTCTTTCATTTTATATTTAGATGAAATACTTCTATCTATTTCATCTATTTGAGCTTGTATATTATCATTAAAATAACTAAATAAGATTTCTCCATTAGTAACCACTTGATTATTTCCCACATTTACTTCATGTAAGCTACCTAATGACTTATCAAATATTATGTTTTGTTCGGAAGCTATAATGCTTTTACCATTAAATTTCATTGTAGAATCTTCTAAAGCCTCAAAGTACTCCCTTGGCTTTTCTGTTGTTGCTAATACTTTTGTATTTGCCTTTAAAATAAGGATGCCTACTAATACTACAAATAATATTACACACCCTAAAATTTTATAAATATTCTTTTTTTTCTTCTCTATTCCATTCATACTTACTCCCTATATAGCTAGCTCAACATTAATATTACTTAATAATTTTTCTGACATCAGATTTGTATTTCTAATTATTTTTTTGTCATCTAAAAGAAGCGTACAGGATTTATTATTTAATAAATATATTTCGTCTGCAATTCCACTTACAAAGGCTGTATCATGTGAAGTAACAAATATGCTCTTTCCTTTATCTTTAAGTTTTAATAATTTATTTTTCAAATATTCTGCAGAAACAATATCTAATCCTACCGTAGGTTCATCTAAAATAACTATTTTACTATCAATAATATCTATAAAACTTAATGCAAGCTTAGTTCTCATCCCCTTGGAATAATCTCTTACTAGCGTTTTATTATCAAAATTCAAACCATACTCAGTTAATATTTTAGCTATTTCATTTTTATCAATCTTTTTTTTATAAATATATGAAATATACTTCAAATTATCTAAACAATTTAAATACTCAATAAAGGGTGGATTATAAGAAATAAAGCAAATATTTTTTTTCTGATTTAAAGTCAAAGTATTTTCTACCTTCTCATTATTAATATAAATTTCGCCTGAATCAACATGAGTTAGAGAAAGTATGGAATTTATTAATGTTGTTTTTCCTTGTCCATTAGCTCCCATCATAACTGTTATTAAATTTTTTTTAATTTCTATATTTAAATCTACTAATACCTGCTTATTCTCAAAACTTTTCTTTAACCCTTTAATACTTATTATACTTTCCATATAATTAGATACCCCCAACTGCTAAGATTGATTGTCCAACTACTAATATTAATGAATAAATGCTTGGAATTACTATTACATCATGCCTTTTCTTCAAGAAATATATTATTACTGCAAAGTTTAAAATATTAAATAATAAGTTATATATATTTGTGTAAATATCCATTGTATAATCTATTGCTTGACCTACTACAAACATATATACGGTTTGAATAAATAAATTAATAGCTATAACATATAAACTTAAATAAAAAGTATTAACATTATGAAAAGATGATCTTATAACTATATTTCACAAATTGTTAATTAAGTGTTACAATATACCATATATAGTTATTAGGAGAGAAAAAATGGATAAAGATGAAAAGCTTAATAAAGATATTATAAATCGATTAAAAAGAATAGAAGGCCAAGTTAAAGGTATACAAGGAATGGTTGATAAGAATGTATGTTGCGATGATATATTAATTCAAGTATTAGCAGTTAGATCAGCTATTAATAAAGTTGGAGGAATGATTATTGAAAGTTATGCAAATAATTGTTTACAACTAGATGAAAATTCTAAAGAATATGAGAATGTAAAGAAGCTTATAAAAAATATAAATACTTTTATAAAGTAGATAGTTTTTGATTTCAAGCTATTTGATAAAGAATAACTAAAAGTTGAGTTTTCTTAATAATTTAATAAAAATATTCATAAATTATTGACAAATAATTTAATAGCTTGTACAATTCATATATAAGTTAAGACATTTTGCAGATGAGATTTTATATTTCTCCTTAACTTAAAAAAGGAAATGATTTAAATCATTTCCTTTTTTAACGTCTTTTATGTACGGTAAATAATTTTGTTATTGTTGATACGAAAATTATTCCTAAAGCTAATGTTCCAGCAGAAGCTAAAGTGTTTAATCCTAAATCTAAAGACTTTGATATATTACCATTTACAGCTTCTAACATAGTATAATACATACCACCACCAGGTACTAAAGGAATAAGCGAACAAATTACAAGAGTAGTTACTGGAGTTCTTAATATTCTTGCAAATACTTCACAGTAGGAACTAAAAAATATTGCAGATATAAATAAAGATGATAATTCAGATAAATTAAATTTAAGTGACAATGAGTAAAAAAACCAGCTAATAGCACCACCAAGTGATGCAAAGAAAAGTTTCTTTCCTTTAATATTAAAAATTATTCCAAAGCCTAAAGTAGCTAAAAAAGCAGAAAATGTTTGAGCAATTAACATCTATATACCTCCAAAGTTAGATAACCAAAAACTTAACACAGCACCTGAACCTACTGCAATTGAAATAGCAACTAGAAAGGCTTCAGCAGCACGTGTAAGTCCAGATAATAAATCTCCTGCAATTGTATCTCTAATAGCATTAGTTATTGCTAGACCAGGAACAAGAAGCATTATCGAACCTATTATAGTTTGGTCAAGATTTGCTGCTAAGTTTATATTTATAAAGATTATTGCTAAAAAAGCAGCTACAGCAGCTGATAAACTATTTATAAAAAATTGATTTATTTGCATATCACTTCCCTTTATTGTTAAGAATTTAATAATAAATCCTATTATAAATGCGGCTACAAAGTCTTGAATATTGCCACCAAATAAAATTGCAAAAGCAGCTGCGCCTAAAGCAGAGAAGAGTAATGTTATAGTGTTAGAATATCTTTCGCTCCTATTTATTTTTTGAAGCTCAATCTTAAAATCTTTAACTGAAAGATTTTTTAAAAGAATATTTCTTGATAAGTCATTTACTAAATCGATTTTATATAAATCAACAGTTCTTTTAGATACTCTTTTAATTAAAGAATATGTTTGACCATCATGACAAATGGAAGCCATAATTCCAGTTGGAGTAGCAAAACTTTCAGCTTCTTCAGCTCCAAAAGCTTTACATATTCGCCAAATAGTTTCTTCTACTCTATATGTTTCGCCACCATTTTCCAGGATTATTTGACCTGCAAAAGTAGCGACTTGAAGAATTTCATTCATAAGTATCTCTCCTAAATTAAATTTTACTTATGTATTATAACATTAGATAAAGTAAAAAAACAGTTGATATGTACTTAGAAAAAAATTATAATTTAGAAAAAAAGAAAAAAGGTGATGAGGATGAATTTTAATAATTTAAAAGAAGAGGATAATGAAATATTTAATCTAGTTCAAAAGGAGTTAGAAAGGCAAAGAGATGGAATAGAACTTATTGCATCTGAAAATTTTACATCTAAAGCTGTAATGGAAGCTATGGGATCTTATTTAACAAACAAATATGCAGAAGGATATCCAAATAGAAGATATTACGGAGGATGTCATATAGTTGATACAGTTGAAGAAATAGCTATAGAGAGAGCAAAAAGGTTATTTAATGCTGAGCATGCTAATGTGCAACCACATTCAGGATCACAAGCTAATATGGCGGTATATTTTTCGGTATTAAATCCTGGAGATACAGTATTAGGAATGGATTTGAGCAATGGAGGTCATCTAACTCATGGTTCACCAGTAAACTTTTCAGGAAAATTATTTAACTTCGTGTTCTACGGGGTAGATAAAATAACAGAAGAAATAGATTATGAGGAAGTAAGAAAGATTGCTTTAGAAAGTAAACCTAAGTTAATTGTAGCAGGAGCCAGTGCTTATTCTAGAGTAATTGACTTTAAAAAGTTTAGAGATATTTGTGATGAAGTGGGAGCTATATTAATGGTAGATATGGCTCATATAGCTGGATTAGTTGCAGCAGGGGTACATCCATCTCCAGTTCCTTATGCTGATTTTGTTACATCAACAACTCATAAAACATTAAGAGGACCTAGGGGGGGACTAATCTTATGCAAAGAAAAGTATGCTAAAGAATTAGATAAGAATATTTTCCCAGGAATGCAAGGTGGTCCACTTATGCATGTTATAGCAGGAAAGGCTGTATGTTTTAAAGAAGCATCTGAAGAAAAATTTGTTACGTATATAAAGGATGTAGTAAAGAATTGTAAGATTCTTTCTGATGAGTTAATTAAATTTGGATTTAATATTGTATCAAAGGGAACAGATAATCATTTGTTATTATTAGATTTATCAAATACGGATATTACAGGTAAAGAGGCTGAAAAGTTATTAGATAGTATAGGAATTACTGTAAATAAAAATACTGTTCCAAATGAAACAAGAAGTCCATTTATCACATCAGGGATTAGAATAGGAACAGCTGCGGTTACAACCAGGGGATTTAAGGAAGAAGATATTGTAGAGGTAGCTGCAATAATTAATGATGCAATTTTAAACAAAGATTCAGATTTAACAGAATTAAAAAATAGAGTGAAAACTTTATGCGAAAAATATCCTTTATATAATTAAGACTTTAAGACTGGAGATTAATAGATAATTGCTTGAAAATATGGTTTTAAATTGAAATTTCAATTAGTCAGATGTTAGAATAGATATATAAATATATCTTAGTATTGAGTGAGAAATATAGGATAATAAACAGTGGAGGAAACTATGAAATTAATATCATGGAATGTAAATGGAATAAGAGCTTGCGTACAGAAAGGATTTTTAGACTTTTTTAAAGAAGTAGATGCAGATGTTTTTTGTATTCAAGAAAGTAAATTACAAGAAGGACAAATAAACTTAGAGTTAGAAGGATATTATCAATATTGGAATTATGCAGAAAGAAAGGGGTATTCAGGAACAGCTATTTTTACAAAAGTTAAACCCTTATCTGTTTCTTATGGAATTAACATAGAAGAGCATGATAAAGAAGGTAGGGTAATTACATTAGAGTTTGAAAATTATTATGTAATTACTGTATACACTCCGAATTCTCAAAATGAATTAGCTAGATTAGACTATAGAATGAAATGGGAAGATGATTTTAGAGAGTATCTAAAGTCGTTAGAAAAAAATAAACCTGTTATTTTGTGCGGAGATCTTAATGTAGCTCATAAAGAGATAGATTTAAAAAACCCATCTACAAATAGAAAAAATGCAGGATTTACAGATGACGAAAGAGAAAAGTTTACTACTCTTTTAAATTCAGGATTTATTGATACATTTAGATATTTTTATCCAGAATTAACTGGAGCTTATTCTTGGTGGTCATATAGATTTAATGCAAGAAAAAATAATGCTGGATGGAGAATTGATTATTTTGTAGTATCAAATTCACTAGAAGATAGATTAGATAGTGCAAAAATACATGCAGAAGTATTAGGATCAGACCACTGTCCTGTAGAATTAGTTATTAAATAGTAGAAATGGTATTGAATTAAATTATAGTATTTTTCTAGAATATAATTAAATCTAAAATGAAAAGATAAAATATAGTTAATATTTAAAATCACCCTAAAATTATATTGACAAAAATGTAAAAATAAGGTAAGATTTAAAGTGTGAATCACGAAGGTTCACTAAAGGTAAAGTAATTCAATAATCTATAAGTATTTAAATAACCACGAAGGTTAACGATAAAATTTCGTTATCTTTTTTCGTGGTTTTTATTTTTATAAAGAATAGAGGTGAGATATATATTTAAGGTTGTGTTGAAAAAGTTTTTTCAGTGTATAATTGCAATTTTTGTTTTATCTGTAATTGTATTTTATATGTCAAGATTATCTCCAGGCGATCCTCTTGAATCATATTATGGAAATGCTATTGAGAGAATGAGCATAGAACACAAGGAAAAGGCTATGAATAGATTAGGACTCAACGAGCCTATATACGTTCAATATGGAAAATGGTTAAAGAATTCTATAAGTGGGGATTTTGGAATTTCATATAAATATAAGAGAGATGTTAAAGACGTTATACTAGATGTATATAAAAATACAGCTATTTTAGGAGGATTAGCATATATATTGACGTTTATATTAGCATTATTTTTGGGGATATATTGCTCATTACATGAAGATGAGTTAATAGATAGGATAATAACTTTAATAGGAAATGTAACTTCTTGCATACCTTCTTTTTGGATTTCATTAATGCTTATATTAATATTTGGAGTAAATTTAGCTATATTACCTACTAGTGGGGCTTACTCAATTGGAATGAAAGATAATTTTTTTGATAGGGTTGTTCATTTAATATTACCTTTAGTTGTATTAATATTAGGGCATTTATGGTATTACGCATATATGGTAAGAAATAAAATATTAGAAGAAATGAGAGAAGACTATGTCTTATTGGCAAAAGTTAAAGGCTTGAATAAGATAGAAATTATTTATAAGCATTGTCTAAGAAATATTGCACCATCATTTATAACTATAATGGCAATTTCAGTACCTCACATATTAGCTGGTACCTATGTTGTTGAGAAAGTTTTTTCTTATCCTGGTATCGGAACTTTAATTTTTGAAAGTGCAAAATATCATGATTATAACATGCTTATGATATTAACTATTATTACAGGTATACTAGTACTTATTTCAAATATGATAGCCCAAGTTATCAATATTAAGTTAGACCCAAGAATGAAGTATGAGAGAGGTGAAATATTTGAACCTTGATATAAGTAAATTTCAGATTGTTGATAATAAAGCAAAATTTATAGAAAAAAAAGAGATAAAAAATGAATTTAAAATACCTAGAAAATTTCCGCTATTTTCAATTATGGTTTTATTAATAATAATATGTGGATGTATTTTTTCAGAGGTGATAATTACTCATGATCCTAGATTTATGGATTTAGCAAATTCAAATGTGGCACCAAATAGAGAATTTTTATTTGGAACAGATTCGATGGGACGAGATATTTTTTCAGATATTTGGTATGGGGGAAAAATTTCTTTGTTTATTGGTATTTTTTCAACGACAATATCAACAGTTATTGCAATTGTTTATGGTAGTATAAGCGGAATGGCACCAGAATCTATAGATGATTTAATGATGAAAACTACTGAAATTATTTTAAGTATTCCATCAATTTTGATAATAATTTTTGTTCAAGCCATTATAGGAGGAAGCAACCCAATTTCTATTTCAATAGTTATTGGATTAGTTAGTTGGATGAGTATAGCAAAAATAATTAGAAGTGAAGTACGACAAATTAAAAATAGTGAGTATATATTAGCTGCAAAGATAATGGGAGGAAAATTTTTATATGTAGTTAAACAACATCTACTGCCTAATTTTATATCAGCAATAATGTTTATGGTAGTTAGTAATATTGGCTCAGCAATAGCTACAGAATCTACACTAAGTTTTTTAGGAATAGGCTTACCTATTGAAATTATATCTTGGGGGAGTATGCTTTCATTGGCACAAGATGCACTACTATCAAATTATTGGTGGGTAATATTAATTCCAGGTGTATTTCTAGTATCAACGCTTATATGCATAGCCAATATAGGAAATTATTTAAGGAAGAAAAATATTAAAAAATATAATAACTTATAAAAGGGGAAAGTAGTATGAAAAATAAAGTATTAAAAATTGTAACATCAATATAGCAACTTTAGAGAGTAATTCAAAGGATGAAAAGGTATTAGTATATGGTAGTTCTGACTATACCAGTATTAATCCAGCGCTTTTTGAACATGGTGAAATTAATTCATTATTATTTAACGGGCTTACAGGAAGAGATAAGGATAATAATATTGTACCAGCGCTTGCAGAGAGTTGGGAATATGATGATGAATCTTTAACATATACATTTAAATTAAGAGATGATGTGAAATGGCATGATGGGGAGCAATTTACGGCTGATGATGTAAAATTCACATATGAGACTATTAATAATCCAGATGTAGGATCTGAAATTGCAACAAATTATGAAGACATTGAAAAAATGGAAATAGTAAACGATTATGAGATTAAAATAACATTGAAAGATCATAATATTGCTATCTTAGACTATTTTACAGTAGGAATAATTCCTAAACATCTTTTAGAAGGTAAGGATATTATTACGGCAGATTTTAATATAAGTCCAATAGGGACTGGACCATATAAATTAAGTGAATGGGATGAAGGGCAAAGTATAACCTTACTAAAAAATGAAGATTATTTCAAAAATACTCCTAAGATAGATAAAATAATTTTTAAAATAGTAGATGATAGTAAAGCAAAGGTAATGCAACTAAAATCAGGTGAGTTAAATTTAGCACAAGTAACACCTAAAGATATAGATATATTTAAAAACAATTCTGATTTTGTAGTAAATATCATGAAAACTGCTGACTATAGAGGAATATTATATAATTTTAATTCAGAGTTCTTTTCTAAACATAGAGACCTACCCAATATATTAAGTTATGGTATAGATAGGCAAGCTATTGTTGATAGTATTTTATTAGGTTATGGAAAAGTAGCATATTCACCATTACAGGCAGGTGAGTATGTAAATGAAGATATAGAGAAATTTGAATATAGCCCAGCTAAAGCAAAGGAATTACTAGAGGAAAGCGGATGGAAACTTGGAGATGATGGTATTTATGAAAAGGATGGAGCAAAATTAAGTTTCGAGTTAGTTTGTGGAGAAGGAGATCAAGTAAGAGTAGATATGGCAAATTTCTGTGCACAACAGTTGAAGGAAATTGGTGCTGATGTAAAAGTTGCTATTAAAGCTAAAGTAGATTGGGCAAATCAAGATGCGTATCTAATTGGGTGGGGAAGTCCATTTGATCCAGATGATCATACTTATAAAGTTTTTTCAACTAATGGTGGAGCAAATTATAGTTCATATTCAAATAGTAAAATAGATGATATTCTTACAAAAGCAAGACAAACTGATGTGTTTGATGAGAGAGTAAAATATTATAAAGATTTTCAAGAAGAAATGACAAGAGATATGCCATATACATTCCTAGCATATATAGATGCAATTTATATTGCTACTCCAAACTTAAAAGGTATAACAACAGATACAGTTTTAGGACATCATGGCGTAGGGATATTTTGGAATGTTGAGGAGTGGGATTTAGAGTAATCTTTAAATGATATAAAAGTACGATAACAATGTTATGGTAGGAGAAAAATTAAGAATGGATAAATTATTAGAAGTCAAAAACTTAGAAGTGAATTTTGAAACTAACTATGGTGAAATAAAGGCAGTAAGAAATGTTTCTTTTAATTTAGAGAAAGGAGAGATTTTAGCTATAGTAGGGGAATCAGGTTGTGGTAAAACAATGTTATGTAGAAGTATAATAAGGTTGTTGCCAAAGAATGGATATATTAGCAATGGAGAAGTGTTATTAGCCAATAAGGATTTAAGTAAAATAAAGGAAGATGAAATGAGCAAAATAAGAGGAAAAGATATTTCCATGATATTTCAAGATCCGATGACTTCTTTAAATCCAACAATGTCTGTAGGAAAGCAAATAGCTGAAGTAGTGATAATTCACAATAAAATAAATAAATCTAAAGCTAAACAACGAGCTATAGAACTAATGGAATTAGTAGGAATAGAAGATGCAGAAAATAGATATAATCAATATCCATACCATTTTTCAGGTGGGATGAGACAACGGATAGTTATTGCTATTAGTTTAGCCTGTAATCCACAGATCCTAATTGCTGATGAGCCAACTACAGCTTTGGATGTTAGAGTTCAACGGCAGATATTAGATTTATTAAAATCAATACAAAGAAAAAGCGGTATTTCAATTATATTTATAACTCATGATTTTGGTGTAGTAGCGAAAATCGCTGATAGAGTTGCTGTAATGTATGCAGGGAAAATTATTGAAATAGGAAGAAAAGAAGAAATATTTCTAAATGCAGCTCATCCATATACAATAGGGTTGTTAGAATCACTTAGAGCTATAAATAAGAATAATGAATATCTACCCACAATTGAAGGGATGCCTCCAAATCTTTTAAATCCACCTCAAGGAGATGCTTTTGCTATTAGAAATAAAAAGCCGTTAGTGATAGATTTTTTAGAAGAGCCACCTATGTTTAAAATAAGTGAAAGTCATTATGCTGCAACTTGGTTACTTCATCCTAAGGCAAGTAAAGCTAGAGAACAAATTAGAATTAACGAGGAGCAGGTTAATTAATAATGGAAAATAAAAATATATTAGAGATAAAAAACTTAAAACAATACTTTAGGTTGAATAAAAATAAGATAATAAAGGCTATAGATGATATTTCTATAGAAATACGCGAAGGTGAAGTTTTAGGATTAGTTGGAGAATCAGGATGTGGTAAATCTACTTTAGGTAAAAGTATTGTGGGAATTAATAAAATTACTGATGGGAAGATAATTTATAAAGGAATTAATATAAGTAGTAATAGAAAGTTGCAAAAAAGAATAGTAAGCGGTAATATACAGTTTATTTTTCAAGATTCTACTTCTTCATTAAATTCAAGAATGAAAATAGGTGAAATAATAGCAGAACCTTTAAATATCAAAAAAATATATAAAGATAAAAAAGATAAAGATAAAATAGTTTATGAGATGATGAAATTAGTAGGATTAGATAAAGAGTTTATAGATAAATATCCATATGATTTCTCAGGAGGACAAAGGCAGAGAGTTGCTATAGCAAGAGCACTTTCTACAAATCCAGAGTTTGTTATAGCAGATGAACCAATAGCTTCTTTAGACGTATTGATGCAAGCACAGATAATAAATTTATTTAAAGCATTAAAAAATAAAGGAAGTTTTACTTGTTTATTTATTTCTCATGATTTATCAATGGTTAGATATATTAGTGATAGAATAGCAGTAATATATAATGGGAAAATTGTTGAACTTGCAGAAACAGAAGAACTTTACAATAATCCTATTCATCCATATACAAAATCATTATTAGATTCTATTTTAATACCAGAGATAAACTCTAGTAATCTTGAAGTGATATGGGATAATATATCAGAGTATAAGGATTATATAAAAGATGGGATGCAGTGGAAAAAAATTAAAAAAGATCATTTCGTATATATGTAATTTTAAAGTAATTATTTTAATCAAGAGGGTTAACAGAAATATTTTTCGTTAAACCTCTTGATTTTTATTTTTATACTAATGAGATACAAAGGTTAAATACTTAGATGAATAAGTTGCTAATATTTAGCTAATATTATATTTAGCATATATATTAAAATATTTTAATTAGATTTATTAAGAGAAGGAGAAGTAGTATGAAGAAAAAATTAATAATGACATTTATTATAGGAGCAATGTTAGTTGCAGGGTGCTCTAACAATGGAGCAACAACAAAGACTAACGAGCAAATATCCAATAATAATCAGGCCACAGTACAAAACACCACAGTTGATACATCTGTAACAAGCGCTGATGAAGCATTAAAGATGCTTGAAGATGGAAATGAGAGATTTTTAAATGATAAAAGCGAATTGAGAAATGTTAATTCAGAAAGAAGAGATGAATTAAAAGAAGGGCAAAGCCCCTATGCTGTTATAGTATCATGTTCAGATTCAAGAGTAACTCCAACTACTATATTTAATGCTGGTCTTGGTGAAATATTTGATATAAGAATAGCTGGAAATGTGGTTGATGATGATGCTTTAGGATCTATAGAATATGGAGCAGAACATTTACATAGTCCTTTGATAGTTGTGATAGGCCATCAGAGCTGTGGGGCAGTAACTGCAACTTATAACAAAGTTGTTAAAGGAGAGGAAGTAAAAGGACATATAGAAGATATTGTTGAAAAAATAGAGCCTAGTGTAAATTCAAGTGGAACTATTGATGATGCAATTCATAATAATATCAATGCTGTAGTTAAAGAGATATCTGAAGATGAGATAATAAAAAATCTTATAGCTCAAGGAAAAGTAAAGGTAATTGGAGCCTATTATGATTTTAATGGAAAAGTAACCTTTAATAAATAAAAATGAATAAAAAAATATATCTTTGGAAAAATAACTCATATGTAATAAATTTATTTGAAATTTATACAATAGAAAGAAAAAAGGAGGAAATTATTTTGCATTTAACTATTAGAGAGCAAGAAAAGTTAATGATTTCTGTTGCTGCAGATGTAGCAAGAAAAAGAAAAAGCAAAGGATTAAAACTTAATTATCCAGAAGCTATGGCAATAATAACAGATGAAATGTTAGAGGGTGCTAGAGAAGGAAAAACTGTTGAGCATTTAATGCAATATGGTACAACAATATTAAAAAGAGATGATGTAATGGAAGGTGTTCCAGAGATGATACATGCAGTTCAAGTTGAATGTACATTCCCTGATGGAACTAAACTAGTTACAGTACATGATCCAATACAATAAGGAGGTAAAGTATGGTACCTGGAGAATTAAAAATAAAAGAAGGAAATATTTTATACAACGAAGGTAAGGAAGCGATAACTTTAGAAGTTGTTAATACTGGAGATAGACCAGTACAAATAGGTTCTCACTATCATTTTTATGAAGTTAATGATGCTTTAGCATTTGATAGAAAAGCATCATGGGGTAAAAGATTAGATATACCTTCAGGAACTGCTGTGAGATTTGAACCTGGAGATAAGAAAGAAGTTAACTTAATTAATATAGGTGGATATAGAAGGGTTTATGGCATAAGAAATATGTGTGATGGATTCTTAGATGGAATGTCAAAAGGGAGTGGTGAAAAGTAATGAGTTTCGAAATTGATAGACATAGATATGCAGAATTATTTGGACCAACAGAAGGAGATAGTATAAGACTTGGAGATACTGACCTTTTTATAAAAATTGAGAAAGATTACACTGGATATGGAAATGAATGTAAGTTTGGTGGCGGAAAAACTTTAAGAGATGGTATGGGACAAAATGCAACCCAAACTAGTAAAAATCCAGAAGTTGCAGATTTAATAATTACTGGGGCTACAATAGTTGACTATACTGGTATTTATAAAGCTGATATAGGAATTAAAGATGGAAAGATTCTTGCTATAGGTAAGGGTGGTAACCCAGATACTATGGATGATGTAGATTTCGTAGTAGGCGTTGGAACAGAAGCATTAGCTGGTGAAGGAAGAATTTTAACAGCTGGTGGAATTGATACTCACGTTCACTATATTCATCCAGGTTGTGCTGAGGTTGCTCTAGAAAATGGGATAACTACATTAGTTGGTGGAGGGACAGGACCAATAGATGGTACTAATGCTGTTACTTCAACACCTGGACCATGGAATATTAAGCAAATGTTAAAATCTGCCGAAGGATGGCCTGTAAATGTAGGTTTACTAGGAAAAGGAAGCGGAGCTAATATAGATGTAAATGCAGAACAAATTGAAGCTGGAGCAGTTGGGTTAAAAGTTCATGAAGACTGGGGAGCTACAAGATCTGCTATTAATTATGCTCTAGAAACTGCTGAAAAATATGATACTCAAGTTGCACTTCATAGTGATACTTTAAATGAAGGTGGATTTGTTGAACATACAATTCAAGCAATTGCTGGTAGAGTAATACATACATATCATACTGAAGGAGCAGGTGGAGGTCACGCACCAGACTTAATGAAGGTTGCATCACAAGTTAACATATTACCTGCATCTACGAACCCAACTAAACCTTATACTGTAAATACAATTGCAGAACATTTAGATATGCTTATGGTTTGTCACCATTTAGATGCAAAAGTTCCTGAAGATATAGCATTTGCTGACTCAAGAATTAGACATCAAACAATAGCAGCAGAAGATATATTCCAAGATATGGGTATATTCAGTATTATGAGTTCAGATACATTAGCAATGGGAAGAATCGGAGAAGTTGTTACAAGAACATGGCAAACTGCTTCAAAGATGAAAAAGCAAAGAGGAACATTCCCTAATGATAGTGAATATAGCGATAATAACAGAGTTAGAAGATATGTTGCAAAATATACAATAAATCCTGCTATTGCACAAGGTATGGATAAATATATTGGCTCAGTTGAAGTTGGAAAATTTGCAGATTTAGTTCTTTGGGAACCACCTTATTTTGGAGTTAAGCCACATCTAATAATTAAAGGTGGAATGGCAATGAGAGGTATTATAGGAGATGCTAATGCTTCTATTCCAACATGTCAACCTGTAGTATATAGAGATTGTTATGCAGCATTTGGAAAAGCACAATTTCCAACATGTATAACTTTTGTATCTACTTATGCTTATGAGCATGGAATAAAGGAAGAATTAGGTTTACAAAAGACTATACTACCAGTTAGTGGAATTAGAAATTTGACTAAGAAAGATATGAAGTTAAATGATGCTACTCCAGAAATTAGAGTAGACCCACAAACTTATGATGTTACTGTTGATGGTGAATTAGTTACTTGTGAACCAGCAACTGAGTTGCCATTAGCACAAAGATACTTCCTATATTAATTTTTAAGGAGAGAGTTATATGATCTTTAACCAAATAAAAGGGAATATAAGCGATATTGATAATTTAAATAATTATCATATTGAAAAGATATTTATAAATAGTGATGATACCTTAAAAAGGATCTTAAGAGTATCATCAGATCATAACAATGAATACGGAATTACTTTAGATAAAAGCGAAGAATTAAAAGATGGAGATATACTTTTAAATGATGGAAAAAACCTTGTAGTAATAAAAGTTAAAGGTGATGACGTTTTAGTTATAAAACCTAATGATATTACAGAAATGGGTATAATTGCACATTCTTTAGGTAATCGACATTTACAAGCTCAGTTTAATGATGGAAAAATGATTATACAATATGATGCATTAGTAGAGGAAGAGTTAAAAAGAGATAAGATTAATTATTCTAGAGAAAACTTGAAACTTGAGAAAGCGTTCAGACATGTTGAGTTTGGACACACACATACACATACTCATGCACATGCAAATTGATAATAATATATTAAAGCATCTGAGAGTAATCCAAATATGTGACTCTAACTTTCCAGTAGGTTCTTTTAATCATTCTTACGGAATGGAGACTTATCTAAGACTGAAAAAGGTATATGATACAAATACTTTTAATAATTGGCTTGACGTTTATTTAAAAGAACAATTTGTTTATACTGATGGTTTAGCTATAAGATTACTATATAGTTTTTTAGAGGAAAATGATATGGAATCTATATATGAATTAGATCGATTAATTACTGTTCAAACTGTAGCTAAAGAAAGTCGTAATGGGGGAAAGTTAGTAGCAAGTAGAATGATTAAATTGTTTATGGATTTATATGATTTGGACTTATTAAAAGATTATGATAAAAAGATAAGAAAAAAAGAAGTATTTGGGCATCCAGCATTAGTTTTTGGTATGCTGATGTATTCTCTAAACTTTAATTTAAAAGAAGCAATAATTTATCATATGTATAGCACAATTTCTACATTAATAAGTAATGCTGTAAGAACTATTCCCTTAGGACAGAAAGATGGGCAGATTCTTCTAAAAAACTTTAGTGAAGAGTTTGTTAGCCTTTATGAAAAAGTGATGAACTTAGATTATGACGATTTTGGAGCTAATAGTCCAGGATTAGAATTATCTCAAATAAAACATGAAACTATGGAATTTAGATTATTCATGTCATAGTTAGATAAATAAATAAAAAACGAAAGGGTGTTGAAAATATGAAGCCAGTTGTTATAGGTGTTGGGGGACCAGTAGGTAGTGGAAAAACACTACTTATCGAGAGATTAACAAGAGTAATGAGTAAAGATTATAGTTGTGCAGTAATAACAAATGATATATATACAAAAGAAGATGCTAAATTTATGGTTAAAAACTCTGTTTTATCTGAGGATAGAGTAATAGGAGTTGAAACAGGAGGTTGTCCGCACACAGCAATAAGAGAGGATGCGTCAATGAATTTTGAGGCGCTTGAAGAGTTAAAAAATAGATTTGATGATTTAGATATTATATTTTTAGAAAGTGGTGGAGATAATTTAGCTGCTACCTTTAGCCCGGATTTGGTCGATTTTTCAATATACATAATTGATGTAGCTCAAGGAGAAAAAATTCCAAGAAAAGCCGGTCAAGGAATGATAAAGAGTGATTTGTTTGTTATAAATAAGATAGATTTAGCACCATATGTTGGAGCAGACCTAGATATTATGAGAAAAGATACATTAGCTTTTAGATCCGAGAATAGTTTTATGTTTACTAACCTAAAAACAGATGAAGGAATCAATGAAGTAATAAATTGGATAAAGAAAAATTGCTTATTAGAGGGTATTTCTTAAAATGGAACAAAGAGTAAAAAGTGAATATGCCGGTGCTATTGAATTAGTATTAGAGCAGAAAGATAACAGAACGATAACTTCAAAAAAATACTATGAAGGACTAGTAAAAGTATCTGCAAATATAAGAAATGATAGAGAAAAAATACCAACATACTATTTATTACAGCTTGGCGGAGGGTATATTGAAGGAGAAAAATACAAAAATGTATTTAAACTTAAAGATAACGCACGTGCAATAATTACTACACAAGCATCAACTAAGGTTTATAAGTGTGAACATGGTAATAAAGTAACTCAAGAGACAACTATTGAGTTAGGTAAAAATAGTGTTTTAGAATATATAGCTGATACAGTAATTTTATATAAAAATGCTATATATAAGCAGGTTAATGATATTTATTTAGATGACAGTTCTACGCTTATTTATAGTGATGGTATTACAGCAGGATGGTCACCTGAAGGAGATAAATTTACTTATAACAAGGTTCAATTGAAGAGTAATGTTTATATTAATAATAAAATAGTATTATTAGATAATTTAATAGTTAATCCTAGGGAGAATGATGTAACAAAATTAGGATTTTTTGAGGAGTATTTAAACTTTATTACTAGTAATGTTATTGAAGAATTAAGAAAAGAGTTATAAAAAATTGAATTACCAATAGATTTTGGAATTTCAGAATTAGAGGTAAATGGATTTGTACTTAGAGTATTAGGTAATTTAACACAAAATATAGAGTTTGCCATGAGTGTTTGTCATAATTATGTACGTAAAAACTTTCTAGGCTCTAAGGATTTAGTTATGAGAAAATACTAAAGATTATTATCTTAAAAGAACAAAGGATAAACTAAAAGGAGTGAATTTTATGATTATTCATGGCGATGTAGCTTTTATTATTTTAGCTACAACACTTGTTTTAATTATGACACCAGGTTTAGCATTTTTTTATGGCGGATTAGTTGAAAGAAAAAATGCCTTAACTATAATGTTTCAAATATTTATTTCAATAGGAATAGTGACATTGTTATGGGTGTTTGGAGGATTTAGCTTAGTATTTGGTGATGATATTGGAGGAGTTATCGGAAATCCTTTACAATATTTTGCATTTAAAGATATTACATATATGATTAATCTAAATTATAGCAATAATATACCATTCTTAATGTTTTTTATGTATCAATTAATGTTTGCTATAATAACAGCACCTTTAATGACAGGGGCATTTGCAAATAGATTAACAATAAGTGGATGGATAAAAATTTTAATACTTTGGATGATAGTAATTTACTTCCCTGTTGCTCACTGGGTATGGGGAGGAGGATTCTTAAGTAAGTTAGGATTTGTTGATTTTGCGGGAGGAGCAGTAATTCATATAACATCAGGATTTGGGTGCTTAGGTGGAATTTACGTTCTAGGTGAAAGAAAATACAAAAATGAACACGGGCCATTTAACTTAGGATTAGTTGCAATTGGAGCTGGACTATTACTATTTGGATGGTTTGGATTTAATGCAGGTGGAACTTTAGCTGCGGCTGAAACAGCAGCAATAGTATTTACTAATACAGGAATTGCAGGAGCTACAGGAATGGTAGTTTGGGCAATACTATATGCAATGCATAGTAAAAGAGCATCTTTTTTAGAGATAATTATAGGGGCAGTTGCAGGATTAGCTACAATAACACCGGCATCAGGATACGTAGGACCATTAAGTGCTGTATTAATTGGTGCAATAGCTGCGGTTGTATGCTTCTTTTGTGTAGAATTTGAAAGAAAAAAATGGGACGATGCTCTTGATGTATGGGGAGTTCATGGAATGGGTGGATTTATTGGTACATTATTAGTTGGTGTATTGGCGGATCCAAGAGTTAATGGAGTTTCTGCCGGAATAAATCAATTTCTAATTCAATTATTAGGTTGTGGAATAATAATTGTTTATTCAGTATTAATGACATTTATTATATTTAAAGTAGTAGATAGTACTAAGTCTATAAAAGTAAGTGAAGAAATTCAATTAAAAGGATTAGACCAAGAATTCTTTAAGGAAAGCTATGAGACTAAACCAGATTAATTAAAGAATTGATGGTTAAAAATAGAGGAGGAGAAAAATGCTAGGAGTAGTTTTAATATATGTTGGAGTTGTTCTTATTCTTAATGGAGTAGGTAGACTTTCAAATGTAGACGCAAAATCAGCATCAGTATTTAATGTATTTACAGGTATGTTATCTTTTATATTAAATATAGTAGCTGTAATTCAAGGGAATTATTTTGCTGCTGGAACAGGTTTATTATTTGGATTTACATATCTTTATATTGCTGCAAGAGGAATCTTTAATTTGGATGGAAGATTATATGGTTGGTATTGTTTATTTGTAGCAATAAATACAGTACCATTAGCATTTATAGATGGTAGTACATTAAAATTTATTGATTTTACAATAGGGAATATTTATTGGATATTTATCTGGTTGTTATGGGGATTACTATGGTTAACAGGATTTATAGAATTAGTAATGAAAAAGGATTTAGGTAAATTTGTAGGATATTTATCAGTTTTTGATGGGATATTTACTGCGTGGATACCAGGATTTTTGTTATTAATCAATATGTATCCTAAGTAAAATTATATCTTTAAAGAGATTGTTGCAGAACTGCAACAATCTTTTTTTGAAAGTTTTTTTTAGATATATTTATATTAAACAAAATATAATTCATTAATGTAAAAGGTAATATAACTATATGTTAGAAAAAGTATGTTATAGGGAAGAATAATATTAAAAATAAATATTATGGTAATTTGATATGAAGTATTAACAATAATAGAATAAGATGTTATATTAATAGATGTCGAATTATAAAGAATAAAACTTTAATATAAATAAAAGAAAATGAAAGATGTGATAATATGGAAAATAAATTCTTACCTATAAGTAAAGAAGATATGATAGAAAGAGGATGGGAACAGTGTGACTTCATTATAGTAACTGGAGATGCATACGTAGATCATCATAGTTTTGGAACAGCTATAATTTCGAGAGTTTTAGAACACGAGGGATATAAAGTTGGAATAATTCCTCAACCTGATTGGCATAGTACAGAGGACTTTATGAAGCTTGGAAGACCTCGTTTAGGATTTTTGGTAAATGCAGGTAATATGGATTCAATGGTTAACCATTATACAGTAAGTAAAAGATTAAGGGAAAAAGATTTATATTCTCCAGGTGGACAGATGGGACTTAGACCAGATAGAGCTACTATAGTTTATTGTAATAAAATAAGAGAAGCTTATAAAAATATAAATATCTGTATTGGTGGAGTAGAAGCGAGTTTAAGAAGATTTGCCCATTATGATTACTGGTCTGATAAAGTAAGAAAATCTATTTTGACTGATAGTGGAGCAGACCTTTTAATTTATGGAATGAGTGAAAAGCAAATAGTTGAAGTAGCGAGATGCTTAAACGAAGGGTTTGACGCTAAGTATATAAGACATGTTCCAGGAACATGTTACTTAGTAGACCACTTGGATGAAGTTTATGAAGAACATATAGTTATTCCTTCATTTAAAGAAGTATCTACAGATAAGATTAAATATTGTGAAGCCTTTAAAGTTACTTATCAAGAACAAGATCCTATGAGAGGAAGAACTATAGTTCAAGATCAAGGAGATAAATTCTTAGTAGTAAATAAACCTGAGGTTATATTAAATAGAGAAGAGTTAGATGCTGTATATGACCTTCCATTTACGAAGCAATATCATCCATCCTATGAAGAAGCAGGTGGAATACCAGCTTTAGAAGAGGTTAAGTTTAGTATTATGAGTTCAAGAGGATGCTTTGGAAACTGCTCCTTCTGTGCAATTACATTCCATCAAGGGAGAGCTGTTGAAAGTAGAAGTAAAGATTCTATAGTAAAAGAAGCTAAAGAAATGACAGAAATGAAAGATTTTAAAGGATATATACATGATGTTGGCGGACCAACAGCTAACTTTAGAAAACCAGCATGTAAGCATCAGCTAACAATAGGAGCATGTAAAGTAAAGCAGTGTTTAAGTCCGAGTCCATGTAAAAATTTAGAGATTGACCATAAGGAATTTCTAGATGTATTAAGATCAGTAAGAAAATTACCTAAAGTTAAAAAAGTTTTTGTACGTTCAGGGATTAGATATGATTATGTTATGGCAGATAAAGATGATACATTCTTTAAGGAGTTAGTTGAACATCATGTAAGTGGTCAATTAAAGGTTGCACCTGAACATGTATCTGAAGAAGTTTTAAAGCATATGGGTAAACCGGCAGGAAAAACTTATGAGGAATTTAGACAAAAATTCTTTAGAATTACCGAGAGATTAGGTAAGAAACAGTATATTATACCATACTTAATGTCTAGCCATCCAGGTAGTACATTAAAAGAAGCTATAAAACTTGCAGAGTATTTGAGAGATATTAAATATCAACCAGAACAAGTTCAAGATTTTTACCCAACACCAGGAACATTATCTACAACTATGTTTTACACTGGATTAGATCCGATAACTATGAAAGAAGTTTATGTTCCAAAAACTAAAGAAGAAAAAGCTATGCAAAGAGCATTATTACAATTTAGTAAACCTAAAAATTATAATATAGTTTATGACGCATTAATGCAGGCTGGTAGAGAAGATTTAATTGGTAATGGTCCAAAATGTCTAATAAAATCAAAAGAACAAAGATATAAAGAAGCTCATGGATTAGTAAGAAAAAAATCAAGCTCTTCTAACAAAAATAGATCATCAAGTAATAGAAAAAATAATAAAAATGATTCAAAGCGTCAAGGTAAAGAGCTGAGTAGAGGAAGAGAAAAATCTAAGAAAAGAAGATAAAAATTAAAAAAGTTTACAGATTAAATCTGTAAACTTTTTTTATAGTTAATTTTTAATTGAACATAATTTACATATATTAAAGGTTTTACCATCCTCTCCTTTTTTTGTCCAAACTAGTTTTACTCTTTTTCTTCCGCATAATGGACAAGTACCTCTCCAGCCAGGAATAGTTTTAATATACTTACCTCTTCTTTGTTTACTCATTTTTCATCTCTCCTTTTAATAACATTACATTACATTATATTAAGTAAAAGGAGATTTATGACTAAAATAACAAGGCATAATTATTTTTAAAAATAGCACAATAATAATAACAATACTTTTAAGGAGGAATGTAAATATGGAAAGAAAAAAAATAGATATAGCCTTATCAAATACAGTTGCAAAAAAATGATAATAGATGGTGAGCCTTGGGATGACATAATGAATGAAACTCATCTAAGACTCAAGGATCTTAAGAGAATACAAAGAGATCAAATAGATACTCATTTTTAAATTTATATGTATTTTTTTCACTATTTATATTTACCATTATGCTAAATAATATTCAAAAAAAGAAAAAGTTTAAAGAAGGAGAAAGATATGAAAAATAATAATAGAAGAGATTACACAAAAGATAATTTTTTAAGAAATGGAACAAAAACTCAAAATCAATATGCTAAGAGTAGCTTTAATACTACAATAGAAGAACCAGAGTTAAATGAAAGTGGAGTAGAGGCTAAAAAAAGAGGTTTTTAATATAGAAAGTCCCTAAATGGGACTTTTTATATTTAGTAAAAATATAATATCTATTAACATAATAAAAAAATATATATTCTATAATAAAAAAACTTCTCATATTATTATATAAAAGAATATTTGAGGAGAGATAAATATGAATTTAGTAGTTTTTGCGCCTGTAGGAGCTACGCTAGCATTACTTTTTGCTGTATATTTTACTCGTATTATATTTAAGGTTGATGAGGGTACAGACAAGATGAAGTATATAGCTAATAGTATAAGAAGTGGGGCTAATGCATACCTCAAAAGACAATATAAAGGAGTATCGTACTTTTTTATAGGAATGTTTATTATTCTATTTATATTAGCTCAATTTAATTTTGTTTCAATTTTTGTTCCTTTTGCATTTATTACAGGAGGATTCTTTTCAGGACTTAGTGGATATTTAGGTATGAAAATAGCTACTAATGCAAATTCTAGAACTGCTAATGCATGTAGTAAAAGTCTAAATAGTGGTTTAAAAGTTGCTTTTTCTAGTGGTGCGGTAATGGGACTAGTTGTGGTTGGACTTGCACTACTAGATTTAAGTATATGGTATTATATTTTGAATTGGTATTATAAAGCGTTGCCTATGGCTGAAAGAATAGGATATATTACTTCATCTTTATTAACTTTTGGAATGGGTGCCTCTTCAATGGCTTTGTTTGCAAGAGTTGGTGGAGGAATATTTACTAAAGCTGCAGACGTAGGGGCAGATTTAGTAGGTAAAGTAGAAATAGGAATACCAGAAGATGATCCAAGAAATCCAGCAGTTATAGCAGATAACGTTGGTGATAATGTTGGAGATGTTGCAGGAATGGGTGCTGATCTTTATGAATCATATGTTGGTTCTATAGTTTCTTCTTGTGCATTAGCTGTATCAGCAGGACTATCTATAAATGGAGTGACAGTACCTTTGGTTGTTGCATCAGTTGGTATTATAGCGTCTATTATAGGTACATTTTTTGTTAAGTCTAAAGAAGATGTATCTCAAAAAGTATTGTTAGGAGCATTAAGAAGAGGAGTATATTTTTCATCAATAATAATTGCAATAGTTTCATACTTTATAGTTGTTAATGTTCTTGGAAAAGAACATATAGGAGTATATTTTGCTATTCTAAGTGGACTTGTAGCAGGGTTATTAATTGGTTTTTTCACTGAATATTTTACTAGTGATCATTACAATCCTACAAAGTCTATTGCAAAAGCTTCTGAAACAGGTCCGGCCACAGTAATTATAAACGGATTATCTGTAGGAATGTTATCTACAGCCTGTCCTGTAATTATAGTAAGTATATCTATTTTAGTTAGTTATATTTGTGCTGGAGGATTAAATAATTTCAATCAAGGACTTTATGGTATAGCAATATCAGCTGTAGGTATGCTATCGACTTTAGGTATAACATTAGCTACAGATGCATATGGACCGGTGGCAGATAATGCTGGAGGTATAGCGGAAATGGCTGGTTTAGATAAAGAGGTCAGAAATAGGACTGATGCTTTAGATTCTTTAGGAAATACTACAGCTGCAACAGGGAAAGGATTTGCTATAGGTTCTGCTGCATTGACAGCATTAGCTTTTATAGCTGCATATAAAGACTCCATCGAATCTTTAGCTATAAAAAATAATTTAGATTTTACTTTTGATTTATCTATATTAAATCCGCAAGTTTTAATAGGTATCTTTATAGGTGGTGCAGTTACTTATGCATTCTCTGCATTTACAATGAGTGCAGTAGGAAAGGCTGCGAGCAAGATTGTTGTTGAAGTAAGGCGTCAATTTAAAGAGATAAAAGGACTTATGGAGGGTAAAGCGGAACCAGATTATGCAGCATGTGTTGATATATGCACAAAGTCAGCACTACATGAATTAGTTAAGATTGCAGCTATAGCTGTGGCGACACCTATTATAGTTGGTTTAATTTTAGGTCCTAATGGCGTAGCAGGATTATTATGTGGTGCAACAGTGGCAGGATTTGTGCTTGCAGTTATGATGGCAAACTCAGGTGGAGCTTGGGATAATGCTAAAAAGTATATTGAAGCAGGAAATTTTGGAGGAAAAGGCTCTGAAGCGCATAAAGCAGCAGTTGTAGGAGATACAGTAGGAGATCCTTTTAAAGATACATCTGGACCAGCTTTAAATATATTAATTAAACTAATGTCAGTAGTTTCAATTGTATTCGGGTTAGTAGTTGTAACATTTTCATTATTTTAAAATTCATAATATTTATTTGTTTTGCTTATACTATTCTTGAGTAACCTAAGAAAGGAGAAAAAGTATGGATAGAGTACATTACAATGTTACAGGCTTATTAAATAACTCTACTAAGACACAAATAAAAAATGCATTAGACAAGATAGAAGGTATTCAAGAAGTATGTGTTGACCTTGGAAGAAGTAGTATAGAAGTAGGATTTAATGATAGTGTCACTGAAACAGATATAAGAAATTGTATTGAACAAACTGGTTTTTCAATTGAATAATAAATATTAAAGGAGCATAATATGCTCCTTTTTTAATAGTATATATCTATAAAATGAAATTTTATGTTTTTATTACTCCATCCTAGATCGTAAGGCACTAACAATCTATCTGTATTGTGGCAAGTAACTAGAGGATATCCTTTTGAGTCAAGTCCTGTTACTGTAGAAATATGTGTTATACGACCTTTCTTTTCATAAGCTACTATGTCACCAGGTCTCAATTGAAATGCTGATTTGTATGTCTCTTGATAGTTACCTTTAGCTATATAAGAGCCTCTTCCACTTCCTACAATATAATTCTTAAATCCTTGTGCATTTACCCAAGCTTTTGTTGCATCACCTTTATTATAATTCCAATAATCATTTTTTTTGAAACCTCCACCTTCGTAAAGAATTTGAGAGGCAAAGTTTGCGCAATCTCCACCTTCAGGATTAAAGTTCCTATAACTTGGATTATATTTAAATAGAAACTCTTCATTATCAGAAACACCACAATATGTGTGAGCGTAATCTATAGCTTTTTGACAACGTTCATCAATAGTAAAGTCGGGTGCTTTACAAGATAATATATATTCTTTTATCTCATCAGATTTAATGTTTTCAAGGGTTAAAGAATCAGCTAGTGGATCAGTATACCATTCTTTTGTTATTATATAGCGATCTCCTTCTTTTCTTAAGTTTAAATAATGATAAGTACCTAGCTTAAATCTATTCTGTTCTGATGGCGAATCTAAATAACTATAATAGAATTCAGTAGATACATAACATATTACGCCAAAGAGATTAGTCTCTTTTTCTTTTACTTTCTTAACTTTTAAAATTGAATTAATTCTATCAAACTTAGCACCTTGTTTTTCGGACCAGTTTGAAAAATATTGAATTTTTGTAGTTTCATTTTCATATGCCCATTGCCCAACTTTTTTTGTTAAATCGTAAAACTCTTTTAATCCCTCAGTATCTTTAGATAATATAGCAGAGTTTCTATTTAAAAATAAGTTTTCTAATAAGGATTGAAATTGATTTTTTAGCTCATCAGTTTCGTCTGTATTATTTTTTAAAGCTATTATTTCTTCTTTCATTACAGCTAAATCATCTTTTGATAAAGGGGTAGCAAAACAAATAGTATGAATATTATTAATTGCTAAGAAAAGAACTATTATAATCTTAAGACTAAAGCTATTACGATACACACCTAGTCCTCCTTTTTAAAGAAATTCAGACATAGGATATAAAAAGGAATTTTTAGTAAGGAGTATTTATGAGAAATACACTAGACTATTTATATGACAATGCATTAACTATACCTTTCGATGATTCATCTAAGTTAGTTTTTATATCAGATGTTCATAGAGGTGATGGAACTTATTTTGATTCATTGTTACCTAATGCTAATATATATATTACTGCATTAAAGTATTATTTACGAAATGGATTCACATATATTGAAGTTGGTGATGGTGATGAATTATGGAAGAATAAGAACTATAATGAAATAGCGTATACATATGAAGAGGTATTTAGGATATTTAATAAATATAAGAAAAAAGACAAAATTTATATGATTTATGGTAATCATGATATAATAAAAGGAAATAAAAATTTTAAAGATACTCAAGAGAAAAGCTTAAGAAAGATAGGTGCAGATTACGGAAGAGAATTTTTAAAGTTTATAGAAGATATAAAGTTTTATCCAGGATTAAATATGTTATATACACCATTAGATGAAAAATTTCTGGTAACTCATGGAAATCAGATGGACTTTTTAAACAAAGAACTGTGGTTTATAAGTAGATTTCTAGTAAGATATATTTGGAAATTTATGTTTGGAATTGCAGGGTTTAGAGATCCGTCAAGTTCAGCTAAAAATAAAACAAGAAGGACAAGGGTTGATTTGGACCTACAAAGGTGGGCTAGGGATAATGGAAAGATGCTATTATGTGGGCATACTCACAATAGTAGATTTCCAGGTGAGTTTGAACCACCATACTTTAATGATGGATGCTGTATATTACCATATGCAATGACATCCATAGAAATAGAAAATGGGGATATAACATTAATAAAATGGAGCGTAGATGCACAAGATTCAGGTATACTATGGGTAAAAAGGAAGATTATCGGAGGACCGAGAAAAATTTCAACTTATTTATCATGGGCTAAAGAAGAAAGGCTACGAGTTAACAAAGAAAATAGTAGAAAGAAGAGGTAATGAGTTAATGATTGATTTACATTGTGATACAGCTAGTAGATTATATTATGAAGGTGGAAGGTTAAACAAAAATGAATTTTCTGTAGATATAAAAAAGTTAAAGAAAGCAGGGGCTTATGGACAAGTATTTGCTCACTTTATAGAAATGGATAAATGTAAAAATCCTTATGAAGAATTTTTAGCTATGCATAGAAACTTTTTGAAGGAATTAGGTGACAATAAAGAAAGTATTAATATAGTAACTAATGTAGAGGAGCTAGAAAATGCTAATAAGGAAGGGAAAATAGGAGCATTTTTATCTATAGAAGAGGGAGAAGTTCTTGAAGGAAAAGTTGAAAGAGTAAAAAATATATATGATTTAGGTATTAGAATCATTACATTAACTTGGAATTTTCCTAATAAGATAGGATATCCTAATATAGATTTTATTTATAAAGACAAGGGGTTAACCCAATGTGGTAGAGAAATCGTAGCTGAAATGGAGAGAGTAGGAATAATACCTGACGTATCACATTTATCAGATAAGGGTTTTTTTGATGTATTAGAAATATGTAAAAAGCCTTTTATTGCATCACATTCTAACGCTAGAGCTATAAAATGTCATCCTAGGAATCTTACTGATAATATGATTAAAAAGTTATCAGAAAAGGGAGGAGTAATGGGGATAAATTTCTGTAGTAATTTTCTAGGAGAATCTGAAATATCAAAATTAGATGACATGATTATCCATATTGACCATATAAAAAATGTTGGGGGAATAGATGTAATTGCAATAGGGAGTGACTTTGATGGAATTGGGAATGAAGTGGAAATTAAAAATATAGGAGAGATTGGGTTATTAGCCGATAGGTTGAAATATAGAGGATATAAAGAAAGTGAGATAGAAAAAATATTTAGTAAAAATGCATTAAGAGTATTTAAGGATGTACTTAAATAAAAGATATTTAAAGAATTTACTTTATATTTCTTTAATAGTAAAATAAAGTTGGAATTAAAGTATGAAACTAAAAGATGGTGGTAAATTTTATGGAAAAACTAACAGGAAAAGTTATATTAGTTACTGGAGCTTCAAGAGGGATTGGAAGAGCTATAGCTCTTGAATTAAGTAAGCAAGGAGCAAGTATAGCAATTAATTGTTCAAAGGATGTAGAAGGTGCAAAGAAAACATTAGATGAAATAATATCTAATGGTGGCTATGGGAAAATATATATAAAAGACATTTCAAAGGCTATAAATTGTAAAGAATTAATTCAAGATGTTATAAAGACATTCGGTAAGGTTGATATATTAGTGAATAACGCAGGTAGGTCTAAAGTTGGATTACTAATGGATTGTGAAGATGAAGATATTGAGGAATTAATAAATACCAACTTATTAGGTGCAATGTATTTATCAAAATATGCAGTAACCAACATGATTTCAAGAGGAAGTGGGAATATAATTAACATATCTTCTATCTGGGGAGAAGTTGGAGCATCCTGTGAAGTAGTTTATTCATCATCTAAAGGTGGTATAAATTTATTTACTAAAGCATTATCTAAGGAAGTTGCACCTTTTGGAATAAGAGTTAATGCTGTAGCACCAGGGGTAATAAATACAGAGATGAATAATTTTTTAGATAAAGATGAAAAGAATTCGTTAATCGAGGAAATACCACAAGGTCGTTTTGGTGATTGTGATGAAATTGCAAAAGCTGTATCTTTTTTATGTGATGATAATTGTAAGTATTTAACAGGACAAATAATAAGAGTAGATGGTGGAATTATATAAATAATATTTAGTATTAAGATGGTGGAAACGTATGATAAAGATAAAAATAGACAAAAATAAAAGAGGAGAACCTATATTTAAATTAGGATATAAGGAATTAGAGGAAAAAGAAGTAAGATTTTTAAAAAGAGCTATAATGGAAGGAAAAGAAATAAAGGGCATGTTTAAATATGAAATACCCCTAAGGTTTTTTACCCCTATTTTTAATAACTTTGATAAAGAGAATATAAAAATAGATAGATATAGTAAGGTTGAATATTTAGAGTTTTCAGACTTCTATGATGAAAGATATTTTTATTCCTTTGAAATAACTCCTAAATATATGAAAAAGTGGAGAGAAGAAGGTTGCCCTAATATATTTAAAATTCAAATAGATGTTGAAACGAAAGAAGTCAAAAAGGAAATAATATTTAAAAAGATAAGTAGAATTTAAAGAAAAAAGGAGCTTTAAAAGCTCCTTTTTTATATTATAAAACAAAAAAAATTGTTCCAATGCAAACTATTTTTGTTGAAAGTATTGAAAAATTCTTCTTTTTATAATAATATATATTAGAAGATAAAAATTATTTGTTGGAGGTTTTTTTATGAGAAAGTATGTAAATTTTTCAGTTTTTTATTTAGCATTAGGATTAGCATTGGGAGTATTTTTTAGAGAGTTTACTAAGTTTAATAATTTTACAGATAGAACGACATTAAGCGCATTACATGGACATGCACTAATTTTAGGTTTTATATTCTTTTTAGTAGTTCTTATATTAGACAAGCTTTTTGAAATATCAAAAGCTAAAGCATATAAAGTATGGTTAACACTTTATAACGTATCTTTAGTATTTGTGTTAGTAACACTTTTAGTTAGAGGGATACTACAAGTTAATGGTAGTGATTTTGCAGGTTTAAGTCATATTGCTGGATTAGCTCATGCTATGCTTGGAGTATCATTAATTTGGTTTGCTACTATATTATATAAAAAGATAAAATAAAAAATAAGCTGTGACAAAAAGTCACAGCTTATTTTTTTATTCTTCAATATCTATAGATTTAGATAAAGTAAATTTGAATAATACACCATCAGATGTATTATTTATAGAATAAACACTATTATGAAGATCTAATATTCTTTTAACTATGGATAAACCTAATCCGTAGCTTTTTTTTGTTCTATCACCGGATTTATCTAATCTATAAAACTTGACAAATATATTTTCTAGTTCTTTCTCAGGTATATTTACTCCAGTATTTTCAATACTTATTACAAAATTATCATTTTGATCTACTACAGAAATATTTATATTACTTCCTTCAGGAGAATATTTTATTCCATTTGTAAGTATATTTTGTATAACTTGCTCAATTTTAAGTATATCTCCATTAACATAAGCATATGGAGGAATAGCTAAAAAGTTAGCTGCTATATTTTTATTAGTAAGCTCTAAAGAGAATTTTTTAATCATTCCTTGTAATAGTCTAACTATATTAAAGTCCTCTAATTCCAATGTTGCTTTATCAGTTTCAAGTCTTGAAAGATCGAGCATACTATTTAACAATGAATTCATTTTGTTAGCTTCATCAATTATAGTTTCTAGATAAATTTTTCTATCTTCACCAGTTACTATATCATCTTTTAAACCTTCGGCGTAGCCGCCTATTATTCCAATCGGAGTTTTTAAATCATGACTAACACTAGTGACGAAGTCTTTTCTCATGTTTTCGAGATTACGTTCCCTTTCTATTTCATTTTCAAGTTTCAAATTTTTATCTTTTAAATCATCTAAGGCATTTTCAAGATTACTTGAAAGAAAGTTTAAGGTATTAGCTAAACTTCCTATTTCATCTTGAGAAGTTATATCACATTTTGCGTTAAAGTCTAGATTAGACATCTTTTCTGCTACTTTGTTTATTTTTATCAAAGGCTTACTAATTAGCTTAGCATAAATATTTGAAAGAATTATAGCAACAAATAATATACAAATTAACAGATAGAAATAAAAGCTTTTTATAACTGAAGCAGCCTCTTGTATTGGTTGTATTGATGAAACTGAAATTATAATTGAATCATTAAAGTTTTGTAGGGACATAGGAGAAACAACTCCAATTTTTTTACTGTCGCTACTTTTATCGATAAAAATTGTCCACTCAACAGTGTCGTGAGTTAAAACTCTATCAATTAACTCATTATTAGAAAGAAGATCTGCACAAAAAGCTGTTAAAGTTGTAGAATCATCTACACCACCCTCATAGTTTGTTAAATACTTAAGCTTTCCATCAAGTGAGAATATAGCCATTTTGGAGTTGTTAGATTCTTCATAGGAGCTTAGGGCGTTATATAGAGTATTTTTATTAACCAGTTGATAAGAGTACATGGTTCTAAAGGTGTTAACTTCATTTTTTAAATCTTTAACTTTTCTATCTAAATAAAAATCTTCAAAGAAAAGTAATTGAACTATCATATTAATGACGAATACCGATAAAATTAAACTAAACGTTATTGTAAATAATTTTTTTGAAATACTTTTACTCATGATTTACCTCGAATTTATATCCGCTACCTCTTACTGTAATTATATAGTTTGCTTTAGAGCCAAGCTTTTCTCTTAAACGCTTTACGTTTGTATCAACAGTTCTAAGGTCCCCATAATAATCTATGCCCCAAACATTATCTAATATTGTATCTCTAGTTAGTGATATGCCTATGTTATCGGTTAAATAAACTAATAGTTCAAATTCTTTTGGAGATAAGTTTAAAGCTGTACCATCTACTTTAACTTCATGAGCAAGTTTGTTTATACTTAAGCCGTTGAAATCTTTAGCTGAAGAAAAAGAGTTACCTCCATCAGAAGTTCTTTTAAGTAAAGCCTTAACTTTAGCTATTAAAACTTTTGGGGAAAATGGTTTGGTTATGTAATCATCAGCTCCGAGCTCATAGCCAAATAGTTTATCTTCTTCCTGTGATTTGGCAGTTAATAGAATTATAGGTACATCAGAAACGTTACGTATAGTTTCTAACACTGTAATTCCATCAACTCTAGGCATCATTATATCTAACAGAATTAAATCGATGCTATTATTTTGAAAGGCATTAATACCTTCATCACCATCAGAAGCTTCAATTACATTAAAGCCGTCTCTTTTTAAATAGTCTCTAAGTAAAATTCTAATTCTAATCTCATCTTCTATAATTAAAATATTTCTTTCCATACATACTCCTCATAAAAATTTTTTATTAAGTATAATTATAGACTAAAGTGATATAATTATAAACTGTGTTATTATTATTATATTGTAATTAATTATTAAACATATTATATTATAGTATTAGAACAATAATTGGAGATGGGAGAGGCAATAGAGTATGATTAAGCTGAATTTTGACATAAAAAAACATCTATTACCTAATGGGTTAGAGATATTAACAATAAAAAAAGACACACAAATTTCATCAATAAATATAGGAATTAAAGTTGGAGCATTATATGAAAAGGTAAATGAGAAGGGGATTTCACACTTTATTGAACATATGCTTTTTAAAGGAACCAATAAAAGAACCTTTCAAGCTCTAAATGATGAATTAGAAGCTTTGGGGGGAGAGTATAACGCGTATACTGACTTTACGTCTACTGTATATTCTATAAGTTGTTTAGAAGAGGAGTTAATAAATGGAATAGAAATTTTATCTGATATGGTGACGTCATCAGTGTTTTTGCAGGAAGAAATTGAGAAGGAAAGAGGAGTCATTCTAGCAGAGATTAGAACTAGTAAAGATAGTGTTGAAGATTTAAGTTTTAAGAGAGCTAATGAAGTAGCTTTTAAGAAGGGACCTCTTAGATACGATGTTGCTGGCGTAGAAAAAAATGTTAAGAAATTTAATCATAAAGACTTGTATACATTTTATAAAAAGCATTATATAGCAAATAATTCTGTTATTACTATGGTATCATCTTTTGAACATGAAGAGGCTCTAAAAATGATTCAAGAACATTTTGGAGAGTGGAAAAGTGGAGATATAACATCATTAAAAGTTAAGGATGAAAAGAATGTAAAAACTAAAGAGATTACTGTTAAAGAAAATATTGAATTAAATACAATTATATATCTGTATACATTTTATGAATTAGATAAAGAGTATGAATTACCATTAAGAATTCTAAACCATAGATTAGGAGAAAGCTCAAATTCCTTATTATTTAGGGAAATAAGAGAAAATAGAGGGCTAGCCTACGATATATATTCTCATCTTGATGTAACAAAACATGTAAAAACATTATATATTTATACAGCTGTAGATGAAGAAGATATAGATAGTGCAATAGAAGCTATTGATGAGACTTTATTGGGAATAAAGGAAGGAAAAATCGAAATAGGAGAAAAAGATTTAAATATAATGAAAAAAGTTCATAAAACTGCTGTAGTATCAACATTAGAAGATCCAGTGGAGTTATGTAGCTATATTTTGACCCAAAGTGTTGAAGGAGAGGATATATTTGAATTTTTAGATGATATGGATAGTTTAAATAATATAACTAAGGACAAAATTTATAATGTTGCAAATAAAGTATTAAATAATCCTACTATTCATATACTAAAGTCTTCATAAGGTGGCAATAATTATGAATATAATAACGAAACTAGAGATTGGTAAGCGAAATAAAGAAAGAATTAATGTTTATATAGACGATGAATTTGCTTTTTCATTAAGTGCAGAAATAGTTTATAAAGAAAATTTGGCTCCAAAGCAAGTTATAGATATTGAAAAACTTACGAGACTTGCAAGAGAAGATGAATTTATGAAGTGTAAAAATTCTGCACTTAAGATAGTTGAAAGAAGTTATAAAACAGAAAAAGAAATATATAACAAGCTAATAGCGAAAGAGTATAGTAAAGAATCTATAAATAGAGCCATTGAGTTTTTAAGAGAATATAATCTTATAAACGATGAAAATTATGTAAAGATGTATGTAAAAGATAAATTAAAAAGCCAAGGTAGAAACAAGATTAAATATAATCTAAAAAGAAAAGGGATACCAGATGAACTAATAAATGAGGAACTTTCTAAAATAGATTATGATGACTCTAAAGATGGAGCGATAATTTTAGCACAAAAGAAATATAATGAATTACAAAGAAGAGAAAGTGATAAATATAAGCTATCACAAAAATTATATAGATTTCTTATAAGCAAAGGATACAATTATGACCTAGCATCAGACGTTATGAAAGAGGTTGTAAAAAAGGATGAGTATTAATTAAAGGAGTATTCTTTATGGAGAAATTAATAGCATATTCTATATGCTTTGCTTTTATTTTATTTGGGGTTAAAGAAAGTATAAATCTACTAAAAGATCATAGAGATATAAAATTTCCTATTAATAGAACCTTATATTATCTATCGATATTACTATCTTTTTTAATAATAAATAGTAATTTAAATGTTATTTTAGCGGATATTATTAAAATAAGTTATAACTATTTTGCTTTTTCTTCAATAAAAAATGAAGTGATTAGAATGGTTTTATTAGTTGTAGTTTACTTTATAATTCATTTTATAATTTATATGGTATTAAAGTTTTTGGCTAAATTATTTTATTTTGGCAAAATATTAAACAGAAGGATTTTAATATTTATATCTGCTTTATTGGGTGCCATAAAAGGGGCTATTGTTATTTTAATAATGTTTATAGGAATAGTAATATTTAATATGACTATTGGGAGAAATTTTCCTATGAATATTTTTACTAATATTAGTGGATATAAAATGATTTATGATACTATAAGTCAAAACTTCACTAGTAGCAATGAAAAAATAACGTATAGTGATGAAGAGAACTATATGCCTACCTCTAACGTGTTGATTTATTATAATGGAGTAACGTTAGAAGACGGAGTTAGATCAAATAGTGAAATTGACAATAAGGCTATTGAAATAACTAAATATAAAGAGAATGACTTAGAAAAAGCAAAGAGCTTATATGTATGGATAGGAAGTAATATAGAATACGATTTTGATAAAGCTTATAAAACTTTAAATAATGAAAGTAGTGGAAAAAGTGGAGCAACGGAAGCTTGGACAACTCAAAAAGGTATATGCTTTGATTATGCATGTCTTTATGTTGCAATGGCAAGAGCTATTGATTTAAAAGTTAGACTAGTTACAGGAAGTGCATATGATGGGACACAATATGGGCCTCATGCATGGAATGAAGTATATTTGGAAAGTGAAGATAAATGGATACCTGTAGATCCAACATTTTATATGTCGGGCAACTATTTTAATAATAATAATTTCTATGATGATCATATAAAAGAGATGATAGCAGGTGAATGGTAAAAGCGCTTTAAGATTAAAGCGCTTTTTTGTTAGCCATAATTAAATTTATTGCTTTTTCACAGTCTGCATCTGTACTATCTAATGACCAAGCCCTATTAAAATATATAAGAGCTTTATTTGTATCTTCTTTCATAGCATAGCAATATGCTAAGTTAAAGAAGTATTTACTTTCTTTTTGAATAGAAAGTGCATTTTTAATCATATCTATAGCAGCGCTGAAATTTTTTAATTTTATAAAGCATACTCCTGCATTATAATAAGCACAAGCTGTATTTTCTTTTGTTTCAATAGATTTTTTGTATAACTCTATTGCTTTATCATATTCTTTTAAATTATAAAGTTTATTTGCTTCGCTAAAATAATCCATATAGACCTCCTGTATATATAAACCATTATTATAATTATTGGCATTATAGGTAGCTATTATTCACATAATATATATTATTAACATTAAATAATTACTAAATTATTCCTATTTTCATAATTTAAATTATTAATTTGTTAAAAGTATAAGGGGAAAAGTTGAAAATAGTTAAAGAAAATAGTGAAATAAAGGGGGGAAACTAAAAAAAACGACAAATTTTTATTTTTTTCTTTATTTTTTTTAATCTGTTTACTATAATATATTTATCACTCAAAATCGGAGAAAACATAGCAGGAGAGATATAATGATAGTAAATGATAAGTATATATTAGTAGTAGGAGCTTCAATAGTAGATATAATTGGCTTTGGAAGAAAAGAGTATAGTCCTAAAGATTCAATTCCAGGATGCATAAAAGTGTCTTTAGGAGGTGTATGTAGAAATATAGCTGAGAATTTAGCAAGAGTAGGAGTAAGTACTGAATTTATTTCTATTGTAGGCGATGATAGTAATGGAAGAAGTATTTTAGAACATTCTAAAAGAATTGGTTACAGAATGGATAATTCTTTAATATTAAAAGATGGGTGTACTCCAACATATATGGCTATTTTAAATACTGAAGGTGAAATGGAGTCAGCTGTAGTAGATATGGAAAGCTTAAATAAAATGGATACAGCTTTTGTAGATTCTAAAGCAGAAATATTTGAAAATGCAGAATATACTATTGTAGATTCAGATAATCCTATACTTTTAGAGTATATGCTAAAAAAGTATAGAGGAAAAACTAAATTTGTATTAGACCCTGTTTCAGCTAATAAAGCAAAAAAAATAAGTCACTTAGTTAAATATTTCCATACTGTTAAACCTAATAGACTTGAGACTGAGGCCTTATGTGGTTTTAAAATAAATACAGATGAAGATTTAAAGAAGGCAGCAAGATATTTCTTAGATCAAGGAGTTGAAAATGTATTTATAAGCTTAGATGCTGATGGAATATATTATTTAACAAAAAATGAAGAAGGAAAGCTAGCTTGTGGTGATAAAGTTGATGTAAAGAATGTAACAGGTGCAGGAGATTCATTTGTTGCAGGATTAGGTTATGGGTATATGAATAAATTTTCAACTATAGATACGCTTAAATATGCTATTGCTATGTCTATAGTAACTATAACTCATGAGGAAACTATAAATCCACATATGAGTCATGAATACGTAGAAGAATATGTTAAAAAAATCAATTGGGTAGAGTAAAAGCTTATTGATAAAAGATAACTTTAGTGTTTTTAATAGAGATTATTATAAGAGATATGAAAAAGGAAGGTAATTTTAAATTATACCTTCCTTTTTTATATTTATTAAGTTTATAGAAAGACCATGTTTATTTGCTAAATCTTTATATTGATTTAAAATGTTAATATCAGAAAAGAATACAGGAAATTTTAAATCATAATTTCCCCAAATAGTAAAAGGAAAGTGTTTGAAATATATTGTGCAAAAGAATAGAGATCGCGTATTTAAAATAGTTATGAAATCTAGTAGATTAGTATCTGTTAAAGTGAAATAAACAGAATCATCTTTAAGATTTTTTAATTCTTGAAGTAATATTATTTTGTTATTATGGTCAAGAGAGTCTAGTAAATTTAATATTTCTTCACTACTTAGATTTTTTAAGTAGAAATCTACTATAAGATGATTTGAGTTTAATGATAAAGCTTGTTGAAAAAACTTTAAAAATCTTTCTTCTTTTGTTTTAAAGGATAGTGTATCATCTACACATTCTAGAATTCCATTACTAAACGTATTAAAACCATCGCTAATATTATTAAATCTAATTTTTATAAGTTCTTTAAAATCTTTATCAGATATTGGATGTAGGTTTTCCATTAGTACCTCCATATA